>Ga0233444_10000501_pt1 | contig 51428 bp, 50 predicted proteins | sample SI_124_October20_6_FD_182792 | JGI IMG/M metagenome (GOLD analysis project Ga0233444, IMG submission 182792) | Seawater microbial communities from Saanich Inlet, British Columbia, Canada - SI_124_October2016_10_MG | ecosystem: Environmental > Aquatic > Marine > Inlet | place: Canada: British... | reverse complement strand
CAACTCCACACCAGTACTTTTCGTTAAAGGAACAGGAACAGCAGATTTAGTCAACATTTATGATAATACAACAGAAGTATTTACTATCTTAGATGGAGGTAACGTCGGTATCGGAACGACTAGTCCTAGTGCTAAATTACATTTATATGTAAACTCTGCTAATGATGACACTTTTCATATATTTAATGGAAGCGTAAGAACTCATTTACTCGGTTCTGAATCTAGCAATGGAGTTATTTATATGCGTAGCTCTGCTAATAGCAATACAGTAAGAATAAACACTTCAGGTGACTCATATTTTAACGGCGGCAACGTTGGTATAGGAACCACTAGTCCTTTGAGTAAGTTTCAAGTAAACGGACAAGCGTCAGTATTAGGAAATTCATTTAACGGGTTAGCATACTTTAACGGGACTAATGCTTTAGCTAGTTACAACACAGCTAATAAAATTGTAATGAGTTCAAACGGCTCAGCAGATGGACTATACACAGGAGGATTACATTTAACAAGAAGAGCGCTAACACAACAAGGTCATTTTGGTTCAGGAATAAGAGGTATATCAGTAGGTACTGTATTACAAGACAATGCTCTTGAACTGTACACATCTACAAATACAGAACAAAATGCCACAAGGTTAAAGATAACATCTACAGGTAATGTTGGTATCGGAACAACTAGTCCTGGAACTGAGCTAGAAATTGGAGATGGTACAGGTTCACCTGGTTTAACTTTAAACAAAGCAACTACAGGTACAGCTTCTTTATTTTTTGATAACGCAGGAAATAACAAAAACTGGATAAAGGCTGACGCAGCGGAGAGTTTAATATTTGGAACTAATAATAGTACAAATGTAACTATAAAAGAAGGCGGTAACGTCGGGATTGGAACGACTAATCCTCAAGTTAGATTAACTTTAAGAAGGGAAGATAACGGAAGTTTATTTGAATTTAACAGACCAGCAAGTGGAGTTGAAGCTTTATACGGCGGTATTGTTGGTAATGACCCTTATTTTTATTCTAATAATGGAATTTTTACATTAGGTATAAATAACCCTGATGGAGGTTTAGGAGGAGAAGTTCCTTATATAACTATGAGAAATGGTGCAACAAGATACACCACTTTTGAAGCAGGTAACGTCGGTATCGGGACTACGAGTCCTAGTGCTAAATTAGAGGTTAATGGAGTAACATTAGTAAGAGGTGGATCTTTTAGCACCCCTAATGATACAAGAGGGACTGTTGGACTTATAATTGCGGAAGATGATTTTATATATACATTAGACGGATCGAATGGTGATTATTTAAGAAAGTTAATTGGTAAGACAAGTGACGTTATTACGATAGGTGAATCAGGAACATCTCTTATAGACGGTATAAACTTATTACCAGGAACTACAGGAGGTTATGTGCAGGTGTATAACAATGCATCTGTCGCTGCTAAATTTGTAGACGGTAAACTCGGTATTGGAACTACTTCTCCTACTATTAAATTTGAAGTAGTAGGTGATGGGACTGGAAATAGTGGTATAGGATTCAAGCAATCTGGTGCTCAAGAACATAGATTATACGCTGCCAACCAAACACAACATAACGCAATAGGTTCTTCTGCTCCAATATGGAAATGGGGACAAAGCGATGCAACAGGTTCTATATCATCTCAAAGAATGCTATTAAACAATAGCGGACTAACAGTAACAGGAGATATAGATAGTGACGATATTACAATAGATGGATGGGGTTCAGTATCCAGTTCGTTAGCCTCGATTGCAACAGCAGGAGGAGTAAATGGATCTGGAACTACTAATGATCTAGTAATGTGGTCAGGAGCAAATTCTATATCAGATGCTCCAATAGCTATTAGCGGTAATAACGCAACTTTTGCAGGTAATGTAACAGCCTCTAATCTTAGCGGAACAAACACAGGCGATCAAGATTTAAGTGGGTATGCTCAAGGAGATTTGAGCGATTACTTACCACTTACAGCTGGGTCAACAAAACCTTTGACAGATACTTTATACGGAACAAAAGCAACTTTCGGAGACACCAATATTGACGTAGCTACGGTAACAATTGAAGGAGGGCTAGCAGGTATTTTAGATATTTGGAGAAATGGAACAAACGCAAGTTATCAAGCAATAAGATTTAGAGATGACACAAACGCTAATACAGAAGCAAGTATAGGATGGAGTTCTAATCAATTAAGATTAAACGGAACGAGTACTATTGTTGCAACAACTGGAGGCAGCGAAAGAATGCGCATTGATTCATCAGGCAACGTAGGTATCGGAACGACTAGTCCTAGTGCTGAGCTTGAAGTAAATGTTGGTCTAAATTCTTTAAAAATTAGCGGTAGAGATACTTATATAGATTCATCAATAGATAGTACTAACGCAAATATTTATGTTACTCAAGATGGTGTAGGAGACTTTAGTCAATTAGCTGGAAGTTTAGTATTGCAAGCAAGAACTCATGGTACTGTTTATAGAGATATTATTTTTGCTGGTGGCATAACTAATGGAGACGCTTTAATGACTATTCTAGGAGAAGGTAGGGTAGGTATAGGAACTACTAGTCCTGGAGCTAAGTTAACTATAAAAGGGTCTGATAGTCTTAACGCTTTTAAAATAACAGATTCAGGAGACGGGGATGGATTTAAAGTAACCAGCCATACCACTCAAGGTACTTATGTTCAAGCTTATGATGCTTCTCATACTCAGACTATAATGCTAGACGCTAGGTCTGATAGTACTAATAGACACACTTATTTCAATGGAGGAGGTAACGTCGGAATAGGAACGACTAGCCCTGTAACTAAAACACATATTCAACACACTGTTAGGATTAATGACGCTTACGGTTTATTTTTAGTAGAAAATACTAATACAACTGCAACTTCTGCTCTAACAAACGCGGGTATAAATGTTAAAAACCGTGAAGGGACTTCTCAATTTATGCAATGGGAAGAACATGGACTAAGAATAGGGAGTAGGATAATAACCAACGACGGAGTAGGAGATGTAATATTCACAGCAGGCGCAGATTCTGAAAAGATGCGTATTGAAGCAGGCGGCAACGTAGGTATCGGCACGACTAGTCCTAGTAAAACATTACACGTGGTATCTGCAGCAGAAGCGGCTTTGTTTCAAGGAACAGCAACTTGGGGTACGGCTATACAAATAGACTCAACAGCAACTGGCGGTAGAAATTTTCAAATTCAATCTTCAGCAGATGCAGCTGGAGAGGGTGGGGGTAAGTTTTTAATAGTAGATAGAGATGCAACTGGAGCGCCAACAAGATTGTCTATAGATAGCACAGGCAACGTTGGGATCGGGACTACGAGTCCTGGCAAAAAACTAGAGGTTGTTGGAACTATAAGATCTAATACAAATGGTAATAGAGTTGCTGGTAATATTAATATAGGGCTTACGACAAACAATACTACAAAGTGGTCGTCTATAACTAGTACGCAATACGCTCACGATACTGAAACAGAAGGGTTTTCTATTATAAATGGATTAGGAACATCGGCATTAAACGCAGTATATATTGGAGGAGCTCTTAATGAGCAAAATGCTGCTACTGAAATAGGTTTTTACACAGCAGCAAATACAACCACAAGAACTGGCAGTATAAAAATGAAAATTGATTCTAGCGGCAACGTCGGGATCGGGACAACTAGTCCTAGTGTACCTTTAGAAGTACACGGTGCAGATATAACAACAAGAGCAAATACAACGGCTCAGTCTGTTCTTAGGTTAGTCAGAGATGTTACAGATAGTAGTTACACAAGCACTAAAGATAGCGCTGTGGATTTTATGCTTTCAAGGCAACAAACAGTTAATAATAATTTACCTTATACAAGATTAGATATTAGATTAGCTGGAACAACAGACTCCTCAACACCATCATTAGACGTTATGAGTTTGTTGCATAACGGCAACGTCGGGATCGGTACGACTAGTCCTATAGGTAATTTAAATATAAATGGAGGAACAGGAGATGCTGTAGCACAAGACTCAGTATTAAACCTTACAAGAACCTCAAGCACTGGAAATGTGTATTCTGCTAAATTAAAATTAGTAGAGGGGGCATCAACAACACACGGAGATCTAAGATTTCAAGTTAAAACAACTGCAAGTTCAGCTGAAGACCCTACTTACTATACTGATGCTATAACTATAAAAGGAAACACAGGTAACGTGGGTATCGGTGCTACAGATCCTTTAAGAAAATTACACGTAGTAGGTAATATGGCAATTAATGCTGGAACCGACGAATATTACGGTATTTTAATGCAAGGTGGCGAAAGCGCTAATCCAAGTATATTGATAGGAGATTGGCATAATTCAAGCGGTACTATAAAATGGGATTCCTCAGGTAACTACTTACGAATAGATTCACAACATTCCACAGCAAACGCAGCAATTATATTTTCAGGTAACGACGCAACAACAGAGTATATGCGTATTGCTTCTACCGGTAATGTTGGAATAGGTACATCTAATGTTACAGAAAAACTAGTAGTAGATGGTAATGTTAAAGTAAAAGGTAATATAATAGGGGTTGAAGCAGGTACTATAATAAAAGATGTTATAACAGATCAGTCTTATGAAGGTGCTGCTTTCTATAATCCAGAAACCCTCAATGCATTTGCAGGAGCAGATAAATGGGCAACCATTTCAGTAACTAATGCAAAAGAAAGCAATAGAACTTCAGCTTTAACCTCCTTAGGGGCTGCACCATTTAATGTTTTAGGAAATACAATCCAAGTTTACTTTGATACCAGTGAAACCGAAATTGTTATAGAAATTGATCATACAACTAACCCACTTAGATATCACGGAGTAGTAGGTATTCAGTTTACTGCTGGAGCTTGGATCGCAGCAAGAGTGAAATTTGAAGGATATAACGGTACAGCTTGGACTACAGGGTTAGATACAACTACTAATACGGATACTACAGTATCATCTAAAATAGCTCTTTCAGCAGCAGGGATTCAAAAAACAAGAATTACATTAGGAGATCCTAATAACTCCTCCAGCGGTTATATGCGTATATCTAAAATATTCGGGTATGATTACAAAGGAGTGAGTTCTGCTAATGACTATCAATCAGGTACTTATTATATATCTAGATATGAAAATAGCGCACACTATTCTAACGTATACCCAGCTACAGATAATACTTATAGTTTAGGTACTTCTGGTTTAAAATATGCTAACATATACGCAGGGGTATTAACAGCTACCTCTATAGTAGAAACTTCTGCTAAAAGATTCAAAGAAAACATTAAATCTTTAGAGTCTCAAACAGATAAACTACAAAAATTAAAACCAGTAAGCTTTGATTGGAAGGAAAATTCAAAAGCAGATGTTGGATTCATTGCAGAAGAAGTAAAAGAAATATACCCTGAATTAGTATCTGAAGAAAATGGTGAAACTCAAGGTATACAGTACTCTAAATTAACAGCAATTTTAGTTAAAGCAGTACAAGATCAACAAAAACAAATTGACGAGTTAAAAGAAGAGATATTTATATTAAAGAAAAAATAAGGTAAATGGCACAATTACAATCCACCGGTATAACCGGTTCTTTAACGGTAACAGGTAACATAACAGCTCAGGAGTTTCATACAGAGTATGTAAGTTCCTCCATTCTACATGAAAGTGGAAGCACATCATTTGGTAATACATCAGACGATGTTCATAATTTCACTGGTTCTTTAAATGTGCTCGGCCCAATAAGCGCAGTAGGAGCAGGAATATCTGATTTTGAAAGAGTACATATTAATAATCTACAAGCTTGGTCGGCACAAGATTTAGGATCTGCTTCAAGTGGATCTATTGCGTTTAGAATTAACGGAAGATCTGGTGCTACTAATGATTTTATTGTACATTCCAACGGCTCTACTAATTACACTATGCAAGTAGTAGGCAATGCAGAAACTCATGGTCAGTTACATATAAACCCTTTTGGAGGAAATATTGGTATAGGGACTACTAGTCCTACCAAAACACTAGATGTTGACGGTACCGGAATATTTAGAAATACACTTACGGTTCACCGTGCTGCTGGGGATAAAAAATTACAATTTATAGACGATCGTACAGACACAGATACATATTCCATAGAACACGATACATCTCAGATTTACTTTTACAATGAAACTGAAGCAGAAGTAGTTTTAGCTATGAAAAATTCCGGTGATGTGTACATACCTTCCGGTTTTTTAGGAATTGGTACTACTACTCCATCTGCTCCTTTACAGGTACATGGAGAAGTCTATTCTCAAATAAAAATGTATTCTGATCATACATATTCTTTAAATAGAAACTGGAGGCTAATGACCAATAACTTTGGGTCTGGAAACTGGGGAGGATTTTCAATCGATCAGTCTTCTGCCCAAGGAGGATCTACATTTACACAGAGATTTGGAATAGCACTAAACGGTAACGTAGGTATCGGTACTGATAACCCCGGTCAAAAATTACATATTCATAATACTGCAACATTAACCGCTACTTATCAAAAATTTACAAACGGAACAGCAACCACAGGAACAACATTAGGTATTGATGCTGATGGAGATTTTTTAATTAATAACGGAGAAACCAAACAAATTAAACTTTATACCAGTGATGCACAAAGACTAACAATTCTATCTGGTGGTAATGTAGGTATTGGTAATGATAACCCTGTTAACGCTAAACTTGTTGTTGAATCAGGGAATTCAGATGGAGATAATACTGTTAAAATAGTACATACTAGAAATGATTCTAATGTACCAACACGAGCTCTACAAATTGATATGGACCTATCGGGTACTGATAACACAGATGCAGATAGAATACATTACGGACTACATTTAGACCTTAATTCAACAGCAGATGGAGATATATCTAACGAGCATAGAATATACGGTGTAGCTGCTGATGTGAGATATAGCGGTTTTTCAGATATAGTAAGAGGAGCTTGGTTTCACGCAGAATCAAACAACATAACAGAAAATACCGCTCAACTAGTTGGAGCGTATGCTGAAGGTGTACATGATGCAGGAGCAACAGCTGGTGGAGTTACTAATATGTACGGGATGTACGGTTTAAGTTCTGTACAAGATAAAGGAACAGTTGGCACTTCCTACGGAGGATTCTTTAATACTAATATACTTTCTACTAGAACAGTAGATACTGGAGTTACTAAAGGTGTACAAGGAGAAGTAACCATAGATGCTGACACAGCAAACTTATCTTACGGTGAAATGATCGCCGTAATGGCAGTAATAGATAATAATGAAGGTGCAGTTCCTGACTTTGGTGACCAGTTTCTATTTAGAGGAGATTATCAAGGAACTAAGGGGCCTGACGCATGGGGTTTATATGTAGAAGGAGATAAACATTACTTAGGTAGTAGATTATTTTTAGGTACTACAACTGCAGATGCCGATTCTATAATGCAAGTTATGGGAACGGATGCAGAAAGGTATGTGAGATTTAAGACTTCAAATGATGAATCAAGATTTGACTTTTACATAGGAGGTACAGGTAACGCATCAAGATTAGATATGTATACTGCTGACGGTACTACAAAAAATGTACAGATTTCATCAGGAGGTACTTCGTATTTTAATGGCGGCAACGTCGGATTAGGCACAACAGCTCCTGCAGGTAAACTAGAAATATCACAACAACTATCAGCAGCAGCAACTATAGACTACCCAGTAGTTATAACATCAAGAGATGATGGTAATTCGATTAACCAAGTAGGTGGCGAAGGAGTCGGTATTAAATTTAGAATAGCTGGTAATGAAGCAACAACACCAGGTGATAGTATGGTAGGAGCAAGTATTGCTGCCATTAGAGAAGAAGGAGGTGATACAGATTCAAGCACAGGTTTAGGTTTCTTTATCTCACAAAATAATGAAACATTAGATGAAGCTATTAGGATAGACCATAACGGAAGTGTAGGTATAGGAGTTACACCTTTTACACATGGATTAGGTACATCTGTAAATTTAGATTTATTAGGTAATGGCGGAATATGGGGTTATGCAGGTGCCACTTATGTAAATTCAAACGCTTATTATGATAGTGGTTGGAAATATAAATCCACTAATCCAGCAGCAGTCTTACAGGTAGGCGGTTCATCACAAAATTTATCTTTTAGACAAGCAGCAAGCGGAACAGCAGGTGACCCTATTACCTTTACTCAACCTTTCATGATTAATAGTTCAGGTTATGTAGGTATAAGCACTACAAATCCTGCGGGCTCTTTACATGTATTTAGCGGTACATCAGAAAGACTACTAGTTGGAGGAGATGTATCAATAAAAGGAGCAACTGATTTACAAATTGATGGTACAAGTAGAAGAGTTAGTTTTAATGCAGGAACAGGGACAGTACGAACTTCTACTGCAAATAGTTTGTATTTAGCTACTAATAGTACCACAGCACTTACTATTAATTCTAATCAAGACGCTACTTTTGCTCAAGACCTTACAGTAAATGGAAACTTTACCTTTAATGGAGGTAATGTACAAGGAAATGTAGCTTATACTGTAGATATGGGTGATACAAGCACATTCGCAGAAAATACATTCTACCCAGTAACAATACCGGTATCAGTTGGTAGGGAGACTGAATTAAGAATAGAAGTACCATTAAACTCTGGAGATTCACCATCTTATGCAACTCACAGTTCCGGAGTCTCACTTTATATTAAATGGTCAACAACAGGTAATGGTTGGGGTACAACATACGAACATAGAACATTATACGAATGGCGTGAAAGATACACCTCAGCAACACTAGTTGGGGGTATTACACAAATGACAAATGGGAGTATTGAAGTTATATACTTAAGAGGTGGTACAAAATATTACTTTTATGCAAATAGAGCCGGATTAACAATAACTCCTCGAAGCTCAACGTATACTAATAACAGTCAATCTGTAAGTCCAACTACAAGTGTAGTTAACGACCCAAGAGATGCAGCAAGAGGTAATTTTGCAGCACAGAGCATGAGAGCATCATCCTTGATAAGTGGCGTGGTAGGAGTAGGTACAACCTCTCCTGCATACCCTATACATGGGTTTAAGACGAATACTACATCTAGAACAACTACAACAGACATACTAGCTTTAGGTTCTTCTCACGCTTCAGTGGGATATAACGGCTTTGGTACTGCAATAGTAGATTATAGAAGAACTTACCAAGAATCAAATCCACATGTTATTAATAGAATTAAATTTATTGAAAGAGGAGATTCTGGAAATGACTGGGGAGGAGCTATACAGTTTCAAACAAAAGCTTTATCATCTGGAACAACAGGTCCTGTTACTCATATGTCAATCGAGTACAACGGAAACGTCGGTATCGGGACTACTAGTCCTAACGATATTTTACACGTATCTAAAGCTGGTGCAGCCACTAGGTTAAGGGTGGGAAACAACGGAGCACACGATGCTTCTATCTATTTTAACACAAGCACAGACTGGTCAATTGGAACAGATACATCAAATAGTAATGCTTTAACTTTTGGTAATTCGTCCGCAATTGGAACTGCTACTAAAATGGTTATACAAACTGGAGGAAACGTAGGAATCGGAACGACTAGCCCTACTACTGGTAAATTAGTTGTTGAAGGTGACCCTTATGTAATAACCAATTCAGGTAAAGCATTAGGAGGTATTGATTTACGCACAAACGCAGCAGTAGCAACTGGTGTTTATGGTGCTGCAATTTCCTTTGGTACTAATGGAAGTGGTAGAGCAGCAATATCCAGTGTTCAAGGAAGCTCTGATGCAGATAGGCAAGGATTAGTGTTTTTTACACACGGATCTGGAACTGGATCAGCTGACTCAGCAGAAGCAATGAGAATATCACATGACGGTAAGGTTGGAATTTCAAGCCAAAGTCCTGGTGCGCTTTTAGATGTTTCTGACCGAGTATATATAGATACATATTCATCTGAAGCTTCTGGAAATAATGCTGTTATTTCTGGGTTCTTACGTATTAGAGCAGGAGCAAAAACAGGTTGGGGTGCAGATGATCAATTAGGTAAGATTGAGTTTTATGGAGCAGACACTTCAGGCGCAGGTGCAAGAACAGCGGCAAGTATTATAGCTGTTTGTGAAACTGGAAACGGAACTTCAACAACAACGTTTGGTTCAGGATTAGCTTTTTATACTTCACCATACAATGCTACTCAAGAAGAAAGAATTCGTATCACAGATGGTGGTGATGTAGGAATCGGAACAACTAGTCCTAGAGTTAAACTACATGTAAAAGGTGAAAACATGACCGTAGGGACTATTGGAACTCCTAAAAATGATTGGTACACTACTGCTTATAACAGTATTCAAGTAGGTGACGGTACAACTTTATGGGGTAGAGCTGGTGATAGTCATTTTTCTGGAAACTATTACGTTAAGGACAATAGTGGTGCTGCTCAAGATACTTATATTAATGCTCTTTCAGCTAATGATTTATGGCTTGATAATGGTTCAGGAAGTTTAAAATATAGAAACGCAAGCTTAGGTGGTGCAGGTAATGCTATATCTTGGAATACTAGGTTTACGGTTTTAGCTAACGGTAACTTTGGAATTGGAACGACTAGTGCTAGTGCTAAATTACATATACACACAGATGATGATGATGCCTATGCTGTTAGAATAGAAGGTAGCACTAATAACGGTGCTGGAGTTTGGACTGGTATTGGAATTGGAGGAGAAACAAACAACACTAAATCAGCTATTTTATTTGAAGACGCAGGATTAAGTTATTCAAGAGGTAAACTTCATTTGTGCGTTAACAATGCAGCAGACCAAACAAATGCGACTACTGCAGATGCTAAATTAACAGTAAGTAATGACGGAAACATCGGGATCGGGACGACGAGCCCTGCTACATCAGCTAAATTAACAGTAATGGGTAACCAAACTTTTGGTTTACCTGGTAATGGAGCAAATTCATCTGCTAGATTTATATCTATCGAAGGTAATGCAGATGCATCAGGTGAAGGAAGTAGTAGAATATTTTTTACAGAACATAACAGTACAACTGCTGCTATGGACAACTACGGTATGTCTTTAGGGTATAGAGGAGGCGCAACTTCTATTGTAGGAGCTAGCGGAAATACTTGGACTGGGCTTAGCCAAATTGGAAACGGACAATGGGGTATGTGGGGCCACAATAATTCTGCTGACGGTAATCTCGTAATGTATGGAGATAGAGCAGGAACTTTCGTCGTTGTAGACGGTACTTTGAGATCAACTGGTGATGTAGTAGCTTATTACTCTTCAGATAAAAATCTAAAGGATAACTTAGTTAAAATTAATGACCCATTATTAAAAATAAATAAACTTTCCGGGTACTCTTTTAATTGGAACGATAAACAAGATACTTACGAAGTAGGTAGTAGAGATATTGGAATTGTAGCTCAAGAAGTAGAAGAAGTTTTACCGGAAATAGTTCAAACTAGAAAAAATGGACATAAAGCTGTAAAATATGAAAAACTAGTAGCTCTATTAATAGAAGGTATTAAAGAACAGCAAGAAACTATCGATAAGTTAGAAGATAGAATAAAAAAGTTGGAGAGTAAATAAATTAACACTATATTAAAGTAAAAAGAAATGGCAATACAGATACAAGGAACAGTTAAAACCGCGTATGGTAATACAGAAACAGCTTATATAAGGATTGAATTTTATAAAGTTAAACCATGGTTAGGAGAAGTAGAATATAACCCTATATTATTCTTATCTTCAAGTGATGCTATTAAATCTAAAAAGTACTACTACCAAGATGATTTAATGAACGTAGCTTTATGTCCAACTACTGACCTAGAATACGAATCCGGATCAATTACAGGGTCATTAATAATAAACGATCTTATTTCTTTCCCATTAACAGGTTCTACAGAATCAGTAATACGTGAAAACTGGGCAGAAGTATTTACTTCTTCTAGTCAAACCTTCATAGATTTTGATGAAAATGGAGAAGAAATAGAAGAAACTAGAATGCTTACAAGCTCATATTGGACAAAAGTGAGTGAATCTTTACAAGATGTTAACCGTATACAGATGGATAACTTAACAGATGTGTACGCACAATGTTATTCGCATCTTAGAGGAGAGTTAGAACATATCGTACCTAGCGCTAGTTTATTAGACGTTTAAAAAAATAAAAGTTATGGATTTTGGAGTTGATATTATTTACATAATAAACCTACCTACATACCCTGAACGGAAAAATAGAATAATAAAACTGTTTAAAGAATACAGTATTACTAACTATGAATTTATAGAAGCTATATCAGGAAATGAACTAAAAGGACAAAAGCAACTTATTAAGGAGGGTACATTAAATTCTATTTTTATAGACTGTAATGGACTACTTACCAAAAATATAATAGGTTGCGCTCTTTCACATCAATTAGCGTATAAAACTTTTTTAGCAACCAAACATGAAACTTGTCTGATACTAGAAGATGATGTACTATTTAGTGATAAAATGTATACCTATAAAATAACAGGTAGATTAGATAGATTTATATCACAAGTTAAAAGAGTAGATTATGATATAGTCATATGGGGAAGAATGCATGAACCCATAATAGGTAAAAATCCAACAGAACATTCAGAAATATTTAATCCAAATCTACTATCAGATAAATACTCTGCCCATGCATATCAGTTAAACAGAAAATCTGCAAAAATTATATCAGATAAAGTACAACCAATAAGATACGCAGCAGATGTACTTTTAGAAACGTTAGATTTAAATATTATATCTCCTGAAGATTCTCTGTTTATACAAAAAAGAGGTATAATTAATGAAGATCATATGGAAAGAATGCATTTAGCACTATGGCATGCTAATTCTTCTGCCGAATGGCATGGGTCAACTGCAGAAGAAGTAAGAAAGGAGCAAGATTCCCCTTACGATGTACAGAATGCTAATGTAGCAACATCTTTTTCTGTAAATAAAGTTGTTTTTAATTATTTTAAATCTTATCTTAGTGATAAGCCTGTTAAATGGGCGTATATACACTTAGAGGTTTAATATGAAAGGTATTCATGTAAATTGGACGAAACCATTTTTTGATCGAGATAGATTGAGAGGGCACGGATTTAGAGCTACAAGAGATTTAAAAGGAGAATGCTACGATCAACCAAACTATCAGATATTATATACTATACTGTCCGCAGGATTATGGAAATTGCACAACGGCTCTATAAAACTATACACCGATTCTATAGGATTTAACTTCTACCAGCAATTCGGCATTAATGATTTATACGATGAAGTTAATATATCTTTTTTAGATGGTTACTCTAAAAGTAATATAGACCCAGCAAGATTCTGGACTAGCGGTAAAATTAAAGTATTGGCTAACCAAAAAGAACCGTTCGTATTTATGGATCAGGATATGATTATACGGCAGCCAATACCGGAATACATATTAAAAGGAGATGTAACAGCAACGCATTGGGAGATACCAAGAGGTTATTATTATTTTGAAGAACAAGATTGGGAAAGAGAGATTAAACATATTGATTTCCCTACTAATTACAACTGTAGTGACCTGTGTCCTAACACTTCTTTTTTAGCAGTCAATAATATGGACTTAAACAGAGAGTACACCAGATGGCATAAAAAATTAGTAGAAACTAATGGTAACGATGTACCTGAATGGTTTTGGTTACTTACTGATCAAGGAATTTTAGGACATGTTATTAGAGAAGGTGATTACAAGGCAAATACATTAACTGATAAGGTTTTCTTAGCCAATAGTAATTATGCTTCTAAAGAAGAAAGGTACAAAGGTAAATCAGAACAATGGTATATGCCATTAGGTGCTGATAATAAAAAAGACAAAGACTTAGTATGGGAGCATGTCTGGTTTAACAAAATACATTTCAATATGTATCCAGAGTTTTTAAAAAGAGAAACTAAAAGATACTTTAGAGAATGTATAGAATTAGGATTAGGTAAATACCTACAGCATTCAAGGTTTAAAAAAGATTGGGATGAATACAACGATACCGATAATTAGAACGTACTGGGGTAACCGGAATGAAACAAAAGCAGAGATACCTAGATTACCTGTATACATTAATCATTTAGTATACGTATGGGGCAAAGATAATGAAGAATATTTACAAAATCGAGGATTCAAAACTTTTTTAGTAGAGGAATCTTACCCTTACTTTGATTCTTATAATACTCAATACGGTAAAAAGTTAGTAGCATTAGATTTAGCTCTTCAAAAATTTGAAAAAGTTATAATGTTAGATTGGGACTGTTATGCTTTAAGACCGTTAGATGAGAATTTTTATAAATTATTAGGTAAGAATGAAACTTTATGTCCTTTGTATGCACAACATAAAGAAACAGTTGATTCGTTTAAAGAAACATTTGAAGGAAGATTAATTTTAGATTATAACCTAGAATATTTTAAAGTTTTAGAAAGAGAATTTAAAAAGTACAACTGGGACTTTGAAGAAGGATTAGCTTCTCCGAATTTTGGTTGTCTATACACCTCAAATAGAAATTTAGGTAGAGACTTAATTGATATAACAGTTAAGAATAAAATTGAAGGATGTATAGAAGAGCACGCTATGTTACTTTATGCTAATTGTTCTTTGGAAGAATATATAGATAGATACCAACCTACATATGTACAAGGGGTGAGTGATGATAGAACTGATCACTATTTTAAAATTAGCAAGATACAGAGAAAATTAAATAAATATATTAATAATAAGATTGATATGGATATATACTTTAAACATATTTAATGAAAGCACTTTGCAGCTTACCTTTTACTAGATTAAAAATAAACGAAGACGGTTCTTACCATTCCTGCTGCTTCCAGTCTTCTATGTACGGTAATATATTAGAAGACGGTATTGAAAAAGCTTTTAAAAATCCAGAACTAAGAAAAGTCAAAAACTCAATGCTACAGGGTAAGCTGGATAAGGAGTATTGTGATAATGATCGTTGTCCCTTAAGATTTTACGATCTTAGTAGAATACCACATAAAGAGGTTAAACTAACTAAGTACCCAGTAGATTTAGAATTAAATATGCCTTCTACATTTTGTAATATTGGAGGACTAAATCCCACACCGGAAACCGCTTGTATTATGTGTCCTAGAAGTAGTGAACAGTTTATGAGCGGAGTAGGTACTGATATATTAGATGATATTTTAGAAGAAGTAAAAATAGCAATGCCTAATGTTCAGAACCTTTCTATCTTGGGTATAGCCGAACCTTTTTATAAGAACAGGATATTTGATGTTTTTGAAAAATTAGAATTTACTAAATATAGAGATAATATTTTATTTTGGACTTTTTGTAACGGTACAATTTTTACTGAAAGAGCTCAAGATAGGTTTTTAAATATAGTAAAAAACGTACATTTAGGTTTTTCTATAGATGCAGGAACCGCCGAAACATATATAAAAATCAGAAGACTAGATTATTTTAATAAGATAAAAAAGAATTTAACTTCTTATTTCAAAAAAGTAAAAGAGAAAACAGAAATTAATGATAGGTCTTATACTACTAACAATATTAACTTATATAATGTACATGAGTTAAAAGAAATGATAGATTTAGGTATTGAAGTAGGATCTAACAGTACTCAGTTTACATTAACTATGAAATACCAAGCAGACTTAAAGATAGATGATAGTAAACTTTGTAACAGTAACAACTGGAAAATTTTCTGGGAAGCTCAAAAAGATGCAGAAGAATATGCAAAAAGTAAAAACTATAACGTAGACTTCTATGTACCTTTTCATAACGGATATTTAAAATAACATATGAATTTCAAAAAACCACTAATAGAAACCTCAATACAAGACATTTATCATTTAGCACCCATACCCCTATTTAAAAGAGTATTTGATGATAATATAACAACCTCAGTTTATAACTTAGGTAATAAAGTACTCAATGAACAACAGAAAAGAATGGGTCAAGAGCTACCCGGACAGTATGATAAGGAAAGACAAGCTAATTACGGTATAAATTACGATAGACAGGAGGAATGGGTAGAAGAGCATGAACTTCAACCTATAGGAAGTAGATTTTTTACTCCACCAAATGATTTTCTACAAAATAAAGATGAAAACGTACAGATAATAAAAAGACGTATAAAAGGTAGTTTCTGTAAATTAATTGACTCTATCGGAATAACATATAAGAGTAAACCAGAGATTACAGAAAGTTGGTTACAGTATTACGAACCTACCTCAGGTAGAGGTCATAACGCTCACAACCATTGTAGATGGCATCATAGTGAAGCTAAACCATTAATGTTCTCAGGAGGTTATTACCTATCTGATGGAGACCCTATTAAAGACCATCCATATAGCGGGGTATTTTCTTTTCATATAAGAGGTATGAAACATTATATTAGACCAAAAAAAGGAATGCTACTTATATGGCCTTACGATATAGTACATTCAGTTGAACCTTTTTACGGCAAGACTAGTAGAGCAGTTATTAACTTTAACATACAAATTTAGATTTAGTAATCTAACTGCTATTTATTTAATATATGTAAACAATAACTAATTAGTAAAAAAAAATTAAAATTATGGCATTATCTTATTCTTGGCATGTTGGAGCATTAGACACATACCCAACAGCTTCAGATTCTCAAGACCCGGTAAATACCGAAAACGATGTAGTGTACAACGTACATTATACTTTAACAGCAACAACAGGAAGTCACTCAGCTTCTATTATTGGTACTCAAACAGTCGGAACAGAAGATCTCAGTTCTTTTAGCTCTTTTGATGGACTAGACAATACAACAGTAGCAGGATGGGTACAAGCAGCTATGGAAGCAGAAACTACAGGATCAGTAGCTCAACGAAAAGGAGCAGTATCCTCTTCACTAGCAGAAAAAATGAACCCAGTTACAGTTGTTAAGTATTTAGCAGTTTCTGGAGAATAAATTAAAATAAAAGTTGTTTTGTAAGATATTTATTCTTATATTACTTATTATAATAAATCGATTAATTAAAAATTAAATTATGGCAAATCAAAAGTTAACTCAAGAAGAGCTTGACAAGTTACAAGAACTACAGCAAAAGAATGCTGCTTTGGTAAATGAACTAGGAGGTATTTCTCTTGCAGAAATCAATGTCTCAGAGAGAAAAGAAGGAGCAAAAAAATTCTTAGCTGAATTAAGAGAATCAGAAAAAGAGTTAGTAGACGCTTTAGAAGCATCATACGGCGCTGGTTCAATTGACTTGAAGAACGGCGAGTTTATTCCTGCACCTAAAGAAGAAAAAGGTGTTGAAGAACCAGAGCTTGTAGAAGAAAAATAAAGAATCTTTTACATACTTATAGTTAAGGAGGGTTTTACATCCTCCTTTCCTATTTATTATAGACAGATATAGTTAAAACATTAGTTCTGTTTTACATTCCTGAATGATATTTATAATAAATTAAAATAAAATAGACCAAACATGGCAGAATCAATCATCTCACCGGGTGTATTTGCAAGAGAAAACGATATTTCTTTTATCCAGCCTGCTCCAGTAGAAGCTGGCGCTGCAATCATCGGACCTTCAGTTAAAGGACCAGTAGAAGAACCAACTATTGTAACATCCTATAATCAGTATGTTAGACAGTTTGGAGAAACTTTTGTATCAGCATCAACAAAACAAGAATATTTAACCTCAATATCGGTTAAAAACTACTTCCAACAAGGAGGTAATTCTGTATTGATGACAAGAGTAGTTACTGGATCATTTACTCCAGCATCATCTACTCACATTTCATCATCACTTAACGATAGTGTTCAACCTTTTGAAATTAAAACATTAGGAAAAGGAGCTATCTTTAATAACTCAGTCTCAATTACTAACCCAGGAGCAGAAATTGCAGGTTCTGGAGGATCATTAGTTTCTGGAAGTGTTGATAATATTAGATGGCAAATACAAAACGTTGACGCTAAAAAAGGAACTTTCTCTTTGACAGTAAGAAGAGGAGACGATAGCCACAGTAATAAAGTAGTATTAGAGACATTTAACAATATTAGTTTAGATCCTAATTCTTCTAACTACATTGAAAGTGTAATTGGTACTCAATATAAAACTAAAGCAACAGACGGAACTAAGACATACGTTAAGACTCAAGGAGATTACGTAAATAAGTCTAACTTCATTTATGTTTCTGCAGTAAATTCAGCAACAGTTAACTACCTTCAAAACGATGGTACATCTGTAGGAGTAGACGTAGATGGAAATTCTTACTCAGGATCTTTACCGATCGCTGAATCTGGATCATTCTATAACGCTACCGGAGTTAACGCTGTAGCAGGAGCAAATTACTTTAGTTCAATATCAAATACAAACTCTCAAGGTTTAACATCTGGTAATTATACAGATGCTATATCAATCTTAGATAATAAAGACGAATTCATATTTAACATCTTATCAGCACCAGGAATGGTATATAAGAATGCTGATCAAGCAGGAGTCTTAAATAGTGTAGTAACTTTAGCAGAATCTAGAGGAGATTGTATCGCAGTAATAGATTTAGAAACTTATGGTTCTACTGTAAGTAATATTACATCAACTGCTACAGGATTAAATAGTTCATATGCTTCATCTTATTGGCCATGGGTACAAGTTGTATCAGCTACGGGAAGAAACGTATATGTCCCAGCTTCTTGTGTAATACCAGGAGTATATGCATTCACAGATAATAGTTCAGCACCATGGTTCGCTCCAGCTGGATTAGTTAGAGGTGGAATTGTAGGAGTAATACAAGCAGAACAAAAATTAACAAGAGGTCAAAGAGACTTATTGTATGACGGTAAAGTTAATCCAATCGCTACTTTCCCTGGACAAGGTATTGCAGTATTTGGTCAAAAGACTTTACAGACTAAAGCATCAGCTTTAGATAGAGTAAACGTAAGAAGATTATTAATCGAGCTTAAGAAGTTCTTAGGAGATCAAGCTAGAAACTTAGTATTTGAACAAAATACAGTAGCAACTAGAAATAGATTTTTATCAATAGTTAATCCATATTTAGAATCAGTAGTACAAAGACAAGGTCTTTACACGTTTAGAGTCGTAATGGATGACACAAACAACACCGCAGATGTTGTAGACAGAAACCAATTGGTAGGTCAAATATTTATTCAGCCAGCTAAAACAGCAGAATTTATAGTACTAGACTTCACAGTTGAACCTACTGGAGCAACTTTTAACGGATAAATTATTAATTAACTGTATTTATAATAAAGTAAATAGAACATGGCAATATTAGATCCAAACGAAATAATGTTTAAAGCTTTCGAACCGAAAGTACAGAACAGATTTGTAATGCTTATCGACGGAATTCCTTCCTTTATGGTAAAGAATGTAAAAGCTCCTACCTTTACCGATAACGTTATCAAATTAGATCACATCAATTCATATAGAAAAATTAGAGGAAAAAGAGAATGGGACGATATGACCATGACACTTTACGATCCAGTAACACCAAGTGGAGCTCAAGCAGTAATGGAATGGGCAAGACAAGGTTACGAATCAGTAACTGGTAGAGCAGGATACTCTGATTTCTATAAAAAGGATTTAACTTTAAATATTTTAGGACCTGTAGGAGACATCGTAGGAGAATGGATCATCAAAGGTGCTATACTATCAAACGGAGACTTTGGTCAATATGACTGGACATCTGATGAAGCTGTTGAAATCAGCATTACAGTAGCAATGGACTACTGCGTATTAAACTACTAATACACACCTACCTCTTATCAAGATAATTAACCCGGATTCTTTCCGGGTTTTTTAGTTGCTTCTAAAAGTTTTTTTTCTTATATTTATATATAGAATAAGTTATAAACAAATAAAATTTATGGAATCAAAATTTAAACTACCTACTGAATCAGTAGAACTTCCCTCTAAAGGCTTACTTTACTCAAAAGATTCTCCACTATCAGATGGTACGATTGAGATGAAGTATATGACCGCCAGGGAAGAAGATATCCTTACTAACCAGAACTATATTAGAAACGGTACAGTAATAGATAGACTTTTAAAATCACTCGTAGTAACAGAGGGATTTAATTACAACGAACTGCTAATAGGAGATAAAAACGCAGTTATGTTAGCAGCTAGAATTTTAGCTTACGGTAAAGATTATGAGATAACTTACCAAGATAAGAAGTACACAGTAGATCTTTCTAAATTGAATACAATAGTAGGAGATGACGACCTGTACGAAAAAGGAGAAAACAACTTCAGTTTTACTCTTCCACATACAGACAATACGGTAACTTTTAAACTTCTAACACATGGTGATGAAAAACAGATAGAAAGAGAAATAGAAGGACTTAAGAAACTGAATAAAGAAGGTTCATTTGATGTTACAACCAGATTAAAGTATATGATTACTTCAGTCAATGGACTAACTGAGAAAAAGGATATTAGAGAATTTGTAGATAACTTTCTTCTAGCTAAGGATGCAAGAGAACTTAGAAGAAGATATATAGCTGTCCAACCAGATGTAGAGTTTAAATTTACTCATACAGATGAGATTGGTAGAGAGGAGGAAGTTCCCCTGGCCATAGGCCTAGACTTTTTTTGGCCTGACGCCTGAGTATAAATTACACTTTTATACACAAATACATGAAATAGTCTTCCACGGTAAAGGTGGTTACAGTTGGACAGAAGTATATAATATGCCTATATGGCTCAGAAAATTTACTTTTGAAAAATTGAAAGCGCACTACAGCGAGGAAAAAGACAATGAAGAAAAAGCATATTTAGATGCTAAGAGAAAATCTAAAGTAAGAACTCCTAATTATAGAACAAAGGCTCCAAAATAAAGCGAGCCTTTGCTATTTATAATATATTATATAGGATACCCATGGCAGACGAAAATAAAAAAATAACAGGATTAGGAGACTCAGAAGCAGAAGCGCTACGATTAGCTGATGCTTTAGGGCAATCAGAAGAAAGATTAAAGCAGATCAACGCTATCGCTACAGAAGCTAAAGATTCTTTCTCTAGTATGGTTGAGAAGATTTCTGACTCTGCAAGAAGTGGAGGTGATTTTACTAATTCCATAAAAAATTCTGCAAGTTTAGTTAAGGGCATGCAAAATGATGCTAAACTTCTAGCTGGATTTAATAAAGATAACTTAAAAACCGAAAAAGATCACGCTAAATTAGAAAAACGAAAAGCTACATTTAAAAATAAAATGGTTGAACTTGACTCTCAAATCAAGTTTCTTACCGAAGCCAGAGTAAATGCAACTGTAGAAGAGAGAGATGCAATTAATAGCACTTTAAAAGATCTTACAATAGCTAAAGACAAAGCAGGAGAATTAGCAGACAGTTTCGAAGAAATCGCAGAAGCTAACACCAAAATAAACAAAGAAAGTAAGTTTTTTGATAATATGTCTGAATTTACATCCCAAATACCTGGGATGAGTAAAATGTTCGGTGAATTCGGTAATGCAGCTAAAGCAGCAAGAGAAGCAGCAGCAGAAGGAGGAAATTCTTTCGCAGCAGGAGCAAAACAACTAACGGGTGCTTTTGGTAAATTAGCAACAGGATTTTTTGTTGGTACTTTTATAAAAGGGCTATTTGAAGGAGATCAAAGAGTTACAGATTTAAGCAGAAATCTAAATATTTCTAGAGGAAGAGCAGCAGCACTTAACAATGAATTTAATGCTATAGGTGCTTCGACACCAGGGTTAGTCGGTGAAGATATTATGAAAGCCACTACCAGCGTTGCAGATGCTTTAGGTATTAGTGCTAAATTATCCAGAGAAACTGCAATAGGATTCGCTACTGCTACTGAAAAATTAGGATTATCAGTTCAAGAAGCTACTGCTTTAAATAACATAAGTGCCGCAACAGGTACTAATCTACAAGACTTTAATAACAGTTTAATAGGACGAGTTAAACTTCAAAACGACGCTCAAGGGCAAGCAATAAGATATCAAGATGTAATGAAGGATATTGCTAGCGCTTCTGCCGCTACACAGCTTACAACCGCAAACATGCCAGGTGGTTTAGCAAAAGCAGCATACGAAGCAAGAAAATTAGGATTAAATTTTGATACTCTTAATAATTCCGCTGGTGGATTATTAGATTTTGAAAATTCTATAGCAGCAGAAATGGAAGCCGAATTACTTTTAGGTAGAAACTTAAATCTAGACAAAGCACGAGCAGCAGCATTAGCAGGCGATCAAGCAACTTTAGCAGCAGAATTAGCACGTGAATTAGGAAGCGCAGAAGAATTCGGTAAGTTAAACGTAATACAACAAGAAGCACTTGCTAAAGCAATGGGTATGAGTAGAGAGGAAGTCGCTCAAACCTTCATTAACCAAAAAGCAATGGCAGCATTCTCAGATGTAGAAGGTGCAACATTAGATGAAAAGGCTAGAGCCGAATTTAAACGCGTTGATGCTATGGAAGAAGGAATTGCAAAACAAACAGCAATGGCCAACCTTCAAAAAAACTGGGGTAATGATGAAACCCTAAGACAGTTAAAGAATCAATCAGCAGCAGAAGCACAGGCAGAAGCAATGAAACAAATGGCAGAATCAGTACAGAAACTTTCTGGACTATTAGAACCTATTACTGCTTTTTTTCAAAAAATATCAGGTGCTACCGCTGAAATATTTGGTTTCATAGGAAAGTTTGGTTCTAAGTTTATGGCGATAGGTAAAACTGTCTCTGAATTTTTAGTTAAACCAATGGGGAAAGCATTTAAAGGACTTAAAGGATTCGGTAAATTTTTAGGAGGAGGAATATTTAAATCTGCAGGTAAAATGGGTATCAAGTCCCTACTTAAAAAGATACCTATTTTAGGAGCTCTAATAGGAATGGGTCTAGCATATAAAAGATTTAAAGATGGAGATTATATTGGAGCTGGAGCTGAATTACTTTCAGGTATAGTTTCTATATTCCCAGGTATTGGTACAGCAGCATCAGTAGCAATCGATGCTGGTTTAGCAGCAAGAGATATGGGGTATATTGGAGATAGACAAGGCACATTAGATGCCGCAAAAGAGAAAGGAGATACTGCTGCAGATTTTATATCCAGACCTGGTCAACCTATTCAGAAGTTTAGAGCTGATGATATTATAATGGGAGGCACTAAACTTACAGGTAATAAAGAGAACACTCAGGTAGTAAGCCTATTAAATGAATTGATAAGTGTTGTTAAAAAAGGAGGAGATGTATACTTAGACGGATCTAAAGTAGGATCAGCACTAGCATTAGGGGCTAAACTTAGTAATTAGTCCTATTTATATTATATAACGAACTTTAATAAATTATAAACATGTCATTATTAAACAAAGTAAAAGAATCAGTATTAAGCTTGAAAGGTCAAACACCTAGTAAAACAGAGGGTGCTAAAATTACATCTACTCTACATGCTAATTCATCAATTACAGATAACCCAGACATTCTGGCTCAACAATCTAAATTGAGTTTAAAAGGTCTTAAACCAAGCAATAACTACTTAGACAATTTACCTGAAAAAGGTATACGTACTAGAGCTGTAGACGGAACTGGTAACAATTAGAAATTAATACTTAAATTTTAAAGCATGCCTTTAATAGATTTAAATACTAATCTTAAGTCCTTGACTTATGGTGAGTTTGGAAGTACTGAACCTTTAGTAATAAAGGATATAAATACTAATCCAAGCATATCCGGAATAGAATTAGAAGGATCTAAAAGGGTAGATGACTTAAAAAGAATTAGTAAACTCCTTACACAGACACCAGCAGCATTAAAATTTGCTTCAAACCAAGCAGCTTTAGGTGTAATAGAAAAAGGTATTCAAAACCCTGACGCTAGCTTTGGAAAAAAACTCTTAGGAGGAGTCGTAGGTACAGCTACTAAGTTAGCTTCTACTCTAGCACAAGTACCCGTATCTGGAACTGGTCTACATTTTGTAGAGGGTTTTGCAGGTAAAAGAGGGTATATCCCGGGTGTTAGAGGTCATGTAGAGTATAAGAATAAGGTCCAGAATTCATTATACGATGACGGAAAAAACCAAATTTCTTTAAAAAACAAATTAGAAGACTCTGAGGATAATACTAAAAGAGGCAAAATACTTACTACGTATGTAGATAAATTTGTAGATCACGGCCCAGGAGGTTCTAAAGAGAGAGAATTATTCGCATTATCTACTCAAAACCCAGTAGGTAGATATGATCAAGATCAACTTAATAAAAATAAAAAAGGACCTGCTTATAAACTACTTTATCTAGATCCTGCAAGAGCAAATCCTAAAGATTTAGAACAAAGTGGTTTAGGTTTTAACAGGTTCAATGACGATGGTAATAAGAAAGGTCAGTCAAGTAAGTACAAAGTAAATATTACAAGCAAACTATTAAGAGACAAAGATAGCAAAGATCTTAACATTAAAGTAGTTGATGCCATAAGCGGACAAGGTCCTATTATTGGCAACTTATCAGACAGTAAAACAATACTCGATGAAACCGGAAAAGAGTATAAAGACTTAATAGATTTTAATTTCAAAGTAATAACCCCTAGAAAAGGTCAGGAAGACGATTCAGAGGTAACATACTTACCCTTCAGAGCCTATTTAACTTCTTTTGGAGATAACTTTGTAGGTAATTGGAATAGTCATAACTATATAGGAAGAGCAGAGTCTTTCCACTCCTACTCAGGATTTGAAAGAACTATTAGTGTAGCTTTTAAAGTTGCAGCTAACAGCAAAGAAGAAATACTCCCTCTATACCAAAAACTTAACCTCCTAGCAGGTGCTACAGCTCCAACGTATGTAGATGGAGGTTTTATGAGAGGACAAATTGTATCTTTGACTGTAGGAGATTACCTATCTGATACCACAGGTATTATTACTAGCGTGGATTTTAGCTGGAGCACAGATTACATATGGCATACCAATGGAATGGATCAAAAAAATGCATCTGAACAAAATCCATCTGAACAAAGAGCTGATGCTACTAAAAAACTACCTTCGGTTTTAGATGTAACTGTTAGCTTTACTCCGATTCACCAACACATACCGAAGTATGGAAGTGAATTTATAGGGAGAGAAAACATATTATTTAAATCAGAATCTTAGAACCATGAATAGGTACAAAGAAATAAATACGTTAAAGAATTCTGAAGGTTTTAGTTACAGGAGAAATATTATATTTCCTGAAATAAAAGAATCTTTATCTGATATCTACGTTATAACTACTGCAGGAGATAGGTTTGATACTCTAGCTTTGCAGTACTATAAAGACTCCTCTTTATGGTGGGTTATAGCAGGGGTTAATAAAAGTAAAAAAGATTCATTAGTTGTAACACCAGGTTTACAAATCAGAATACCTATGGATGTCGATAACATTTTAGAAGAATTTAACGATCTAAATAATGATAGGTAAATGGCTGGTGAAAAGTTAATATACGGAGGACCTCTAAACTCAGGAGCTGCTAAACAGATAGAATTTAGACAAAAATTAAACTCTAATCCATCAAAATCTGTAGAAGAAATTTCTTTATTAAATACTCGAGGAGGATGGGTTAAGATTACCTCAGGAGTAAATGAAATAGTAGGAGAAGACAACAAAGATTTAGCAAAAAGAGTCTACGGTGAAGATGTAGAGGATTCTAAAAAAGCTTTAGAAGAGTATAGATCTAAGGGTTCTAAAGAAGCCAGTGCTACTGTATTGGCTGGTGGTATATTGAGTGAGAATATAAAAGATGAAGAAGCTAATAGTACATACAGACAGGGATTAGATTTAGTAAACGATAAAGCTAGTAGTTATTCAAATTCTTTAAGAGGATTTAAAGCAATGCCCGGGATTACAGATTTTGTAGTAAAGCAAGCCAGTATGAACAATGGCGCGCTAAAGCAAATACAAATTGATATCAAAGTTAATACATTAGAGGATTTAAATATAATCGACAAACTATACTTTAAACCGGGGTTTGATATACTTATTGAATATGGAGCAAATGTTTATTTAGACCAAGAAGGAGAAGTACAAGGTCAAGTTTTCTCTGTTTCAAAAAAATTCCTCAAAGGAGAAGATTTATCAACGATACAGGAAAAAACTCGAGAATATAAAGAAAAAACAGGAGGTAATTACGAAGCATTATTTGCATCTGTTACTAATTTTTCTTGGAACTACAATATAGACGGAAGCTATGACTGTAAAGTTAATTTAATATCTAAAGGGGAATTAATGGAATCTTTAGAGGCTCATCTATATACACCTGATGGCTCGGACTTTAAGAAAACAGCAAAAACAAATACTAAATCAGGCGCTACTACAAAAGGAGCAGTAGATGTAGATGATTTCATTTCTGCTATGCTTGCCTCTTTAATGTGGGACTCTACATCAGAAAGAAACCGAATTAAGAAGAAGTATAAAGTAGATATATTTAGATCAATAGAATTAAAATCAGACAAAGTACAAGGAGAAGAAACCGCAGAAGATAATTCTGATAAATCTAAAAATTACCATTGGTACATTACTTTAAGAGACTTTTTACATCTTTTAGATAACTATTTTATTCCTACACGGAGCAAAAAGGACGGTAAGCCTTTTAGTCTTTCAACAGAGTATTCTAAAAAGGAGTTTAATACATTTCATGAACATATGTCAATAGATCCTGGTATATGTTTCCTTCCTTATACCGGTACAGGAAAAGCTTGGTATTTTGATTCGGATACTTGGTATTGGCGAAATAGTTTTTTTGATAACTTTTCAAACGCAGGAGGCTTACCTCCTAAAGTGTTTAAGGAAGCACATAAAAAACAAAAAGAAAGATTCGGCAATGCGTATAATCCTAGAAGTCCTCAAGCAATTTGTTTAAATATAAATCATTTACTTGAAATACAGAATACTTTTCTAGAAGAAAGCAAAAAGAATAGTAAAGCTACAACTTCAGTTTTTACTTTACTAGAGCAAGTACTTGATGACTGTGAGACAGTAATGGGGGGTATTAATAGTTTTAGTTTATTTTACGACAAAGATGATAGTGAATGGAGTGTGATAGATAGAGGTTTACCGATCAAAGAAACAAAAAAATCAGCTCCTAAATTAAAATTAACAGGAACAAGCTCTTTCATAACGAATTTATCAATCAGCTCTACTATTTCTAGTGCAATTGCAAGTACGTTATCAATAAATGCATCTGTTTCTAAAACCTCAAATAGTTCATCAAGTCTACTACAGTTTAATAAAAACCTTTATAATAGGTATAATGTAGAAAATCCAGAAGAAGTTAGTGAATCAACTTTAAATGAAGGAAAATCGTTAGAAGAGATTATTGGAAAAATAGGCGGTACATTTGCAACTTACGCTCAAGGTCATTATGATAGAAGTAAGTTTTCTGACAATGCTTCAATATACAGAAGATATTCTAAAATGAGACTTGCAACAGAGCAAGATAAAGAAAGAAGACAGTTTAGAGAAGTTGGATTCCCCGGTATTATCCCGATAGGGCTTTCTTTAACTATGGACGGGATTACTAATTTAAGATGTGGTGAAGCCTTTCAAGTTAGCAAAGGGGTATTGCCTGAACGTTATGACGGTAAAGTAGGTTTTATAGTTGCTCAAATTGAACAAAAAATATCAAAAGATAATAAATGGTCAACTGATATTCAAACTAGAATGTTCATGTTAGCATCTAATATACCAATTTACCCTAAACCAGTACGAGAAGAAAGACCAGCACCAGATACCTCTAATGTAAAGTATCGTCCTAAAGAAGTAACAAATAATGGCGCAATAACACCTACTAATACTCCTTGGAGTGCAGCATTTATATCTTACGTAGCACTTAAAGGAGACTCATCATTCCCGAAAGCTGCAGCACATACTAAATATGCACAAGCAGCTAGAAGCGCTCCTAATTGGAAAGCTTTACCTGCAAGTTCAACTTCACCTCAATTAGGTGATATAATAATTAAAGGAAGAGCCGGTAACACTTTAAACTTTAGTTCCTCAAGATGGAGCGGATATTCTCATGGAGATTTAGTTACTTACATATCTCAACCTACCAACTTTGTTGAAAAACCAGGCCAAAAATACCATACAATAGGAGGTAATGTTGACCATACCTGTAAGAAAAAATTCTTTACGGCAGATTCTAACGGTAATTATGGAAATGGTATGGTTATAGTACTAAGACCACAAGCAGGTGTGAATGTACAGGCTATGATTAATGCAGCTACTAAAGAATGGAAGATATGGCATGAAGATACGAAGAACCAGAAGGTAGATCAAGAAACTACGGCCAATAGGAATCTACCGAGATCTCCATTAATATTTGAAAGATTAAAAACATATTGGGCAACCGTAAATTATACTAACTTCCAAAAAGATATAACATAATGTGGTTACCTATATTCAAATACCTGTTAAAATTTGCTAAACCAGGAATGTTTGCCTTCAAAGGAAACGGCCAGGAGTATGAAGGTGCGTATGTAGAGACTAATACCGGTAAATTATATGCAGGTGAATCTCCTACAGACACTGGACTAGAATTGATTTCTATTGATAACGATGATATACTCTATAAACAAGATAAAACAGTACCTTTTGAATCTGAAACAGTATACCCTGACCCTGAAGACTATACTAGAGGTTTTATGTATAGGTATTTCCTTAAGAATAGAACAACAGGAAAAATTATAGAAGTAAAAAATATTAATTATACAAAACTAATTGAAAAGAAGTACTATAAAGGAGGTATATTAAAATGGATTTTGACTAAACCAGCTAAAGATATATTTAATCAAGGTTACTTATATAAAGGAGCTATAACTAGAAACAAAGCAAACACAAAAGAAGTAACATTCAATATACCAGGATTAGACTTATTTATTACTGAATACGACAAGTTTGTTAATATAGAGTCAGATGTAAAAGGATTTAAGTTTGAAGAATTACCTAAGAATGAAAAAATTAGGATAATCAAACAGCAAAGACCTAACATACAGAAAACACCAAAAGTTAAACCTAAACCTTTTAAGCGTCCTAAAGTAAACCCTACTTTAAACGAAACACCAACAACACCAATTTCTACACCATCAGCTCCTACAAATAGCGGTGGAGGCGGAGGCGGAGGATTAAATCAATCCTTTGATGAAGTAATTAATGACCCTGATAATCTATCCATGGGTAACAACAACCAAAATAATAATTCAGCAAATAACTATTATTAGTTTGTAATTTAATTTATTTTTCTTATATTATGTAAAAGGTTATAATAAATGTTTTATATAGTAGAGAAAGAATCTAAGTTAGAACACTTAGGTAGGTTAATGAGATTAGGTTGTTATGTAGATGTTATACCTACACATGACTTATACCATCCTAAATTAACTTCTACTGTAGCAGTCTACGTAAGAATATTAAAAAGTCAGCATGGTTACATAATTCCTATAGACCATGAAGAAGGAATTAATATAGATAAACAACGTATCTACGAGATGCTTTCTAACTGCAATAAACTATATACATTAGATAAGAAAAAACTTCTCTATCATTTTAATTTACAGGGAGCAATAGACTTATCCTTACTTCATAGTATGGTAAGATATGAAAGATTAGACATATCTAAAACTAATTCAACTGTAAATTATTTTTATAATAAATTCAGAGAGTTTCCACATATCAATAAGCTTATACCTATATCCAAACACTTCGAAGTATGTGAAAAAGCCTATCATGCATTAAGTAGTGTAATAGATATGGATATCCCCTCTGGATTTGATTTTTATAATAATACGGCTACTAATGTATTTTTCCTATTAGAGCAACACGGTATTGGTATAGATTATGATAAATTCGTAGAGAACTTTACCCCAAGAGACCCACTTTACAATATTACTGATAATAAAGTACTAACCTTTTATAACCTATACAATGCAACCTCTAGACCTACTAATGCTTTCAACAGCGTTAACTTCGCTGCTATACCTAAAAGCGAGCAACATCGAAACTGTTTCCATCCGACCAATGACTACTTTGTTGAGTTTGATTTTGATGGTTACCACCTTAGGTTACTTTGTAATCAGATTGGATTTGAACTTACCAATGAATCTGCTCATAAGCAACTAGCAAAGCATTACTTTGGTACAGAGGACATAACAGACGAACAGTATAAGGAAGCTAAACAGATTAACTTTCAAGCAATATACGGTAAAATCCCAGAGGAACATAAAAATTTAGAGATATTTAGACTAATACAGGAGTATATAGACAATATGTGGTCTGTATACCAGGAAACAGGTATAGTTTGTAATCCTCAGTCAGGTAAACCATTTAATACCAACTTAAAAGAAACACATCCTGCTAAGTTGATGAATTATATGATGCAATCGTTGGAAACCTCAAATAATATTCTTATCTTAAAAGAAGTACTGCGATACTTAAGAGGTAAAAAGACTAAGATATCGCTTTACACATATGATGCTATCTTGTTTGATTTTAGTAAAGAAGATGGGAAAGAGACTTTATTTGAACTGCAAACCATATTAGAATCTAATAAACAATACCCAGTCAAATTTAAGTACAATAAAAATTTAGTTTTGTAGAACAGTTTATATTTATAATAAATGCGAGTTAATACGGATTTTTCAGTCGACTATGATTTCGACGATATTTTTTTAAGTGGTGATATGAGTAACAAACTGTTTTGTACGTTTTCTACCCAAGAGGATTTAGATAGCGTTCTTACTTCGATACAGGAAAGATATAAGATTATATATAGTAAGATTTTTGTACTTTATTCTAAAAGTCAAAATGAATATATATGTACTTATAACGTTGATTTCGGTAATGTCTCAGCTTTCTTAGATAACACTATACTAGTGCATAGAAAGAAGGAAACAAATACCCTCTACACAATCAACGCTCTTAACACACTCATCAAACAGCTCAATAACGGTCAATTGGACTCTTCTTACAGAATTAATTGGGCAGATTACAAAAACTGTGTGCTTTTAACTAAAGGACCAGAATTAAAAAGGATAAATACTAAATTATTTAACATAATACAGTTGGATAATTGATATTTTATTCTTATATTAATAGAGTAATACATTTAAAAATAAGTTATATATGGACATTAATGCAATCAAGGCTAAACTAGATGCCTTAAACAACACCGGTCAGGATAGAGAAAAGACTGACTATTCTAAGATTTTTTGGAAACCACAAGTAGGAAAACAAACGTTACGTATTGTACCGTCTGCTTTTGATCCTGCTTTCCCTTTCAAAGAATTAAAATTTCACTACGGAATTGGGAAATACCCGATGGTAGCACTCTCTAACTTTGGTAAGCAAGATCCAATTGAGGAATTTGTTAAAGAGTTAAGAAAAACGAATGATAAAGATAACTGGTCTCTATCAGGGAAAATTAGTCCTAAAACTAGGATATTTGCTCCAGTAATCGTTAGAGGAGAGGAGGACAAAGGAGTGAGACTTTGGGGATTCGGTATCACTATTTATAAAGCATTACTTGCTTTAGCTGAAGATGAAGATATCGGAGACTTTACAGACGTTATTAACGGATGGGATATGGTAGTAGAACAGGTTCAAGGTAACCCTTACCCAGAAACTACAGTTAGAATTAAACCTAAACAGACTCCTTTATCAGATAATAACGACTTAGTAGATACTTGGTTAAAAACTCAACCTAACCCAGTAGAAGTACATAGTCAATACGATTATGATTTTATTAAAAAGCAACTTCAAAACTATCTTAACCCAGGATCAGGAGATGAAACTCCAGAATCTACAGGAACAGATAAACTGCCAGAAAGCTTAGGTCAACAGAAAACTGACTTTACTTTGGAAACAGCTACGGCTGGCAACAAAGACACAGTAAGTAAATTTGATGATCTATTTAACGAATAAACATGGCAAAAAAAGAAGAAGTAAAAGCAAGAGCGACTGCTGCTGTACAGAAGTCGTTTAATTTAGGAAATTTTAAAAAGAAGAAAGGTTTTTCAAATGCTTCTGTAAAGTTTAAAGAACAAGGATGGATTCCTCTTTCTAAAGCTTTTCAAGACATTACTTCTCTTCCAGGTATCCCAACCGGTCATATCACATTACTAAGAGGTCATAGTGATACAGGAAAAACTACAGCTCTAATTGAAGCAGCTGTAAATGCTCAGAAAATGGGTATACTACCTGTTTTCATTATTACAGAGATGAAATGGTCTTGGGATCATGCTAAAGAAATGGGTCTACAGTTTGAAGAAACAAAAGATGCTAATGGTAATGTTATTGATTATGAAGGACATTTCCTATATGCAGATAGAGGACAGCTTAATACTATCGAAGATGTAGCAGTTTATATTGCTGATTTAATGGATGAACAAGCAAAAGGTAACCTACCTTATGATATGTGTTTTTTCTGGGATAGTATTGGTTCTGTGCCTTGTGATTTATCAGTACGTTCGAATAAGAACAATAATGAATGGAACGCAGGTGCTATGTCTACTCAGTTTGGTAATAACCTTAACCAGAAAATCTTATTATCTAGAAAGGAAAATGCCGCTTATACTAATACTTTGGTAGCCATTAATAAAGTCTGGACTATGAAACCAGAACATCCAATGGGACAACCAAAATTACAGAATAAGGGAGGTATGTCAATGTGGTACGATGCTACATTAGTAATCACTTTTGGAAATATTACCAATCCTGGTACATCTAAAATAAAAGCTATCAAAAACGGTATGCAAGTAGAATTTGCTAAACGTACTAACGTTCAAGTGGAGAAAAATCATATCGGAGGAGTACAATCTAGAGGTAGAATTGTTATGACCCAACATGGCTTTATCGAAGATGATAAGAAAGCAATTGATAAGTATAGAGATGAACATAAAGCACACTGGTTAAAACTGGTAGGTTCAGTAGACTTCGACTTAATCGAAGAAGGAGATTTAGAAGAAACACCAATATCTCCTAATCTACTAGACTAATGGCATACGAAAATATACTTAATAATTTAAAAGAGACCCCACCCCGTGAGTTGAACGATCATATCTTGATCGTAGATGCTATGAATATGTTAATTCGTAGTTTCTCTCTTCTCAAGGCGATGAACCCATCAGGCGCACATATCGGAGGCCTGGTGGGCTTCCTTCGCTCCTTAGGGTATGTTACCAGAATATTTGACCCTACCAGAGTAGTAATAGTTTGGGATGGAAAAGGAGGTTCTGCTAATAGAAAGAACATTGACCCTAATTACAAAGCTCAAAGAGCAACCAGTAGGATAACACACTGGGGACTTTATGACAGTAAACAGGAAGAAATGGAAGCTCTTATTGGACAATTGCATAGAACGCAAGACTATCTAGATTGCTTACCAGTACAGCAGATAATGATGGAGAAATTAGAAGCAGACGATATAATAGCATATATTGCTAAAAGAGCTTCAAGTAGTAATGTTAAAAAGTGCACTATAATCTCATCAGATAAGGATTTTTTACAGTTAGTGGATGATACTGTTGAAGTATATGCACCAATTAAAAAGAAAACCTTTACTGAGAGTAATATATTCGATGAACTTAAGGTATTACCGGAAAATTACAACATAGTTAAAGCGTTATTAGGGGATAATTCCGATAATTTAGCAGGAGTAAAAGGATTAGGTATAAAAACCATACTTTCAGAGTTCCCTAAACTGGCTAAAGAACCTAATATGAGTCTAGAGTACGTATACGATGTATGTGCTGAAAAATTAGAAGAGAAGAAGTTTAAGAAAATATTTCCTAAAATTATAACGGAATGGGATAGAGTTGAAACCAACTTTAAACTTATGGACTTAAATGTTTCTGATTTAGACGATAAAGAAAAAGAGTATGTTATGGATGTTCTTAGAGCATCACTTCCGGACTTGCAAACAGGTGCTTTTCTAAGGCAGTTAGAGCAAGATAAAATTGAAGGCATTACTAAAAATACTGAAGGATGGTTAGAGAATTTTAGAGGACTTACCGCAGTATCAAATTAGTTAAAAAAAGACTACATAACAGTAGGTTATTAACAAAAGATTAACTATATTTAATTATATAAAATAAAGGTTTTAATATGACATTAAAGAGTTTACAACAGTACGGAAAGGGGTTCCAATTAAAAGTTTTAGGGTCATTATTGACAGATAAAACGTTCTTATTAAACGTAAGAGATGTATTAACTGAAGATTACTTCGACTCAGACGCCCATAAGTGGATTATCAATGAAATAATGAATTATTTCGATAAGTACCATACCACAGTTACGATGGATGTTCTAAAGGTAGAACTTCAAAAATTAGATAACGAACTTTTACAAGTTGCTCTAAAAGAAGAGTTGAGAAATTCTTATGCTGCGTCCCAAGACGATTTAGAGTATGTTCAAGAAGAGTTTACTAATTTCTGTAAGAACCAAGAAATGAAATCAGCGATACTTAATTCTGCAGACCTCTTGAAAGAAGGAGATTTTGACGGTATTAGGAACGTAGTTGAAAAAGCTATGAAAGCAGGTATGGATAAGAATATAGGTCATGAATATAATAAAGATATCGAAAGTCGTTATAGAGAAAACTACAGACCTACTATACCTACACCATGGCCAGTATTGAATGAAGGCATCCAAGGTGGATTTGGACCTGGAGACTTAGCTATCGTATTCGGTAACCCAGGCGGAGGAAAGAGTTGGACTTGTGTAGCAATGGCAGCACATGCTGTTAAAATGGGGTACAACGTTAACTACTATACTTTGGAACTAGGAGAAGATTATGTCGGAAAACGATTCGATTGTTACTTCACGGGTTACTCTATTGACGAAGTAAATGATCATCGAAAAGATGTACAGAAGCAAGTAGAAGCCTTGAAAGGTAAACTAATAGTTAAGGAATATGCTCCTAAAGGAGCTACAGTAAATACCGTAAAATCCCATATACAAAAGTGTATAGATATGGAGCATAAACCGGATTTAGTGGTAATTGATTATGTAGATTACTTAAGAGCACCATCTAAAGGAAAATTCTCTGAACGTAAAGATGAAATCGATGATGTATTTATAGCAACTAAAGGATTAGCTAAGGAATTTAAGATTCCAGTAATAACACCGTCCCAAGTAAATAGAATGGGTGCTAAAGATTCAGTTATAGAAGGAGATAAAGCAGCAGGGTCTTATGATAAGATGATGGTAGCAGATATGTGCTTTTCTTTATCTAGAATGAAAGAAGATAAAGTACTCGGAACAGGAAGATGGCATATTATGAAAAATAGATATGGAATGGACGGTATGACTTATAATTTAAAAATGGATACCAATAATGGTCACATTGAATTTGAAGGTCAAACTGATATGGAAGACTTAGAACCTAATGCAAACGGTGTTACCTCCACCCATAAAGAGTTAGCTAAAAAGTTTTTTAGTGTAGAACAAATTAATAACAAATAAGAGGCATATTTATTAAAGTATCCTCAAGATTTTTCTACCTGATTCTTGAGGATTTATTGTCTCAGCAACCTAATAATATATAAAGATATATGAGTTTACTTAAAGAAAGAATAGTTTATAAACCGTTCGAATACCCACAGGCCTACGATTACTGGTTAAAGCAACAACAAGCACATTGGTTACATACTGAAGTACCAATGGCAAACGATGTAACAGATTGGAAGTCCAACATGACTCCTAGTGAAAAAAACGTTGTAGGGCAAATTTTAAAAGGATTTGCACAAACAGAAACAATCGTTAATGACTACTGGTCTACCTTAGTAACTAAGTGGTTTAGAAAACCAGAAGTGATAATGATGGGGACTACTTTAGGTTCTTCAGAAACTATTCATGCGGAAGCATACTCGTTACTAAATGAACAATTAGGATTAGATGACTTTTCAGAATTTCTTGAAGATGAAGCTACTATGGCTAAAATAGAAGCTTTAATGAATGTTAGAGATAATCACGATGGTACTCCCAACTGGCATGAAAGAGCTAAGTCCTTAGCAATTTTTTCTGCGTTTACAGAAGGAGTTAACCTATTCTCTTCTTTTGCAGTACTATTATCATATAAAATGCGTAACCTACTAAAAGGAGTTGGTCAAATAGTAGAGTGGTCAGTAAGAGATGAATCTCTACACTCAAATGCTGGATGTTGGCTGTTTAGAACCCTAATGGAAGAACACCCAGAATTTAAGACTCCGGAATTGATTAAAGAAATCGAAGAAGCAGCACATTTAGCTTTAAAACTTGAATTTGATTTTATCGATAAGGTATTTGAAATGGGTGATTTAGAGAATCTTACTAAAGCTGAATTAAAGAACTTTATTAAACATAGAGTTAATACTAAAATGGGTGATCTTGGCTTAGATCCTATCATCCCCTCCTCAGATATTGACAAAGGAGCACTTAAAACAATGAAATGGTTTGATGCAGTGATTGCAGGTAAACAACAAACTGATTTCTTTGCAAGCAGAGTTACAAATTACAGTAAAGGTCATATTGACTGGTCTAACGCATTTTAAAAAAAACATATGAGCATAACAGTAGACACTACTTCCTGGGAGTCTGGGAAGGACTATCCTGAATGGATGAATGAAATATCAATTGCTACGATTTCTAAAGGGTATCTTTTAGCAGATGAAACGCCAAAAAAAGCGTTTAGAAGAGTTGCTTCTACAGTTGCTAGAAGACTTGACAGACCAGATATGGAGAATAAATTCTTCAGGTATATGTGGAAAGGATGGTTAAACTTAGCATCACCAGTATTATCGAATACAGGTACAGATAAAGGTTTACCAATTTCATGTTTTGGAATAGATACTCCTGATTCTATACGAGGTATTGGATTAACCAACGCTGAATTAATGAGACTAACTTCTTTAGGAGGTGGAGTCGGTATTGGACTAGGTAAAGTTAGAGGTAGAGGAGAAAAAATTGGTAACGGTGTAGGTCAATCAGAAGGAATAGTTCCTTGGGCTAAAATTTACGATTCTACTATTATAGCTACAAATCAAGGAGCAGTAAGAAGAGGAGCAGCGTCAGTTAATCTAGATATTAATCATCCAGATATAGCAGAGTACCTAGAGATACGTAGACCTAAAGGAGACCCTAACAGACAGTGCTTAAATCTTCATCAATGTGTAAATATAGATGATGCTTTTATGCAACGCTTAGAGCATAGAGATGCAGAAGCTATGGAATTATGGATTAAAATTCTTAAATCTAGAATGGAAACTGGAGAACCTTATATAATGTTTGGCGATACCGTTAATAACAACAATCCATTAGCTTATAAGAAAAATAATCTAGATGTTTCTATGACTAATATCTGTTCTGAAATAACATTACATACAGATGAAGAACATAGTTTTATCTGCTGCTTATCTTCAGTTAACTTAACTAAATATGATGAATGGAAAAATTCTGACTTAATAGAGACAGCAGTATACTTTCTTGACGGAGTATTAGAAGAGTTTTTAGCTAAAACATCTGGAAGAGATTCATTAATTAGAGCTCATAGAAGTGCAAAAAAAGGAAGAGCAATTGGATTAGGAGTACTAGGATGGCATACACTATTACAAAATGAAAGAATACCTTTTGCTTCAATAGCAGCAACATCACTAACACATCAGATATTCTCAGATATTAAACAAAAAGCAGAAAATGCTTCTAGAAAATTAGCTAATGAATACGGTGAACCACTTTGGTGTAGAGGTACTGGGATGAGAAATACACATTTAATTGCCGTAGCACCAACAGTATCTAATAGTACAATAGCAGGAGGAGTATCTGCAGGTATAGAGCCAGTACCAGCAAACGTATATACTTTTAATTCAGCTAAAGGTACATTTATTAGGAAAAACTCAGCATTAGAAACTTACTTAGAAGAAAAAGGACACAATACAGAAGAAGTCTGGGATGAGATTATGAAAGATAGAGGCTCTATAGCTAATCTACCGGAAGACATTATGCCAGCAGAAGATAAACCTATATTTTTAACTTTTGCAGAAATAAACCAACTTCAATTAGTAGAACAAGCATCCGCTAGACAGAAGTATATTGACCAAACGCAATCTTTAAATTTAGCATTTGATCCTACTGATAGTCCTAAGTTCATAAACGAAGTTCACCAAGCAGCATGGAGATTAGGAGTTAAAACTTTATATTACTTGAGAACAGATTCTGTAATCAACGGAGATATTGGGAGTAGGACGTCTACAGATTGTTTAAGTTGTGATGGATAAAAATTAAATTATAGTTGTTAATTAAAATAAAATTTCTTATATTATAGTATGGTACAAGCAATAAAATTTTACGCAGATTGGTGCGGACCTTGTAAAGTCTACGATAAAGTATGGACCAAGGTAGAAAGTGAATTAAATGAAAAAGTTAAGTTTAAAAGTATTAACGTAGAAAAAGATACCTCAGGACTAGCAGCAGAGTATAAAGTTAGATCGATACCCTTCACAGTTATAATTAATGAAGAAGGTAAAACTACTACTAAAACAGGCTTAATAAAAGAAGAAGAACTCAAAGAGTTATTAAAATAAGTAATCAATAAAATAAGTTATATAAATGTTACGAAAACCAGATTCAATCCCTGCTAACGATACTATCGTTCAGGACCCTAGTATGGAACCTTTCTTTATCAGTAAATCCTCTACAGGAGGTTACACAGTATATGAAAGAGTAATTAAAGGAGAAAATAATACAGAGTATATTAAAACTGTTTGTTACCCTGCTAATTTCTCTTATGCTTTAAAGAAAGTTGCAGAAGAAAAATTAAATACTAAAAAGAGCTATAGTTCGATAAAAGAGTATGTGGATACATACGATTCTATTAGTAAAACTATGACAAATATAATTAACATATAGCGTTAGCCTATACGCTTTAGAATACCTGGCAAATTAAAAATTAATAATCATGGCAAAACATGTAGTTGTAAGTCTAAGTGGAGGGATGGACTCCTCAACATTACTATTGAGAGCATTAAAAGAATATGATACCGTAACAGGCATCTCATTTGATTATGGTCAAAAGCATAGAGTTGAACTTGAAAGAGCTCAATCGTTAATAAATTATCTTGCAGATAATGGACATAAGGTAAATTACCGTCAAATTCAATTAAACGGATTAGTAGACCTTTTAGATTCAGCTCTAGTAGAAGGAGGCGATGATGTTCCAGAAGGACATTATGAAAATGATAATATGAAAGAAACAGTTGTTCCTAATAGGAATAAGATGTTTGCATCTATTACTCAAGCAGTAGCTTTATCTATAGCTAATAAAACAGAAGAAACTTGTGATATTGCTTTAGGTATCCATGCAGGTGATCATGCTGTTTATCCTGATTGTAGACAAGAATTTAGAGATGCAGATGATGCAGCTTTTAGAGAAGGTAACTGGGATGCAGATAGAGTAGGTTACTTTACTCCTTATTTGGATACTGATAAGTTTGGTATTTTACAAGATGGAGAAAAATTATGTGAAATATTAAAAATTGAATTCAATGAAGTCTATTCTAGAACTAATACTAGTTATAAGCCTTACCCTAGTGGGAACAGTGATTATAAGTCTGCTTCTTCTGTTGAGCGAATTGAAGCATTTATTGCTTTGGGTAGGAAAGATCCTGTCCAATATGAAGACGAAAGTGGTGAAGTTGATTATGAAGTAGCAGAAGCACACGTAAAACAGATACTTGCTGATCATGTTGCTTAATAAAACAAGAAACGGTTATCAGGTAGCTATTTATATGCTATTCACAATAATTTTAAAATATAGTAATACGTAATGAGCACTGAAAGATCAAACAACGGAAACACTCAATTAAACTCGGAAAGATCCGGCCACAACCAAAGGGTTAGTAGGTACGTTATGTTGGGAAAAACCAAAAAGGTAATTTGGGACGCTTCCAGAAGGAACCGCACCATTTAAGAGGTAGGGGAATTAGCTCAGCTGGCTAGAGCGCCTGCCTTGCACGCAGGAGGTCATCGGTTCGACTCCGATATTCTCCACAGTAAAAATTGTTATAAATAAACTTAATGAAGATATTATTCTGTTTACCAGGTCGTACATTTTCAAATAATTTCTTAACCAGTTGGAGTAATTTACTTCAATACTTACCCAAGTACGGTATTACCCCTATTCTATCAAACGCTTATAGTCCACTTCTTTATTATGTGAGAAATCAATGTTTAGGAGGAGCTTCTATAAGAGGTAAAAATCAAAAACCTTTCGACGGAAAAGCAGATTATGATTATATAATGTGGATAGACTCAGATATGGTATTTACAGTTGATGACTTTATTAGGTTACTCAACATGAATAAGGATATTGCATCTGGAATTTATAAAACTCAAAACAACTTAAACTACGCAACAGTAGAGAATTGGGACAAAAGCTACTATGCTAAAAATGGTAGTTTTGAATTCCTTGATGATAAGTTAATAGCCGGAAGAAAAGATCCCTTTAAAGTAGAGTATACAGGGTTTGGATGGATATTAATAAAGAAAGGAGTTTTTGAATCTTTAGAATACCCTTGGTTCCAACCTATATGGGAAGAATTTAAAGTTGGAGATACAACCTTTAAAGAGTTCACTATGGAAGATGTAGCTTTCTGTAGAACAATAACAAAAAAAGGATACGATATTTACGTCGATCCTAAATTAATAATAGGACATGAGAAAATGTTGGTTCTTAAATAAAAATTTCTTATATTAATATAACAAACAAACTATAGTGTCACAGCACCACTTTAAAAACACGAATATGAGTAAATTAGAAAAAAAGGTTATAGATGATCTCTATAATAGAGAAGAAAGAGAGAACTTCGAAGGAATCAAGATCAATGATCATAAGATTCCAGATCCAAAATTACATCAACAAATTAGCTTCGCCAAATCAGGTATCCGTATTTTAGGTTATGCTGCATTATGTTATAGTTTAGATATAGCAGTAGGTTTACTTATATTGAGTGAAGGAATAGGAATTATAGAAGAATTAGTTTAAAAATAAGTTATGGGAAAATTTCAATCAACAAAAGTATTTGACGGGTACTCAACAGTTTTTCGTCAATGGAGAGCAACAACTACTCACTGTTCTAAATTACATGGATATGGAGTTTCATTTAAAATCTGGTTTGAAGGAGAATTAGATGATAGAAACTGGGTATGGGACTTCGGAGGTATGAAGAGAGCAAAAGGGACTATCGATGGTATGTCTCCAAAAGCATGGATGGATTATATGTTTGACCATACTTTTATAGTAGCAGAAGACGATCCGTATAAAGAATCATTTATGAAAATGGATGAAGCAGGAGTGGCACAAGTAAGAGTAATACCAGCAACTGGTGCTGAGAGCTTTGCAAAATTTATATTAGAAAAAGTAGCTCCCTTTATAAGTGAAGAAACTGAAGGTAGAGTTAAAGTAACAAAAGTAGAATTTAGAGAACATAGTAAAAATACAGCATCATATGTCGCATAAACAATTAAAAAGAATAGAAGATTACGATAAGAATTTACCTATCGTAGAAATTTATACAGCAGTACAGTCTGAAGGATCTAGAGCAGGATATCCAACAGTAGTGATTAGAACAACAGGATGTACACATAGATGTTACTTCGGTGAAGGAGGATGGTGTGATAGTTGGTATACAAGTATACATCCGGAAAAAGGTCAGTTTAACTTTAAAGACATTATTGCAATGTATGAGAAAAATCCTCATATAAAAGAGATGATGTTAACTGGAGGTTCCCCTACTATGCATCCTGCTTTAGTAAATGAATTAACACATTTTGCACATGAAAATAATATTTTTATTACTATCGAAACTGAAGGATCTCATTTCCTCCCCACTGACTATCCTATTAATTTGCTATCTATCTCTCCTAAGTTTAGTAATTCTGTTCCAGTCTTGGGGGTCTTAACTCCTCAAGGTAAAGAAACCGATGAAAGGATGATTAAGCAGCATAATAAATTAAGACTTAATTATGAAGCAATTAAACAATCTATAGAATACCATTCAGATTTCCATATTAAACCGGTATGGGATGGAAAAGATGAAGGAGCTTTAGCTGAAATTATGAACTGTATTAATACTTTAGACGTTTCACAAGATAAAGTTTGGTTTATGCCTGCAGGTGATTCTAGAGAAGCATTATTCAAATCATATCCAGTGCTATTTGATTGGGTTAGAGATAATGGTTATAGAATGACTTGGAGACCACATATTATAGCCTTTGAAGATCAAAGAGAAGTGTAATGACTAAAGACGAAGCTTTAGAGGTATTAGAAGAGGTAGCAGAAAACGTAAATACTTGCTGTGCTATAACAATGGAACCAGATGAAGTATTAGTATTAATAGATAAACTAAAAAGTTATATAGAAAATGAATGAATCACAATTTATAGAATGGTTACGAGGCTTTGCAGAAGGAGTACACCATTATAATATTACCCCTAAACAATGGGACCACTTAAAAGAGAAGCTACAATCAGTAGGTAGTAAATCTACAGCAAATTACTCTACTGGCAATTGGGTAATGAATAACACATGGGAGTAAAAAAAGTATTTCTAACATGGGATGATATTAATAGACTCTTAGATATCATACATGAAAAAAGCAAAGGAGAGGTAGACATGGTAACAGGTATTCCTAGAGGAGGAACTATTTTAGCTATAATGTATTCACATAGGTTTGATATTCCTTATTTTGAGTATAGAAGTGATCACTATCCTAGGTTATTAATTATTGACGATATCGCTGATAGCGGTAAAACAATATTAAAATGGAGAGATGAAATGTCTAACCCAAAGTTTGCTACTTTACATTATAAAACATCTTCAAAAGCAAAACCAGAATATTACGCAGAAGAAATCGACGATAATTTTGGCTGGGTAGTATACCCTTGGGAAAAAGAAAATGCAAAACCTATTCAAGATTATTTGGATAATTAAAATAAAAATCGTATATTGTATTAACAAATGAGTCGTAGAACCTCAATAAAACAAATTAAATATTATGCCTAAAAAGTTTATAGACGGAACAGAATTAGTAAAAGCAGGGTATGCAAATGGTATATCAAGTCAGTTAGCTGCAAAGCAAGAATTAGAAGGGCCTGAAGCAAGGTTAACCGAGCATGAAAAGAAAGTAATTATAGAAAGAGCAGCAAATGCTTATGCAGACTTCTTAACTGCTTTAGGTTGTGATTATAAAGAAGATCCTAACTCTTCAGATACTCCATTTAGAGTAGCTAAAGCTTATGTAAATGATTTATGGGCAGGAAGGTATAATCCTCTAGATAGAATTACCGCATTCCCATCAGACGGGTACGATGGTATTGTACAGGAAAGTAATATACCTGTAACCTCTATGTGCTCACATCACCATCAAGCTATTAGCGGTACAGTGAGTATTGCTTATATAGCCTCTGAAGACGGTAAAGTAGTAGGGCTATCTAAGTTAAATAGAATTGTAGAGCAATTCGGTAGAAGAGGAGCTATACAGGAACAATTAACTGTAGCTATTCATAATGCTGTAGATAAGATATGTGAAGGAAATCTAGGAGTAGCAGTACAGATTAATGCAACTCATGCCTGTGTATCATGTAGAGGAGTTAAGCATAGAGGAGCTTCAATGCAAACAGCTAAATTAACAGGAGCATTTTTAAACGAAGATTCTGCAAAAGCAGAGTTTTATAAAAATATAGAATTAGCAAGTATATGCAAGCATTAGAAGTAGATATTAGACCTTGGGGTAGATATGAAGTACTATTAGATAGTTCTTTTACAAAAGTTAAACTTATAACAGTAGAACCAAACCAAAGACTATCATATCAATCTCATAAAAAACGAGAAGAAAACTGGACAGTAGTTGATGGTGATCTAACTGTGGAACTAGACTCAGTAGTGCTAACTCTACCAGTCGGACATTCAATACATATTCCACTAGGTGCTAAGCATAGAGCAATTAATAAAACTTCTAAAGCAGTGCAATTCATAGAAGTACAGACAGGTACCTACTTCGGCGAAGATGATATAATTAGGTATGAAGATGACTATGAAAGAGCAGATTGGAATGAAGACCATGACGGTCATATGGTGGATAATGACGACATTTGGAATTAATAAGTAACTAAATAAATAAATTATGACAAACTATTGGCAAGTAACTACTCAATTTGAAAGAGAAAATGATAGAGGTAGAGTACAAAAAGTAAAAGAGATATACTTAGTAGATGCAATGACAGGAACCGAAGCAGAAGCTAAAACGTATAAGATGTTAGAAGAGTTAAGTGAGACTAATTTTAAGATTATTAGCCTTGCAGAATCAAGAATTATAAAAGTATACTAATATGGAAGGAAAACAATTATCCTTATTTGAAGAAGAGAAGTATGAAGTACCATCATCTCCTTCAGTACCCTTTGTAGATGAAGTAGAGATATTTAATAATACTTTTGGTAAACCAAATAATTATGAACCAACAATACCATCAAAGAAAGAGTGGCAGTTCGTTTACGACTTCATACTCGAAGAACTTGAAGAATATAGAGAAGCTTGCGAAAACGGAGACATTGTGGAAGTTTTGGATGCTTTGTGCGACATTGCTTATGTTTCCCTTGGGAACGGTACTATGTTACACGGCCTTAAGGATAAGATATGGCCAGCATATAACGAAGTACAAGCTAGTAATATGTCAAAAGCTTGTAAAACTGAAGAAGAAGCCATACAGAGTGTCAGCCAACGAAGTAAGGAACAAGGTGAGGCCTGTCATTTTGAAAAAATTGAGGAGGGCAGGTTTATTGTCTATAGAACAAGAGATAGAAAAGTAATGAAGAGTATAGAGTACTTTAGACCTAACCTAAAAAAATTCTTTTAATATGGCAATTAATCTAGACGAAAACGCTTTCTTTGATTTTGAAAGTAAACTGCAGGTAGTTCCACTATCTGTAGCTAAAAAAGCAGTAGAAGAAGCAATCGAGTCTGCTCAAATAAAACAGTTAGACGCAGCAATAGCTACTCTTTCAGAAGAGTTAACCAGCTTACAACCAGACTTAAGTCAATTAGACGATTCAAATTTAGATAGTAAAATATGATAAAAATAGCACACGAAAGTCCTAAAGGAGTATTTGAAGAAGTTCAAAAACTTACTGATTATGATTATGCTTTAGTTCATTTATTTGAGGAAGATGAAGAATACCTCAATCAATTTAAAAGAGCTAGAGACAAAGGTAGAGAGATTATATTAGATAACTCTATTTTTGAATTAGAAGAAGCTTTTGATGCTGTGAAGTTTGATAAATGGGTAAAAGACTTTAGACCTTCATGGTATATTGTTCCTGATGCTTTAGAAGACGCTACTAAAACTTGCGATCAAATGGAAGATTGGAATAATAAAGGTCTTGGGTACGAAGGAAGTGGTAAAATCGGAGTAGTACAAGGTAAGTCTTATGATGAAATAGTAGATTGTTATAACTATATGAATAAAGAAGCAGATGTAGATATGATAGCTATATCATTCGATTATTCGTATTACACTAAGTCTTGTCCTCATGCTAACAAGTACGTTAGCTGGATGCTAGGACGTGTTAAGCTACTTGGAGATTTACTTAGAGACGGGGTTATTAATAAGAATAAGAAGCATCATCTATTAGGTTGTGGATTACCTCAAGAATTTAGTTTTTATAAGCATTCTGACTATGATTGGATATATTCATTAGATACCTCTAATCCTGTAGTTCACGGTATAAAAGGAATAACTTATAGTTCAGATGGACTATGGTCTAAAGAACGTCAAAAACTTCATGAACTGATTAACTCAGAAATATCTATTGATCAGTTAAATACTATTAAAAATAATATTCAAAAATTTAAATGGTTTACTAATGGGAACTAAGCCTTGGATAGCATTCTTTAGTCAGACTGGTAGTGAGATAGCTGAAATAGCTGAGCACTTCGGTAGATGGCCAGATAGGATTATTACTAACGATAGACCTGAACATTTACGAACGATTGATAAGAGAATAGTCGATAAAGGGTTTTTTACGTTTAGTAATAAACCTGACTTAGAGGAATATGCTGATTTATTAGAGCATTTTCCGGAAGCTGTAATTACATTACATGGGTGGTTAAGAGTTATTCCTGCTGAAATATGTAATAAGTTCTCAATATTTAACGGACACCCTGGATTAATAACAATGTATCCAGAACTTAAAGGCAAAGATCCTCAGATTAGGGCATTTAAAGCAAAACATGAAGTTATGGGATGTGTTATCCATAGAGTTACAGCAGGAGTAGACGAAGGAAAAGTGCTAGAAGAAGATTACTTTAATGCTTGGAATATTACAGAGGAGGATATGTGGAAAGTTCTTAAAATGAGATCTTGTTTTTTATGGTTAGAGTTTTTTAAGAAAAGATTAGGTTTTAAGAAATAATATTCGTATCTTTAATTAAATAAAATAGGTTAAATATGATAAAGAGAATTGCGTTAGTAGGAGCTAGTAGTACAGGCAAGACTACTGTATATGAATTACTAAAAAATAAATTACCTAAATATGAATTCGTAAACGAATCTACTAGAACTGTAGGTAGTTATGGATTTCCGATTAACGAAGAAGGTACTTCAGCTACTCAGTTAGCTATTAGTAGCTTTCATTTAGAGGCTTTACTTCAACCTTATAATTTAGTATTAGATAGATGTTATATGGATGTATTAGTTTACTCTAAGTTTATGAAAGGAATATCTTCTTATGCGTTCAATTATATAGAAGATACTTGGAATAGAGTAAAAGGCGAATATACTCATTATATATACTTCCCTATTGAATTTGATTCTGTAGATGATGGAGTAAGGAGTATTAGTGAGGAATGGAGAAAAGAAGTAGATGATGAGTTTAAAGCAGTATTAGAGGGTGTACGTCAACCTTATTTAACTATAACTGGTTCTCCTATGCAAAGAGTAGATCAAATAATGGAATTTATAAATTAAAATTATGAGATATATTATATTATTATTTTTTACCGTTACGTCATTTGCCCAAATTGTAGATAATGGTATCTATACTGTGGAGTATAGTGAGGAATATGAACAACCATTATGGGTTGAATATTCAGTTAAATGCCCTAATGGGAAAGCATCACGTCAGGGAATGGATTTTTGGGTACCGAAAGATATTAAAACTTCAGATAATGAAGATTATAGAAATAATATATACGATAAAGGTCATCTAGCACCAGCAGCAGCCTTTAGTTGTGATAAAGAAACGTTATATAAGACCTTTTCATATATTAATTCTGCTTTACAGCATGAAGGATTGAATAGAGGTCAATGGAGTAAACTAGAGTCTTTTGAAAGAGACGCAGCAAACTTTTTTGGAAAAGAAGTGAAAGTAAGAGTAGAAGTCCTATTTGAAGGGAAACTAACAGTACTACCTACTGGTGCTACTGTCCCTTCAGGATTTCGAAAAACCATTACAATAGGGGATGTAACTAAAGTTTTTGTATTCCCTAATGTAGATACAAAAGGAACAAAGTGGATTGATTATATTAATAAATAAAAAAACATGGCAGAAGTAAAAAATTATCAAGCAGTAGTAGACATAGCGTCTAAACATTTAGGTAAAGTAGGAGGGGACGGGTATAAAGATACTTACGCTCCTGAACTACTGGTTAAAGTACCACGATACTTAAACAGAGAAGGTTACGGATTAACCGATAAAGATTTTGTAGGAGTAGATACATGGAACTGTTACGAAGTTTCAGCTATTACTACTAAAGGTCAACCTGTAGCAGGCATGTTAAAAATTGTATGTCCTTCAGATTCATCTCATCATGTAGAATCAAAATCTATTAAATTGTATTTAAATTCATTAAATATGACTAAGATAGGAGATAATGCTGTAGAGTGTATTTTAGAAATAGAGAATAGAGTAAAAGCCGATTTAGATAAGTTACTTGAAACTAATACTACAGTAAGTTTCTATTCAGGAGAGGATGACGGAAAAGCATTATCGTTTGAAGGTTATCAAGATTTAGCTGAAATAGCAGATTTAGATCAAATAGATTTTACTGCTTTTCAATCTGATGCTGCTCAGTTAGAAATAGAAACTGTATCAGAAGAGTCTAAAGAAGTTAAATTAAGGTCTAACTTACTAAGATCAAATTGTAGAGTTACTAATCAACCAGATTGGGGAGATGTTTTTATCAGAATGAAAGGTAAAAATATACCAGCACCTGAATCAGTAGCTAAGTATATTGTAAGTCATAGAACTGTTAGTCACTTTCACGAGGAAATATGTGAAATGGTATTTAAACACCTTATGGATGCTTATACACCAGATGACTTAATGGTTTCTTGTTTATATACTAGAAGAGGTGGGTTAGATATTAATCCTATTAGAGCTACTCATTCAAGATTTATACCAGACTTCTTCACTCATACTGATTATAGAATTGCTAAAACATTAAGACAGTAATGCAAAAAGAAATAGTAGAGCATAACGAACTTATAGCGAAAAGAGTACCACCAGGGGATAAATGGGAACTAGTCATTGATAAGGAAACTCTTATTGATGGCTTAGTGCCTACCCTTACCCAATATATGCGTAAAACTAAATTTAAAGGTCACTATAGATTAGAACCTTTGAATGGAAAGTTATTCGCTATTAAAACAGAAGAGATCACCATCCCAGAACCAGAACCAGAAAAGTTTGATCTTTACGGAGAATACTAAGTAAAAAGTTGGTTCGTATTGTTATATTTCGTATATTAAGGTATATTAATAAAACAATAAAGGTTATGAAACATCCAAGTTATTCAAAAGCAAAAAATCAATACGCTCAAAGAACTACAACAAAATTAACACCGTCTTCTAAGTTAGCTTTGAAAGAAGAGATGAAAAGGTTTAACGAAAGACTAAAAAAACTAGTAAAGTAATGATACCAAAAAACTTTAAGTATTTAGATTCTTTTGTTCTTCCAAGGGAGGTAGAACAGAGCACAAGAGCTTTAACAGAGCATATCACAGAAAAAAATAGATATAAGTACTTTTTAAAATTAAAAGTTAGAAGAGATACAAAAGACCATATCACTATGGTACCAGAAGACTTTCCAATGCAAAGGTTAATATATCTTATTGTATATAAAGCACCTTCCGGAACCCAACAGTTTTTTAAAGTAGGATGTTCACAGAAGTGCTATCAGAGAATAGGAAGAAACTATTTACAAGGATCAGGAGCAAATACAGGATGGTTATCACCAGCAATGCATGAGTTTCTGAAGGAGTTTAATGGAGAGTTTGAAATCTATGCAAGAGCATTTGATGAAAAGATTACTCAAATGGATGATGATATAGAAGTAGACTACACTCCTAGACTGGATACAATTGAAAAAATGTATCAAGATAAATTAAATATTAAAGACGGAAAGAAAGCTGTTCAAGAATTTTTTACTCTGAATAATTTTTCGTATATTATTAAATAAATAAAACGGTTATATATGCAATTAGAAAAAAAGTACTATACGGTTCAAGATGAAGAGACCTTAAAACTTCTACATCAACACATACTAGACTCAGATGTTATAGCAGTCGATACTGAAACTACCGGACTTAATCCTCGTAAGAATAAGATTATTGGATGGTCAGTATCAGGAGACGAAGGTGTAGGTTTTTACTTACCTACTCTAGTATTCGATTATGAAAAAGACGATCTAGTATTGCAGGAGATAAATGGAAAATCTACTGAGGTTATTTCTAAGAACTTACTTAAATTATTGATAGGTAAAAAATTAGTATTCCATAATGCTTCCTTTGATGTTCAGTTTATAAAGAACTACTTTGGAGTAGATTTACTACCTAGTGTTTATGTGGATACTGGACTATTAGTTCATACCGTTTACGAAGAAGGAGCTTTTGGATTTGGTAATCCTTTTGGATTAAAGTCTATTGCTATAATGAATCAAAAAGAATTAGGATTAGATGTAGAAGAAGCAGCTAATAAAGAACAAATAGAACTTAAAGAATCAATAAAAAATAATGGAGGCTCAACAACTAAAGCGTTATATGAAATATTTAAAGCTGATCTAGATATTCTTAGTAAATATGCTTCTGCTGATACCGACCTTACTTTACGTATATGTAATTTATACTTGGGGAAACTTAAAGAAGAAGGTCTTGAAAAATTCTTCTTCGAGGATGAAGTAATGCCTATCTATCGAGAAGTTACTGTACCTATGGAAGCTTGTGGAGTTGATTTAGATGTAGAGTTAATAGAAAAAGTACATAGTGAAATAATTGTAGATCAGAAAAAAAATAAAGAGATAGTAATGAAGTCTCTATTAGATATACCTGAAGTAAAAGAATGGATAATGGATACTGCATTTAAAGAGTACCCTCCTTCTCATAAAGGTAATTGGGCTCAAAGGCTAGCTCAACGTTACTCTCTTAATTTACCTAAATCTGAGAAGACCGGCAAGTACTCTATAACTCAGAAGAACATAGATGCTTTAGAAAATTCTCCTGCTAAGACGTACTTAACCGAAGGTAATATAGAAGTACTAGATGAAATCGAAGTAGCTAGAATATCCATGACAATGTGGAAAGAATCAAACGATGGAGATTATATTAATATTCAGTCAAAAAAGCAATTAGGAGAAATAGTATTTAAGTATATGGGGATTACTCCTAAAGTAGCAGGAGCCAATACTAAGTCTGGAAGAGCTAAGTTTGATATGGATATGATTAAAGACTTATCCAAAGACTATCCATGGGCAGAAAACTTACGAGTATATAATAGATTGCTTAAAATTAAATCTACTTATGTAGATAGATTTAGAGACCGTCAAGAGGATGGAAGGTACTACTTTTACTTTAAGCAGAATGGAACTGTATCCGGTCGTTATGGATCTGATGCTCAGCAACTACCTAAACCTCTAGAAGAAGGAGAAGAAGCTCCTATCATTATGAAGTATGTAAACGTAGTAAGAAAGTTTCTTATTGCCGGAAATGGTAGAAAGGTAATTGATGCCGATTACGAATCTTTAGAACCTCATTGCTTTGCCTCAGTAACTGGTGATAAAGCTCTTCAAGAGATCTTTAATAAGAATTGGGACTTCTATTCAACAGTTGCTATAAAGACTGAAAAACTTGATGAAGATAAATCTAGATTCCCTAACGGAGTATCAGCAGATAAAAGTGCTCCTAACTACCTCAAGAAGTTAGATGCACCTGCTCGTAATAAAGCTAAAGCATACTCACTAGGTATTGCATACGGTATGGAAGCATATGCTCTTAAAATGACTTTAGGAGTAGATCAAAAAACTGCTGAACGATTAGTGCAAGGATACTTAGATGGATTTCCCCAGCTTAAAGAATGGAGAGAGAACTCTAGACTACAAGTTAAAGCTCATGGTTATATAAAAAACTATGTAGGACGAG
>Ga0233444_10000500_pt1 | contig 51496 bp, 41 predicted proteins | sample SI_124_October20_6_FD_182792 | JGI IMG/M metagenome (GOLD analysis project Ga0233444, IMG submission 182792) | Seawater microbial communities from Saanich Inlet, British Columbia, Canada - SI_124_October2016_10_MG | ecosystem: Environmental > Aquatic > Marine > Inlet | place: Canada: British... | reverse complement strand
TTTTTTTAAATAGGGGCATCCTAAGTCATCTTGGCCTAAATTAAAATATGCAAGTGCAAGATAAAATTCGTTTTCCCCGTTTTTAGGATTTAAATTTTCTATCACATATTTAAACTGTTCGATGCCTAAATTAAATTGATTGTTTTTTGAATAGGCTATGCCTAGATTTTGATAGTACTTATGGCTGGTAGGATAGAGTTCTATTGCTTTTTTGTATAATAAAAATGAATTTTCAAAGTCACCGGTTTCAGCTAATTTGTTTGCTTTAGAAAACAATGAATCTGATTTTTCAATATCTCCTTTACCATAGAGTGCAACGTCTATCATTGCAGCTAAATCTTTTTGTGGCGATGGAAATTTTTGTTTTGCTTCATTTGCATATAATTTTAATACTGAATCATAATTATTTTTATTAATTAGAGACCCTAATAGGAAGGTCCAAATTCTTTGAATTTTTGTATTTCTAACTTTTTGAAACTCTATAATTATTGAATCTGTTTGATTTCTTTGGTTTAAAGCTTTTGCATAATAACCAAAATGGGGTGGATTATTAGGAATTTTATAAAAAGCTTTTTTTGCATTTGTATAAAAACTGTCCTTTAAATTTAATCTATCGTAGTTAACGGAAAGATAATGCTCTGTAAATCCTAGGTAAGGATTATCATCTAATGATTTATATAATAAGTTGAGGGCTTTTTCATTTTGACCATTTTGTAAATAATATTCTGACTTCATTGATTTTAAGGGCAATACTGTTACTCCTACAGTAGGGAAATTAAAATTTTCATCTTTAATTAGGTTAAATGTTTCTTGTTCAAAAGATGAAGTGTTAAAATCTCTTAACATAAATGCCTGAAATTTATAACTTCTAAACTGAAGGTAGCTAACATATAAAATTAGTACGGAAAGAATTAGAAATAAATATTTAAATCTTGTCATATTTAATAAGAAGCATTAGAGAAGTGAGGAAAATAATATTTATCTGAATTTCTGTTCTGGCTAAAGGAAAATTAAAGTTTGCATCTACTAAATATGCTGCAAAACAAAATAAAATTGAAAAAAATAAAAGCTTTCTTTTCTCATTATTTGTTTTTCTAATTGAGGTTATTAAGAATCTGATTATTAATATAAAGATTAACAAATACAGTATCATCCCAATTATTCCTAGTTCTGTTCCTACTTCAAGAAAATCGTTATGTAAAGTATACGGCACTATATATCTAGACATATATTTACTTTCGTATTGTATTGATTCAATTTTCCAATTACCTAGTCCTGTTCCAATTATGGGATTTGACAAAATATGATTTACGCCATGCTTATAATATCTTAACCTTTGAGAGGCTGATTGGTCATTTTCAAAATTCTGGATAGACTCTATTCTCTCGACTAGATTTTTATTTGTATTAAGGTTTACAAAATATGCTGATGAAACACCTGCTAGAATTAGTCCTACAAATAAAAATACAGCTTTTTTATTCTTTAGATATACCAAAAGAAAAACACTTAAAATTAAAACTAGAAAAAGCCCAAGTATGATTGATCTTGCTGATCCTATAACAATTAACCCACTAGCTAAAATTAATATTATAGATAGAATAAGATCAAATACAATTTTTTTCTTAATGGATAAAGCATAAAGTATGAACGGTATTTTAATCAATACAGAGGCTACTGCTATATTTTTATTCATTGCAAAACCTTTTAGCTCGCCAACATTATAATTGTTAAATATATTGTATGAGGTAAGCTCCAAAAAATCAATTATTAGTAAATATTCTTCAATAAACAATGCTGTTATGGGTAATAAAATAAGATAATTAATATTTAACCTATTTATTGATGCTATTACTATTAATAAAATTATTGTGATGAAATAAAGTGAGTACTCAGATATAACGATAACATATTCAGGTATGTTTTTTGAATAAAAAAAAGAAAATGCTCCCCAGATCAGAAAAATAAGATTTACTATTAATATTGGTTCTCTTTTTAACTTTAACCAAATAGTATCATTTGTTTGTATTGCAAAGAAGCACAAATAAACTGACAGTATACATGATAGAATACTTAATCCCAGAAAATGCGTAGCGACTTTATCTACTGCACCAAAGATTGGAATAAATATAATTCCAAAAAGCAATACAAATGCTAGATATGAAAATCCTTTTCTTACCATAAAAAAACCCCTCCAAGTGGAGGGGTTAAATATATACAATCTAATTTTAAAATATTAGTTTGTCAGCCAAGAAGTTCTGTCTGTTAATGATTCAGCAGTTACTTCTGCGGGCGCTTGAACATCAGAATACTGAGCATCATATGCAGCATATCCATTTGATTGATCTGCAGTCAAGATACCAACACTTGTATCAATTGTTGGTGTAGTCATATTTCCACTAGCACCTGTTACTAAAGTTGATGTTCCTTCTAAAGCAGTTGTACCAGTTAAAAGACCCATCGTTGCTGTTCTACTAACAGAAGCATTGTTGTTAGTTACAGTAACTCTAATTCCACTTACATCTGTTTTAGCAGCGCTCAAAACAACTGTACCAGTGGTAGATAATGCTTGCGCATTTACCTCTGTATCAGTTCCTGAAAGACCACCTGTCAATTTGATAGAAGTAGTTGAAGTTGCTGTATTAAAAGTTAAAGCAGGTCTAGCTTTAGCTCCAGGACCTAAATTACTATTATTAGTTCCAGAGACTGTAGCATATACAATTATTGTTCCTGATATAGTATCACCATCGAAATTGAAATCTGTATCTGCTCCTAGTACAGTTGATGATGCTAGTTGATGTGCTATTTCATCAGCTGTGTCAGAAGCGCCTAAAGCAAATGTCCCTGAGGCATCATCGCTAAAGTTGTAATAAAGATTTCCTGCTTCAGCTATATTTGCATTAGAACCATTATTTGTATAGTTTATTTTATAATAAGTTTTACTATAAACTGAACGGTCTGCTGTAACAGTAGCTTCTGATCCGAAGGCAGTGTTGCCATCAAGCTCAGCAACTAGTTGAGAGATAGTTGTAATTGCAGATGTACCTTTCAACTTTAAATCAACACCAGCAAAAGAAATATTCACACCATCGGTAGTAGCTATAGAAGGTTCTCCAATTAATGAGTTTCTATTAATATCAATTACCATTGTAGATGCTTGTTTAACTGTGTCAATATCTGAAAGCTCTTGAGCTTTAGTATTAACAACAGCAAATTTACCAGCAGAAGCAGCATAGTCTGCAACTTGAGCAATACCATTTAACCCAGGAATCGATGAAGTTTCAGTTCCATCAGAAGATACTTCAACAGCAGTATCAATAATATCAAAATAAACAACTACACCATCAGTAGTTGGCGCTGCAACAGCTGCGTCAAGGTATGTTTGAAGTGTTGCAAGACCAGAATCAGAAGTATAAGATCCTGTATCACCTTTTTTACCAGTACCGTCTTTATCTGCATCGTGAGTATCTCTGTATTCAGATGCTGCTAATTTATTTTCTTTAATTAAGACTGTAGCTTTATCTCCAGAACCTCCGATAGTAGATAAACCTGAAAAGTCAATAGTTTCAAGCTTAGCATTGTTAGAAACAGTTAGTGATTTTACTTTATCAGCTCCAAAAGTAAGTGTCTCTAATTTTGGGTTGTGAGATATAGTAGCTGTAACTGCTGTCGGTGCAGTTTTAGCAGACTTAGTTAAGATCGTAGTGTGATTTAAAGTAAGAGTTTCTAAATCTCCATTACCTGTTACAGTAACGTTAGCAAAACTTGCTTTCTCAACATTAACAGTAATTAAATCATCGTTATCGTCAATTGTTAAATCGTCAGACTTAGAAGAAATATTTAGTGTTTCAATGTTAGAACAATCAGTGATAGATATAGCTCCAGTTTCACCAGAGATTGTTAGTGTAGTTAAATCACCCATAGATGCGAAAGTTAAATCACCTTTTGAACCATAAGGCAGAGCCGCAGTGTTTTCAGTTGTCAAAATAGGGTCATTATCCAATACCATTGCGATATCGGCAGTTGTAAGTGCGTTAGCATTATCAAAAGAAACTTCTACACCGTTTACGATAGTAAGATCCTCAACACCATCTTTGATAATGATGTCACCTCTAAAATCAGTAACTGAAACTGTTACAACATCTTCGAAAGTCATAGATGTACCATCAGTAATAAGTGAACTTGTAAATGAAGCAGGTCCTTTAACAGAAAGAGTTAAGTCTTTTTGAGTACCTTGTGCATTTACATCGTCAAGAGCTGCAATATTTAGAGTACCACCCTCATCAGTTTCAAGAGTAAGAGATGACTCTGGGTATCTTTTTAATGCACTTAAATCAATGCTAGTCGCGCTAGTGAAAACTACTTCGTTTGCAACAGTTCCTGTTGTAAATTTAGTAACTGACTCTAACTTTGGAAAAGAAACGCTTAGGATTTTATTTTCAAAAGCATCGTTTAAAACAACGTTAGTAGCACTAACAAGTTCTGGGAAAGAAATAGATCCAGCAGTCTTTACAGTTAAAGAAGCTACTCCAGTAAGCTTATTAAATGTTACAGCTTTAATTGTATTAGATTCGATCTCATACTTAAGATCATTAACGATTGTTAACATCACATTAGCTACATCTTGTACCTTATCTAGGTCCATGCCGTCTTTTACGTCAAAAGTAACAGAACCGTTTACAATTGCTAACTGATCACCCATTGCATGAAAAGCATTAAGGGTAGTCTGAGAGTTGATTGTAACTGGCCCAGTAAAAACTGAAGATTGAGATAGTAATGTTTGTAAATCTTCTTGATTAGCTGTCACTAAATCTTGAATGCCATCAACATCTTCTGCAGTTAAAACATCGGCAGTTGCGAGCTCAAGTTCTTTAATTGCTTCATCAATGGAATTTAAACCATTAACTAAAGCTGTATCGATTTGACCTGCAAGTGAACTCTGTAACGAGCTAACTGTAGCTGATAGAGATTGAAGATCACTCTGAACTTGAGCCAAACCAGCAACTGTTGAAGTCAGTGCAGTAATTTGATTCTCAAGGTCGGTGAATTGATCGTCGTAATTCTGACATCCCACTACGAGTAGTGCACCTGCCAAAATACTTAATAAACCTTTTTTCATTTTGATAAAAATTAAATTAAAATTAAAAATATTAAATGTTTGTGAGGATGTGTTGGATCAGCAGTTGCCTTTGTTTCCAAAAATTGTGCTTCAGAACACAGCGTTCACAGTTGTGATGTGTTTACAAGTATCGTGCCAAAGTTATTTTTTTGTTAAAAAAGAATGGGTTTTTCTAAAAAAAAGGGAGGGTTGTGCTGTTAGATATAGTAAATATATGGGTTTATCACAAATAATTTGCTGTGTTTTATTCACAATTTGGTATGTATCTTTATCGAAAAGAAAGAAAAAGAGTGTCTATTATGTAGTTAAAAGAAGTTTGAAGCAGGATAATTAGGAGTGTTAATTCAAACAAGGAAATGAAATAGCACCTCCTGAACCCTTTTTTTATGGGAGAGGAGATTAGAGATGTTGGGAAAGAGATTGGGCGTCTCCCCATGCTGTAGGTATTTAAAGCTGTTACTTACTGACTTTTTAAACCAAGTCACAATAATTTTTACCTTTGGGAGAAACAAGAAGAAAATGAAAAAAAGATATGGATTCCTTTTTGCTTTTTTATTGCTCCAATGCCAAGAAAAAAAGCCTGAAATGACAGTTGCTACTGTCCAGAAAGCACAGCAGGTACATTTAAAAACAACCATCCTAGACACCCATGATGATATCAATGTCAAAAACTTTACAGACAGTCTCAATTACACACAAGACATAGACACCCAAGTAAACCTCCCCAAAATGCAGGCAGGGGGGTTGGATGTGGCTTGGTTTATTGTCTATACAGGACAAGGGGATTTGACCGAAAGAGGATATAATAAAGCTGCAGAAAATGCACAAGCTAAGTTTGATGCCATACACAGGCTGGTAGAACAATACGGAAAAGAAAAAATCGCTTTAGCCACCAACGCTCAACAAGTGGATAGCATTCGAAGGTTAGGAAAAAAAGTTGCCATGATTGGCGTAGAGAATGCCTACCCCTTGGGTGAAAAGACAGATGATGTAGCCCGTTATTATAAAATGGGTGCGCGGTATATGTCTTTGGCGCACAATGGTCACAATCAGTTTTCAGATTCGAATACGGGAGAATTTGACAATACCTCAAAACACAATGGAATCAGTGAGCTGGGGAAACAGCTCATTGAAAAAATGAACTACCTTGGAATTATGGTCGATATTTCTCATCCATCAAAAGAAGCGATACGACAAACCATTGCGCATTCCAAAGCGCCCGTTATTGCTTCACATTCTTCTGCCAGAACCTTAAGCGATCATCCCCGAAATTTGGACGACCAACAATTGCAATGGGTAAAAGAAAGTGGAGGTGTTGTACAGACAGTTGCTCTTGGAGCATTTATCAACAAAGAAAAAGATGCGGCCTTTAAAAAAGCAAAAGATTCCCTTTTAAAATTGAATCCAGAGATAGCTTTAGAAACCCTCAAAAAGAGCAATCCTCCTGTAAATGTTTCTGATTTTGTGGATCATATTGACTACATTAAAAATAAAATTGGTATTGACCATGTTGGTATCAGTTCGGACTTTGACGGTGGAGGCGGAATTGAGGGATGGAAGGATGCCTCTGAGACGTTTAATGTGACCCTTGAACTCGTGAAAAGAGGCTATACCGAAGAGGAAATTGCTAAAATTTGGAGTGGCAACCTACTGCGTGTCTTGGGGGAAACTCAAAGGGTAGCCGAGGAATTACAAGCTAAAAATTAATTCATCGAAGCTTTCGCTCCAACCATTCCATCAGCAGGCCGATCCCTTTGCGGACTTCAGCAGTACTGGTCGTATGATGATTTACCATAATGGAAAATACATAGATTTTTCCCTTGGGATGTACCCAATAACCTGAAAGATTATGGTTATGTCTCAGGGTTCCCGTTTTAGCATACAGCGCTGAATGGGTATATTGCTTTAAAGTTCCCGAAGTAGCACCTCTAGGAAAATAGGTTTGAATGGTTTCCCAACCAACACTTTTATAGATTTTTTGTAAAAGTCTAACAAGGGTTCTGGGGGTGATCATATTGTAACGAGACACCCCTGAGCCATCCACCCACTCAACAGCATCGGGAAGCCAGGCGTTCCATTGTTCCAACAATAAGGCAATCGCTTTGTCGGATTGCATCGTATCGAAATTTTGTTGGGAAATCATGAGGAGCAAAGCTTCAGCAATTCCATTATCACTGTCTTGTAATAAAGCTTTGTAAAGCATTTCTTCTTGATCTGTATATAAAAAATTCCATTCCAATTGCGCCTTTGAATTTGCAACAAGTTCAACGTTTTGATGGGTTTGTTCCTCCAGTAATTTTGTGAAAAGAGAATCGCTGGTGATAAACGGACGGTAAAGAGTGTCTGCTGTTTTCCATGCCTTAGGATTGAAATAAAACTGATTTCGTTTGTGTTTTCTAACCCATGCATTGGCAGTAGTGTCTATAACAGTTTTAGATTCAAAAAAAGAAGGAACGGTTTTGAGCGTGTCCCCCACAACTTGCGCTTGAACTACATTTCCAAACAAAGGAAACCTACTCCGCTCTGCAGCATAATAATAGGAATAGTCATCCCAAGCCCAACCACTTCCCAGCGGTTTTGGGGGCTCCTTATTTACATGATAAATCCACGACCCCTTTTGATTGAAAAAAGAATCGAGAAGGGTGTCTTGATAAAAGGGGTGAAATAATAAGGGATAGCCCGTACTTTTAAAATGAAAAATACTATCCTGCTCTTTAAAGTAGGAAACTGCGGGAAGCTTTTTAAAGTATTGGATTGCACCCAAAAAAGTAAGCAGTTTGGTGTTGGAGGCTGGAGTCATATAATGCGTTGCCTGATAGGCTGCAACGGGTTTCACCTTTTCTAAAGTGGAGATACTAATGCCCAAGTGTGCCTTTTGAAAGGCTTCTATTTTTTGCAGCTGTCTTGCAATACGTTTTTCAGAAAGCCGCTGCCCCCAGAGTAAAGACGTGCCGAAAAAAAGAAAAAGAAAAATTCCCAAACGCATTTCGTAAAGATATTAAAAAAGAGATCCCTTCCTACCAGTGGGAGACACTCAATCTCCTCCTACTTAATAAGGGGTCATCCCCAATCCCCTCTAGGGGGATGTTCTTTCCTACCCTATTAAAATCCAAATGATACTCCCCCAAAGAGATTCCTCCCAGGGGCGGGTTCATAATGTCTGGCACCAAAAGCATTTAAACGAATATTGTCAAAGTAGGTCGCGTTCAATAGATTGTGAATCCCTCCAAAAAAGTCGAGTTGTCCCCATGAAAAATCTACTCCTTTTCGGACTTGGAAACGAAGACGTTGATAGCCTTTAACTTCCGCAGTATTTGAATTATTAGCGTAAAATTTTCCAATATGTTCGCCTGTCAATTGAAATTGCCATTCATTGGTTGTGTTATATTCGACCTGAAGAAAAACTTGAGCATTTGGGATTCCGGGTAAGCGATTTCCCTCCCATTCCGAAGCATCCTCGTTTGCGGCATCAAAAAGATAGGTGGCTTGAGTTAAGCTGGCTTGGAATTTCCATTCCCTCCAACGGGCTTCTCCAAAAAGTTCAAGACCATAGCGTTGGGTCGCTCCTGTATTGCGATAAAAAGAACGTCCTGGAAAAGCTTCCAATTCGTAGGGTAAAATTTCGTTTGAACTTTGTATGTAAAAAAGCGTCGCTTCCAGTCTAGAGTTAGCACCCAAACTTTTCCAGCCCACTTCATAATTTAAGGCACGCGAGGGATCTAAATTTAAATTAAGTCCTTCTTCGCCTGAAGGATTTGCAGAAAGTTCAGATAAAGCAGGCGTCTCAAAACTGGTTGAAAAATTAAAAAAAAGATGCTGCTTTTCCACAATTGCATAACTAATCCCAATACTTGGATTTAAAACTGAATAGGTTTGATTTTCAACAACTGAATCTGCACCTACATTTTGGTGATCAAAACGTAAACTGGTCCGAAGCAACCATTTCTTAGACTGAATCTCATCCAAAATGTAGACCCCAAAACTCCCAAAACGTTCTTCTTGTGAAAAGACATTTGCCCCTTGCTCCCCTTTTTGATTCAAAAAACGGTCTCTTTGATCCCTTTGAAGCGCGGTCTCTGTCCCGATTTGCCAGCGATGAACAAAATTATTCTTTTTTTCTGTGTAGGTCAGTCTACTTCCCAACCCATAATAATTGCGATATAAATCAATTATTCCTCCATTTTCAAAAGGTAATTTTCCATAAAAATCACGAAGGGAATAAAACGCATAGGTATCCCATTTCCATTGACTTCGCCAATTTTGAAGCCAACGTAAACCCACTTTAAATTGATTGACTTGTTCAAAAGTATCATAGTCCTTATTGCGTTGTCTGGCTTGGACTCGATCGGTCAATACTTCGTCCATTGTCAATCCTCCCGCGTCTTCTGCTCTAGGACTTTGTGTATAATTCAACTGCGCTTGAAGACTTGATGTAGCACTGAATTCATGTTTTATTTTGGCATTAAAAATATTTTGCTGCAAACCGCTAAAGGTCCGATATCCCTTTGTTTTTGTCCTGTTAAAATGAAATAAAGAGGTTGTTTTAGCTGTTTTAAAGGAAGTGCTAAGCTGATACGATTGCAAGCCAAAAGCGCCAAAAGTTGATCGAACCCGAACCGACTCTCCTTCCAAACGATCTAACGTATTTAAGTAAAGTACCCCACCGGATGCATTTCCATATAAACTTGCAGAGGGGCCTCTAAGGACCTCAAGATTTTGTAACAATCCCAAAGGAAGGTTATCCAATTGACCCTGTCCATCAGGAGTCGTTTCAGGAATTCCATCTACGATTATTTTAATTCCCCGAATTCCAAAAGCCGCTCGAGCCCCAAAACCACGAATAGAGATTCTCAAATCTTGAGCATAATTGTTCGCATTTAGAGAAAATAACCCTGGTACAGCTCCCAGATATTCCTGTAAAGATAACTGCTGATGTAAGGCTTGCACTTCATTTAGGTTAATAACGCTAAGCGAAAAAGGAAGCACACTTCTTGGCGTATTCAGTTTCGATACCTTTAATGCAACTTCTTTTAAAGTAATTGTACTTGTAAGACTTGTATTTTGTGCACCGACAAATTCACTCATAAAGAAGAGCACAACTAAATAAACAAAAGCCCACTTTTGCCCTAAAACAATCTTCATCCTAACACCTATTTTATAAATTTGCATAAAGATACTCATTTATGTACCTCTCTGATGCAGAAGAAATTGTCGCTTTTATTGTTGCCATTGCTATTGTAATAGGTTTTGTAGCAAGTACCTATATGGAGATCAAAAATACCATAGCCGAGGACAAAGAAAAACGAGCAGAAAAGCGTCATAATGAAGAAAAGATTAGAACGTTAATCGAATATCTCAATTCCAAAAAGAAACTTATAGACACACTGGCACACACCAAAAAAACCCTGAAGGACAAAGAGAATAAAAAATAAACACTACATTTGTACCTACAACAGTTGAAAATTCACAGTATGAAAAAAGTGTTCCACGCCTCTTCGACCAGAGGAGAAGCAGACCATGGCTGGCTTCACGCCAAGCACTCTTTTAGTTTTGCAAATTATTTTAATCCCGAAAGGATTCAATTTGGTGCTCTTCGGGTTTTAAATGACGACATTATTGCACCCGGTATGGGATTTGGAACCCATCCCCACAACAATATGGAAATCATTACCATTCCTTTAGAAGGTGCTTTAGAGCACAAAGACAGCATGGATAATATTGGGGTAATTGAAGCAGACGAAATTCAGGTCATGAGTGCGGGTACCGGAATCTATCATAGTGAATACAATAAAAACAAAGATCAATCCGTACATTTATTACAGCTGTGGGTATTGCCCAATCAGCAAAATGTGACTCCTCGTTATGATCAAAAGAGTATTAAAGAATTTAAAAAGATCAATTCACTTTACCCCGTTGTAAGCCCAGATTCTGAGGGTAGTACACTCTGGATTCATCAAGATGCATGGTTTCATTTAGGAGATTTCAATCAACAGACCACCTTAAATTACAGCCTTAATAAAAAAGGAAATGGCGTTTACGTTTTTCTGATAGAGGGTCTTGCAGAGATTGAAGGAGAACGTTTAGAAAAAAGGGATGCAATAGGATTGTGGGAAACAAATTCATTCTCCATCACTGCCGAAAAAAACACAAGAATATTACTAATTGAAGTACCTAAAGATTAAACATAAATAGATGAAAGAACCCTCTGCTAAAGAAGTTTTGGTTTTATTAGAAAATAAAATTAATACAGGACAATACAATGACAGTGTTCACAAAATAAAGTTGATAACGGCTCATGAAGTCATTAAAAAAATCTTAGAAAACGAGTATTAATTTATTGGTATACGCGAACATAATCGATCAAATACTCCTTAGGAAATTCTACCTCAGTTCCAACTGGTCCCCCAAAGTTTCCGCCTACAGCAAGGTTTAACAACAAAAAGAACGGTTTGTTAAAAGGCCATGTTTCGGCAGTTTGTGATTGAACGGAGTATTTATAAACCCTGTTTTCATCCAAATAGAAGTCAATGTAAGTCTCGGTCCAATCTATTGCAAAGACGTGAAAATCGTCTTCAATATTTGGAACGGGAGTTATCTGGGTATTGACCGTATTCCCATGGCTGCTTCGTGTATGTGCTGAAGTAAAGACTTGACCTGGATTTCTCCCTACATATTCCATGATATCAATTTCACCACAATCAGGCCACGAATTGGTATCGATATCCGCTCCTAAAGCCCAAAAGGCGGGCCAAAGACCTGCGCCTGTAGGAACCTTTACTCGTGTTTCTATTCTTCCGTAGGTAAATTCCTGCTTCCCTTTTGTTAAAATTCTTGTTGAGCTATAATTTCCTTCTTTTTTAGCTGTAATAATTAATAAGCCATCTTCAAGACGATGATTGCGGTCGGTATAAGATTGCAGTTCATTATTACCCCAGCCACATAAATTGGGGCAGCCATCGCCTAATTCAAAACTCCAATTATTTAAATCAAGAGTAGATCCATCAAATTCATCTGCCCAAACTAAAACCCTTTCTCCCGATCCCTTTTCAGGGGTATCTTCAGTTAAAGATTCATCATTAATACTTTGAGTATTGGATCCATCTGACTGGCAAGAAAACAATAAAAAAGAGAGTGAAAAAAGGAGGAGGGGATTTTTCATGTCATTTTGAATTTAAGCCATAAAGATAATTGAATTGTTATCTTTAACTCAAATAAATGATACAAATGGATTTAATTCCAAGTGCAGGTCTTTCCATTATGTCCTTAGTCCGAGGTTTCATTGGTATGGGCGTTCTTCTATTGATCGCGGTACTTTTGAGTAATAATAGACGACAAATTGCTTGGAAAACTGTTGGTGTAGGACTCTTAATTCAGATTCTCATAGCCATTGGTGTAATGAAAATTGGATTCATAAAAAGTATTTTTGAAACCCTTGGAAATTTTTTTGTCAAAATACTGGAATATACCGGGGAAGGAACAAAAATGTTACTTGGCGAATTCGGAAATGTTGAAACCTATGGGTTTATCTTTGTTTTTCAGGCGCTTCCCGTCATTATATTCTTTTCTGCCCTCAGCTCCATTTTATATTATTTTGGAGTGATTCAAAAGATTGTGGGTTTACTCGCCCGTGCATTAACTAAACTTTTCAAAATCTCTGGAGCTGAAAGTCTCTCTGTTGCAGGCAACATCTTTCTGGGTCAAACAGAGGCGCCCTTATTAATTAAAGCCTATTTAGAAAAAATGAACCGTTCCGAGATTTTCCTCCTTATGGTGGGGGGAATGGCTACAGTTGCTGGAAGTGTATTGGGTGCTTATATCGGATTTTTAGGCGGAGATGATCCTGTTCAACGCTTGGAGTTTGCAAAAAGTTTATTGGCAGCCTCAGTAATGGCTGCTCCAGGGGCCGTTGTTATTGCAAAAATAATATATCCCCAAACAGAAGAAATTTCTACTCAAGTAAAAATCTCTCACGATAAAATTGGAGAAAATTTCCTTTCAGCAATCTCCATGGGTACGGGAGAAGGAATAAAAATGGCTGTTAATGTTGCTGCGATGTTGCTGGTTTTTATTGCCCTTATTGCATTAGTAAATAATCTCTTTAGTGGTGTGGGTGATCTTTTAGGTATAAATTTATGGGTGGCAAATAATACTGTTTATGATCATTTTTCAATTGAATTTGTATTGGGTTATCTTTTTGCTCCACTCATGTGGCTCCTTGGAGTGGCACAAGAAGACATGACCCTTATGGGACAACTACTTGGAATAAAAATTGTAGCTAGTGAATTTGTTGGTTATACCCAATTAGTCGAGTTAAAAAATAGTATGAGTAGTCTTCACTTCACCTATCAAAAATCTGTTGTAATGGCAACCTATATGCTCTGTGGATTTGCCAATTTTGCATCCATAGGAATACAGGTTGGAGGCATTGGAATTATCGCTCCAAAAACGCGTAAAATGTTAACTGAACTTGGTTTTAAAGCCATGATTGCCGGTTCTTTAGTCTCTTTAATGTCGGCTACTATCGCAGGTGTTATTTTAGGTTAAAGCACTGTTGCTTTCACTTTTTTCCAAATTTTAACCAAGAAATAAGCAGAAACCACTGCCAATCCCGTCAGTGGAAACGCTAATTGATAATCCCCATATATATAATATCCTGTGGCAAACATCGTACTGTAAATCATGAAACAACCCAATAACATGGCGATAATACCTGAAGGAACACTCCAGCCCTCATCTCCATCTTCCAGCTGTATAGATTCCGCTTTGGCGTCTTTAATCACTTTAGCCCAGCCTGGACCTCCCGGTTGTGTTTTTTTATAAAAAGAACGCAAAACGGACTGATCTTCCGATGGCGTTACATAAGTAGCCAAGAGCCACAAACTCGTGGTGACAAAAACTACAAAAGGAAATTCTGCCCAAGTTGGTAAAATACCTTCTGAACCAAAAAGGGAGGCTTTAATTGTGGGAATGGTTAGTAATAAAGAAACCACCCCAGAAGCTACCATGGCTGTTATTTCACTCCAAGCATTGATCCGCCACCAAAACCATCTTAGAATAAAAATAAGTCCTGTGCCCGCTCCAAACACTAACAACAAATTAAACAACTGCATTGCGTTTTGTAATAATAGAGCCAACAGTGTACTCAATACCATGAGGACTACCGTTGAAATTCTACCTACTGCAACCAAGCGTTTTTGTGAGGCATCGGGATTGATTTGTGTTTTGTAAAAATCATATACAATATAAGAGGACCCCCAATTGAGTTGTGTTGATATGGTACTCATATAGGCTGAAATAAGCGAGGCTAAAACAAGCCCTAAAAGACCTGTAGGGAGTTTTGTCAACATCGCAGGATACGCCAAATCATGTCCTAGTTTATCTGGAGTGATATTTGGAAATGCTGACTGAAGACTAGCCAAGTCAGGGAAAACAACCAAGGAGGCTAAGGCAACTAAAATCCAAGGCCATGGGCGTAAAGCATAGTGCATAATATTAAAGAAAAATGTGGCTCCAATGGCATGGTTTTCATCTTTTGCTGCAAGCATTCTTTGGGCAATATATCCCCCACCACCGGGTTCCGCTCCTGGATACCATGAGCTCCACCACTGTACCGCCAAAGGAATAATCAAGAGCGTAATTAAAGCTTCTCGATTACCAAAATCGGGAAGAATATTTATTTTTCCTGCAACATTTTCGTTAGCCAAAAGGGCTTGAATTCCTCCTACTTCCGGCATATTAACCAAATAATAGGCAGCCCCTATTGCCCCACCCATTGCAACAAAAAATAAAATAACATCTGTGTAGACTACCCCCTTAAAACCTCCAATGGCACTGAAAGTTACCGTAACTAATCCTGCTGTTATAACGGTTTGCCAAGGCTCTAGCCCTAGCATAATTCCACCTATTTTGATTGCTGCAAGTGTTACCGCAGACATCGTAATAACATTAAAAACAATTCCTAAATAAATTGACCTAAACTGACGTAAGAAGCGCGCTGGTTTTCCACCATAACGCAATTCATAAAACTCAAGGTCTGTATTTACATTCGATTTACGCCATAATTTTGCATAGACAAATACAGTCAGTAAGCCTGTAATCAGAAAAGCCCACCAAACCCAGTTTCCTGAGACCCCATTGGTTCGAACAATATCCGTAACTAAATTAGGAGTGTCTGTAGAAAAAGTAGTGGCTACCATAGAAAGACCCAATAACCACCAAGGCATACTTCGCCCCGATAAGAAAAAATCATTGGCGCTTTTTCCAGAGGTTTTGGACACATAAATTCCAATGCCTAAGGAAACCGCAAAAAATAAAAATATTATAATCCAATCTATCGTAGTAATTTGCATCTGTAAATTCTTAAGGTTTCGCTTTAAAGGTAAATAAAAATCCATTTTATCCTATAAATTGTTGTTAAATCCCTTGAGAATGAACTTATTTCCTGCTAGGTTTGTCTTATTATGTTATTCAATGGATTATGATTCGTTTAAAACGGTTTGTTTTTATCGTATTCTTCTTCCTCCCTTTCGGTCGAATTTGGGGGCAAACTTCTGTTGAAACAAGCGAAAAGCCAAAAATAGTAATTCCACCTCCGGAAAATAAAGGACCAAGCCTTTTGCAGCCCAAACAAAAAAAAGAATTTCTTTCTGAAGATTTTTTTAATCCTACCCTTGAATTTAAGGATCCTAAAAGTGATCTCAACAACCCCCCCATTAATTTTGGGAAAAGCGAACAATTTCTAGATGCTGGAAAGCGGTATTTAAATCGCTTAAATAAAAGTAACGAAAAAGAAAAAAATCCCAACCAATTTAAAACAGATCAATATTTAGGCGATTTTAAAAATAATGGTCGTTTTGTTCAAATTGCCTTGCGTGATCATGAATCCCCAGATGGGGATTTAATCCGTATTATGTTGAATGATAAAGAAGTGGTTCCGCGCATCCTTCTTATGGAACGCTTCAGAAGCATCTCGATTGACCTGGTAATGGGCTTTAATAAAATAGATTTTGTCGCATTAAATCAGGGAACTTCAGGACCCAATACCGCAGAAGTTCGAGTTTTTGATGATGAAGGGAACTTGGTGGGTGCCAATCGATGGAATTTAGCCACTGGAGTAAAAGCTACTTATATTATCGTCAAAGAAAAATAGCTTAGCCCTGATAAATTTCCATCATTCCTTTAGTAAATAGCGCTACCTCTTCTAAAGTTCCTGTACTTATTCTGCACCAATCGTAAAAGGGTGGAAACGGACGCCCAATGCGCACTCCCTTGGCTAACATGGCCGGCCCTAATTCTCTAATATCCTTTTTTGAATGGAAGAAAATAAAATTGGTATGCGATTTTACATAATCTAAATTTAAATGATCTAAAAGGGAATAGATACGAGCTTTCGCTTCTCTGTTTTTTTCTAAAGAAAACTGGTAAAAAGCATCGTCAACTAAAGCTTCTTTTGCAGCTTCAACCGCTAAAACATTACTCATCGCAACTACATTTTTTCGAATTTTAGAAGCAATCTCAGGTTTAGCAACTAAGTACCCAACACGTAAACCGGCCATCCCATACACCTTTGAAAACGTTTTTGAAACAATTACGTTATCGCCTCGTTTAACAGCATCAATCATACTGGGATAATTTGGTGTTTCAATAAAATCATAATAGGCTTCATCTGAAAAGACAATCGCTTTTTTACTTGCAACGTCACAAAAATCAACCAATTTTTTTGCCGGAACCAAGGTGCCTGTTGGATTGTTTGGATTGCATAAAAAAATCAATTTCGTTTTAGTAGAAATTCGTTTTTCTATTTCATCCAAATCGTAACCCTTATCTTGGCCAACGGGAACCCAATTTATGCTAGCTCCCCATTGTTCAGCATAATCCATCATTGCCAAAAAAGTAGGTTGACCTGAAATTATTTCTCCTCCATTGGAAGCAAAAGTAAGACCGGTAATTCGCAAGCCTTCGGTGGAGCCTCCTGTAATGATTATTGACTCTGGAGAAACACCATGTTTTTGGGCGAGTTGTTCCGCTAAACCATCTGAATAGGCATAGGGATAACGGCAACCATGAATAAAGGACTGCTCAATCCGTTCTTGAACTTTTTTAGAAGGCCCATAAGGATTCTCATTTGAACTCAATCGGATAATGGGCTCTAAACTTCTGGGTTGAAAATCTATTTTTTGTTGTGCTGAAAGAAGCCCTGAAGGGGCTAACAGTAATCCACCTAATCCTACAGAGGAACGTAACCAGTCTCTTCTTGTTTGCATTGTATTATGTTTTTATAAAGTTTGTACTTTTTAATTAATTAACAAAATTTAATCACTATTTTTCGTTTATGGATCAATGGATTGTAACCCTTGAAGGAATTCTAAAAAACCTAATAAGCCCCTTAGAATGGATTATGCTTTTTGCAGTATTAGGGGGAGGCTTCTTCTTGATTTTTCAGAGTAAGGGCTATCCCTTTTTAAAAATAAAAAATGCTTTTGGTTTGTTACTCTCTAAAGAAGAAAACCATGGGATTTCAAGGTTTCAAGCCTTGTCGGCAGTGTTAGCCGCAACCGTAGGTTTGGGAAATATTTCGGGGGTAGCCATTGCAATACATTTAGGGGGTCCTGGTGTTTTGGTTTGGATGTGGATTACTGCTGCCATTGGGATGATTATCAAATTTTATTCCTGTACTCTAGCGGTACAACTCAGAGAAATAGATGCACTGGGGGAGCCCTTGGGCGGCCCAATGTTTTATATGCAATTAGGAATAAAAAAATGGGGGAAACCGCTGGCCATTTGGTTTTCTATGGCAGGTCTCTTTGGGGTCTTACCTGCTTTTACTGCCAATCAACTGACCCAAACCTTTATGAATGTTGTGCAACCCGATTCGTTCATTGTACTGGGAGATTTCCAATGGAAATTAATTGTTGGAATTACCCTATCCATCACTAGTGCTTTAGTCATTTTTGGCGGTTTAAAATCAATCGTAAAAGTTACCTCCAATCTTGTCCCTACTATGGTCGGTATCTATTTTATAATGGGGATTTATATTCTTCTGGCCAATATAGAGTCCGTTTTACCTGCATTTTATCTTATTTTTTCAGAAGCTTTTAACCTTGAAACCATGGTTGCAGGAGGGTTTTGGGGGTTAGTCATTTTAGGAGTACGGCGCGCTGTTTTTTCTAATGAAAGTGGCGTTGGAAATGCTCCCATGTATCATGGGCAATCACAAAGTAAAAAAGGCACTGATGAGGGACTAGTCGCAATGCTTGGACCATTGTTAGACACGGTCTTAGTCTGTACTATTACTGGGTTAATTGTCATTATTAGTGGCGCTTATCGGGTAGAAGAATTGAATGGAATTGTCCTTACACTCGAAGCGTTCAGGCGCTTATTTTTTGGATTTGGAGATGTATTGTTACTCATCATGGTTTTTGTCTTTGGAATCTCAACTCTTTTTACCTATTCCTATTATGGTGTCAAATGCTTTGGCTTTCTTACCCAAAGAAATTGGGGCAACTATTATAATTATTTTTATATCGGTAGTATTATCTTTTCAGCATTAGTTACTGTTGAGGTAGTCATTGGAATTATTGATTTATCCTTTGCATTGATGTGTATTCCCAACATGATTGCCATCCTTTATCTCTCTCAAAGAGTGAAGAAAGAAATGCGAGAACGTAACTGGATTACTTAATTAAAGTAATTCAGCTTTATTCTTCTCCAATGGGAGTCGGCCCTGCAGGCAATAACGCTTTATATTGATAATCTCCTTTTCGTTCTTTAAACTCCTCTTTAATGGATTGAAGCAAGGCTTTATCGGTAAATAAGTCAACCATGGACATCCCTAATGCTTTGGCCGCATAGACCATCCCTTTGTGTCCAATTGACATCCCGCCACAGGCCACTACGGCCCATGAATGCCAGGGAGTTCCTTTGGGTGCAACAGTCGCTCCCATCCGGACAACTGGTACTAGGAAACTGACATCTCCTACATCGGTAGACCCGCCCATGGGATGTTCTGCTGTAGGTTTTAAAGGTCGTATTTTACCATCGATTCCCAATTTAGGTTTGGAAGTCGCTTCCTGAATTTTATAGGCAAATTCTAATTCCTCTTGGGTGTAAGTCAGATCTCCCAAGGTCTCGAGATTTTTTTGAATAGCAGCGCCCCCCACACGGTTGGGAAGGATTTCGTGAATCCCCGAAATCAGATTGACTTTATAGTCTACATTGGCTAAAATAGCTGCTCCTTCTGCCATTGCCCTTACCCGCTCATACACTTCATTCATTCCTTCGCGTTTGGTATCGCGGACCCGTACCCATAATCTGGAATAATCGGGAACAACATTGACTACTTGTCCCCCATCTTGGATATGATAATGAATTCTAACTGTTGGTTTTACGTGTTCACGATACGCATTAATTCCATGGGTATATAATTCTAATGCATCCGAAGCACTCCTTCCATTCCAGGGGTCGGCAGAAGCATGAGCCGTTTGACCAAAAAACTCAACTTTAAAGTCCACCAAGGCTAACGAACTTTGTACATCGGCCTCGGTTGTATCTGCTGGATGCCAATCCATACACGCATCTAAATCGTCGAATAATCCCGCACGAGCCATCCACAGTTTTCCAAAAAATTTTTCTTCGGCAGGAGTTCCATAAAACCGAACGGTTCCTTGGAGTTTGCCCTCGGCAATCAGGTTTTTTATGGCTACGGCAGCCCCAAGACTGGCCGTTCCAAAAAGATTGTGCCCACAGCCATGACCAGCAGCACCCGCTTTTAATGGGGTTTTTTCGGGAACTGTTTTTTGAGAAATTCCAGGCAAGGCATCAAATTCACCTAAAATTCCAATGATGGGTCTTCCGCTTCCATAGGTCGCAACAAATGCTGTTGGAGTCTCTGCGACCCCAACCTCAGCATCAAAACCATTGGCCTAGGCATAAGCAATTAAGGTTTCCGAAGATACCGTTTCCTGAAAAGCAATTTCTGCAGCCTCCCATAGGGTATCGCTGATTTCAATTAATTTCTCTTTTTGATTTTCAACATCTTGGATCACTCCTTTTTTGAGTGTTTTCTTGTTTTGTGCTTGCACTGAAAACAGCATTCCCAATGCAATAATAATGTAAATTGATTTTTTCATTTCTTGATCGTTTTTAGTGTTTAAGCCTTTTTTTAACTGGAATGACTAATGAAATCATAAGAAAAAAACACGCTCCAATTGCATAGGGCCAGTCAATAAAGGAGAGCTTGGTATACATAATTCCTACAACAACACTGCACAAAATAGCACAGAGTAAAAACACAATTTTTAAAACCCATTTTAATTTCATTGTGATAGTTTAATTCTAAAATACACATTACAAATTAAAGTTGTTTATTTTTGAATAAGAATCCCCATTATTTTACAAAATGAGATTCTGCATACTAATCTAAATAAATTTACACCATGACGAGTTCGGTAGAATATCTTGGAAACCTCAGAACTACTGCCACACATTTGGCATCTAAAAAAACAATTATTACAGATGCGCCCCTCGATAACCATGGGAAGGGGGAAGCTTTTTCTCCCACCGACCTTGTGGCAACCGCATTGGCATCTTGTTTAATTACCATTATAGGAATCAAAGCCCGTGACTTAGCCATTGATATCAGTGGGACAAAAGCAGAGATTACTAAAATCATGGGGACCCAACCCCGAAGGATTATTGAAATCAAAATTGATGTTTCCTTTCCAACTCGCTTTGATGAAAAAACAAAAAAAATTCTTGAAAAAGCAGCTCTGACTTGTCCGATTGCAAATTCATTGCATCCCGATCTTAATCAAAATATTCGTTTTATTTGGCCTTCCTAAATTGTTGAATTCCCATAAGTAAAAAACTATACATCATAATTCCAACAGGCCCCAACATAAAGGTGCAGAGGAGAGGGAAAATAATCGCTAAATGTGCAATTCCTTTTTTTCTACTGTGCCGAATGATCCAAGTCCCGACCCAAAAGTCAAAAGCGAGATAATGTAACCAGCCCGCAGCAGCAGATTCAGGGGTTGTTTTTTTAAATAAAGTGACGATTCCTTCTAGACTTGAAAAATCTGCCTCTGCCAAACCTCCTGAAACGATAATAAAATAGCTGTAGAAAAAACTAATCCCCAAAGGAACCCAGGGATATGAAATCAAATTCTCGGAAATTCTCCATCTAGGAAAAAAGAGGATAAAACCCCAAACTAAAAGAATTATAAGGTTGCAAAGATCGAATAAAATAGTTGTCATAAAATGAATTGAATATCTTCAAGCCAAATTAGTATATTTAATCAAGTTAAAACCAATGCTCTTATTCAAAGACATCCACGGTAACCGTGTTGATCCTGTAAACCATACCTTAGAGGTTATCAAAAACTACCCCTATGCAGAGATCCACATCGGTACCGATTCACAAAACATTAACAAAGAATCGAGATATACAACCGTGATTGCATACCGTCTGGGATCAAGAGGTGTGCATTATATCTTAAGTAAAAAAAAGGTAAACATTATACGAGATATGTGGACACGTTTGTGGAACGAGGCCGAATTAAGTATTGACTTAGCAGAGTGGATTACTGAAAAAATAAGCATTAAAGTTCAAATTGATATGGATTATAATGAAGATGAGAATTTTAAATCCAATAAATTGATCTCCGCTGCAAAAGGTTGGGCAAATTCCCTTGGTTATAAAGTAAATGTAAAGCCCAATAATCAAATCGCTACACGAGCAGCTGATTATCACTGCAAATAATTAAGGGTTCCTGAATACCTGAGTAAAAAAGGCTAAACTGTCTTTAGTGAAAGCGATACCTATCCCCAACTCTGCATAATCTCCAATCATATTGGTGTAATGTCCCGGCGAATTTTCCCAACCCTCAACTACACAGCTTGAAATTGCTTCTGCTGATCTTGTGTCACCACACCCATTCACATTTTCAAACCAAGGAACTTTTCCGATATTTTCAGCGATGCTAGTCCAAGAATAAGACAAGTCATCGGCTCGCTCTGCTGGTGTTTTTCCCTCATGATCTACATGATCAAAAAAATCATACAAGACCATGTTTTCACTATGTAAAGTCGCTAAAGCATCCATTTCATCATTTTGAACTAAAACTGATTTTCCTACAGCTTTTCTTATCTCGTTCGTCTTTTCTAAAATCTTTTGAGCGATCTCCTTGTTTAGAGCCAGGGTCGTTTCTTGTGCATCAGAATCTTTGGTACAGCTCATTAAAATAAAAACAATTAGAACAAAAAATACTTTATTTAATATGACTTTCATGGGTACAATTTAGTATGTTTAAAAATACTCAAATTAAGGTATCTTTAAACATAAAATCATAAATCCTTTTTCTATGCGTTTTGCCATAATAGCCCCTCCTATTCCAACTCAAAAATGGAAAGAAAACCTTGAAGAAATAGCCCCACAAATTCCTATACTGGTAGGTTCAGAAACAGACACACCTGAGGATATCGAATGTGCAATGGTTTGGAAACAACCCAAAAACGCCCTAAAAAAATTTAAAAACTTAAAGTTAATTTTTTCAATGGGTGCTGGAGTAGATCATGTTTTATCCGATGATACCCTTCCAAAAAATGTTCCTATTTGTCGCGTGGTCGATCCCATGATGGCGTTTTCAATGACAAATTATATTTTGATGGCTGTTTTGAATCATCAGCGTTCTTTTTATGCTTTTCAAAAAGCACAACAACAAAGACATTGGGCTCAATATGAATTTGATGAAAAAGCGTTAAAGATCGGTGTTTTGGGAATAGGTCACCTTGGAATGGACGCAGCAAGCAAGCTAAATCATCTGGGGTTTTCTGTTTTTGGGTACAGTAATACTCCCAAGGAAACTTCTTTTCCATCCTACAGCGAAGGAGAACTCGATCTTTTTCTTTCAAAAATCAATGTCCTAGTCTGCACTGTTCCCTATACTCCAAAAACTCATGGTTTATTGAATAAAACACTTTTTGAAAAACTAAAGCATCCCACCTATCTAATCAATGTTTCGCGAGGTGCTGTACAAGTAGAAAAAGATATCCTATCGGCCTTAGATTCAAACCTTCTTACGGGAGCTTTTCTTGATGTTTTTGAGCAGGAGCCGCTCCCTCAATCAAGTCCCTTATGGCACCACCCCAAGGTACAAATTACACCCCATGTCGCAAGTTTGACCTATCCCAGAGAAAGTGTGTTACAAGTTCTAGAAAGCTTTGATCTTGTCAAAAAAGGACTTCCCCCACGCTTTCAAGTTGACCCTAAAAGAATGTACTAGTTTTTATTGCAATTGTTGTCCAATCTCATCAATCCCAAACCGAATGGGATCGGTCACTAGCAAACCTGTTTGAGCTGAAGTTCTTTTCAAAAAGGTTTTTGCTTCTTCATCAGAAAGCATGCTGGTATTGGCTGTAATTCCGATCACTTTTGCTTTGGGATAAGTACCAACAACGGATGCTAAAGATTCATTTAACGCAATGAAAGCATTCAAATCAGGGATGCGAATCTCTTCAGGACTTCTCAATGTTGTTTTGTCTGCACGCATACATAAAATTAAATGTGTGGGACAACTTCCCCGCATTAAGGGAAGGGTTGCTGAACTTCCTGGATGCAATAAAGAACCTTGTCCTTCAACGAGAATAACCTCTTTATCTGCTTGTTCAAGTACAACTTGCTCCACAGCACCACAAGCGTGATCCACTTTAAATGCGTCTAAAGGAATTCCATGACCCGTAATCGTAATACCAATTTGACCTGTAGCCACAAAGCCTACATTGACCTGCTCTTTTTGGAGCCAAGAATATAATTCTAATCCCGCTGTCATTTTTCCTACAGCCATATCCGTACCCACGAATAAAACGCGTTTGTTTTCCAATTTTGCTGCTTTTCCTGTGGCAATAGCAGGAACGAATTGGGGTACTCGTACATCCCAAATCCATTGCTTCTCTGGATTTTTTATTTTAGCTTCCCATTGGGGTTCTAATAAATCATGTAAACCATTGACAATGGATAATCCATTTTCTAGCGCTTCCCTTATGACGCTATTCCAAGCCTCTGGAATCCTTCCTCCTGAAGGAGCAATTCCAAGAACTAAGACCTCTGCTCCTTTTGAAATTGCTTCTTTCAAAGAGGCTAATATAGGAACCTCCCTAGATGTGTCCATAAACTCCCTGATTTGTCTTCCTGCTAATGTTTTATCAATCACACCAACAATAGGGTTTTTTAAATAACGAACAACGCCTGTTCCCATTTTTCCATAGTCACTATCGACGTGACCTTCCATGTAAACAGCAATTTTTTGGTCTGGATTAAGCATAAAATTCTTTTTTTAAATTAGCTCCGTGTCCTGGTATTTCGGGTGGTAGTGTAACCCCCTTTACCATTGGCGCCCCTTCTGACGGATCGGGCGCTAAGTTATAGTGTGAATCTAAATCAATATGGTCAATTCCTCCCGTTAAAGCTGCGGCAGCGGCAATAGAAACAGAAGATTCACTCATACAGCCAATCATGGTTTTCAACTCATGTGCTCTTGCTGTTGCAATAATTCTAAGGGCTTCTGTAATCCCCCCACATTTCATCAGTTTCATATTAACACCATCTACATGGGCTGCAAAAGAGGGGATGTTTTGAGAAAAGCGACACGATTCATCAACATATATAGGGAGTGCACGCCCTTTAAAAAGTATTTTTAAACCGTCTTCTTCTCCTTCTTTTAAAGGTTGTTCAATATAATCTACTTTACGGGCAGCAAGCCATTTCATCATGTGCTGAGCCTGTTTTACCCCCCAACCACCATTGGCATCTACACGAAGCTTGACAGGATATTTCTTAGTGCTTTCAACCACCTGTTCAAACATTATTTTATCCGCTTCAATCCCGTCTGGGGATCCTAATTTAATTTTTAAAGATTGTACTGTGGTTCCATCCAATAAAAGCGGGACCCGTTCTTTAATTATCTCGGGAGAATTAATCCCAATGGTCACCGAAGTGGGTGTATGTGGTTTAGAAAAGCCTAATAATTGACGCAATGGAAGTTGGGCTTTTTTAGCAGTCCAATCCCAAAAAGCAGTATCTAAAGCAACATAAGCACAAGGAGGAATTTTCATTTCTCTGGCACGATCATATAACGCTTGAATAGAATGACCTTCAATGCCCGTTTCAATAAATTTTTCTAATGCCGCTTGAATTTCCTCAGCGGTTGATGCCCCTTCTGAATTACCTGGTGCAGCTTCACCCCAACCCGTATGCCCCTCTTTTTCATAACGAACAAATAGGTTTTCTGAATCATAGCGTACTCCTCTACTAATTGCTAGAGGAAATCTTTTTTTTAAAGAGACTTTATGGAATGTGAGTGTCATTAAATAATATTTGAATATCGAAGATAGTAAACAATCGAATCTAAGGTGCTTTTTTTACGGGTGAGTAACCTCCTTGTTTTTGGGAAAACTACTTTTTTCCTAGCTCTCGGATTAATAGATTTTCAATTTTGACAGTATTGGCGTCTGTTTTTAAACTCAATGTTTCAAAAGGTGCGTGAGTAAAAAAGATCTCGGTCATTACCGTCTCCCCTTGATCAAAAAATACTTCCAAAGACATTTTATCTAGTATAAATTGAATCTGCAACGAAGTCGCTTTTTTGGTTCTTGGAGCGATTGAAGGTTTTCGACTAAATGTTTCAGAAAAGCTTGTCTCCCCGGCTTGGCTCCTATCAATAAAAAATTGATGCGCTTTCTCATTAAGACCAAACGAGAGTTTCTCTCCCCTACTGTTTTCTAGGATGAAGGTGTATTTTTTTTCTTCAAGATCAACTAGGTTTAATTTAATTTGAGCTGTTGATAAATCAATCGCTCCCTTTTCAATTAGACGTGTTTCCTTTTGTTGAGAAAAGGTTTCTTTTTCTAAGGTCTTGACGGTATACTTATCCCAGTCAGACGGTGCTTTAGAGTGTAATCGGAAACCGTCTTGGTTTTGGATCAATTCAAGTTCACGCGGCAATGTCATCGCACTTCTCCACTTAGTGGTAGGAACTTTATTTGCATATTCCCAATTGGACATCCATCCCAAATACAAAACCCCATTAGCTTTATTTGACCAATTTGAAAACGTTACTCCTGCATAGTTATCTTTTCCAAAATCAATCCAATATGAATGCTTCTTTTCCATGGCTTTTTGAAACTCAGAATCAACAATAAACTGGGTTCCATCAAAATCGCCTATAAAATATTGTGTCGCACTCCCTCCATTAGGCCCCCCTGGATTAATGCTTACCAATTGTACCCATTTGCGGGCTTGCGTCCCATTTACAGGAAGTGGAAATAGATCTGGACATTCCCATACGCCATCATGATTTCCAATCCCTTGTCCAAAAGAAGATAAATAAGACCAACTCAATAAATTTTGAGATTCAAAATACTGAATCTCTTGGCCCGCAGCCAAACTCATGATCCATTTTTGACTGCCCTCATGCCAAAAGACTTTTGGGTCTCTAAAATCAATTATTCCAGGATTTTTTAATACCGGGTTTCGTTCATACTTTGTCCATGTATACCCTTCATCTGTGGAATAGGCAATACTCTGGTTTTGAAAATCAATCGCATTCCCTTTCTTGGCTTTTTGACTATTATGATTGGTGTAAATCGCAACTATGGGTGGGTTTTCTAGGGTACCTAATTTGGACGTGTTTTTGTGATCTACTACAGCACTTCCGGAAAAGATCGTTCCTAATTCGTCTGGAAATAAAGCAATTTCATGTTCTTCCCAATGTTTTAAGTCTTTACTTGTTGCGTGTCCCCAATGCATCGGTCCCCAAACATTCGCGTCTGGATTATGTTGAAAATATAAATGGTAAACCCCTTTATAAAAAAACATTCCGTTGGGATCGTTCATCCAATTTTTTTCTGGAGTAAAATGAAATAAAGGCCGATGATGGAGTTCGTCCATTTTAAATTGATTCATTCTTTCCGAATAACTATCCAACTTTTTACAGGAAGTAAGGTGTAAAACGATTAAAAAAGCAACTAAAAAGGGGGTTCTAAATAAAATCATTTTTTTGAGTTTTTTTTGTCAGAAATTAATTTATGACTCAATTCCTCTAGTGAAATTCCTTTGGTCTCAGGCATCATAAAATGAACAAAAACTAATTGTAAAACCATAAAACCTGCAAAAATGGAAAACACCACGCCTGCACCAATAGCGCCAAAGAGAAGGGGAACAAATGACGGAATGATTGCTGCTAAAACCCAGTGAACGCTGGTTCCAAAAGCTTGTCCTGAATTTCTTAAATGATTTGGGAAGATCTCCGAAATATACACCCAGATAATCGCTCCCTGACCTATGGCATGTGAGGCTATGAAAAGGAATAGAAAAATTGGGATCATCAGTCCTCCCCATTCAAAGAAAAAGGCGCAAGCCACTAGACTCAGGGAAATTATATACCCGAATGAACCATAATACATTAAGTTTCTTCGCCCTTTTTTGTCAATTAAAGAAATTCCTACATAGGTAAAAACCAAATTCGTTACTCCAATCCCCACACTACTCAAAAGAGAAGTACTTTCTCCCAATCCTCCTTCCTCAAAAATTCGAGGGGCATAATATAAGAATGCGTTGATTCCGGAAAGTTGATTAAAAAAAGCAACTAAAAAAGCCAATTTTAAAGGAAAGCGATACTTTATATTAAATATTGATTCTGATTTGTTTTTAGTAGTTCCACTTTGATTAATTTCTTGAACCAATCGTTCAAATGAACCTTCAGGAGCTATCAGAGTGTAAATTGATTTTGCTTTTTCTAATTTCCCCTGAGTAATCAGCCAACGGGGGCTCTGGGGAATGGTTAAACATAATATTGTAAAAATTATCGCAGGAAAAGCCTCTACTCCCATCATCCATCTCCAAGCGTTGTCGCCAATATCACTTAAGGCGTAATTTGAAAGAAATGCTAATAAAATTCCAAAAACCAGGTTGAATTGATACAAGCCCACTAAGCGACCTCTGTCTTTGGGTGGAGCAATTTCCGAGATATATGCCGGTGCGGCTATCGTAGAAATTCCTACTCCTAAACCGCCGATGAATCGAAACAATGCAAAAATGAAAGGATCATTAGCCAAAGCGGACCCTCCCGCTGAAAATGTATATAAAACTCCAATCCAAAAAAGAGTGGTTTTACGACCTAATCTTTGGGTTGGAAACGCTCCAAAAAGAGCACCTACAACTGTTCCCCAAAGTGCCATTCCCATGACAACAAAACCATGAAAAGTGTCTGTAGACTCCCATAGCGTTTGTAGCTTTTTGTCTGCACCCGAGATTACAACGGTGTCAAATCCAAATAAAAGTCCCGCTAAAGCAGCAACAATAGACCAGTAAAAAACATTTTTCATTAATCCGGGTTTTAAATTCTTTGATTGGTTTTTAAACTTTGTGTCAAGATAAATAAATCCCTTGGAAAGGAATAATCTCTACATTAAAATTATTGAAGGGAAAGTTCTTTATATTTATTAAAAATTATTTTCATGATATCACACCTAAAAAAAACAGTTGCCATTTTCATTGTCCTTTTTTTAAATCAAGCGTGTCAATCCCCAGACACACAAAAAAAGACGGTAAAGCCGAGAATTGCCATTGCAGGTTTGGCCATTGAATCCAGTACTTTCTCCCCTGCAAAATCTGAAGTAGATGCCTTTTTAGCCAGAGAAGGCGAAGATGTCTTAAAGTATTATCCCTTTTTAACAGCCGATTCTCCTCAAAGACAAGCTGCAAAATGGATTCCAACCTTGAGAGGTCATGCGCTCCCCGGAGGAATCGTCACACGAAAAGCTTATGATTCTTTAGTTGGTAAAACCTTAACTCTTCTTGAAAAAGGTATGCCATATGACGGTCTCTTTTTTGATATCCATGGGGCCATGAGTGTAGAGGGTATAGACGATCCGGAAGGGGATTTTATAGAAAAAATCAGAGCATTAATAGGCACTCAAACACTCATTTCGACGTCCATGGATTTACATGGAAATGTCTCTGAACGTCTTGCACAACATTCTGATTTGATAACATGTTACCGTATGGCACCCCATGAAGATGCAATCGAATCAAAACAAAGAGCGGTCGATAATTTATTAGAGCGCCTAAAATCCAGTAAAGGAAAGCCAAAATACAAAGCATGGATTCCGGTACCCATTTTGTTGCCCGGAGAAAAAACAAGTACACGCATTGAACCGGGAAAAAGTCTTTATGCTCAAATAGATCCCTTGACTCAAAAAGAGGGCGTCATAGATGCCGCAATTTGGATTGGATATGCTTGGGCAGATGAACCCAGAAATCATGCCGTAGTAATGGTTACTGGAGATGACCAAAAAGCAGTAACCCAAAGTGCCGAAACCTTAGCCGAATCCTTTTGGAATGTTCGAAATGAATTTGAATTTGTTGCTCCTACTGCTAGCCTTGAAAAAAGTATTTCTCTTGCTTTAAGTGCTTCAAAAAAACCCTATATAATTAGTGATATGGGTGATAATCCAACCGCTGGAGGAGCAGGAGATGTGACATGGACCTTACGAGAGTTGTTAGCAAATAAAGCCTTTAAGTCTCATAAAGGCCCCTCGCTTATTTATGCTTCCATCCCGGGCCCAGAAATGGTTTTAGCTGCTGAAGCAGCAGGAGTAGGGGGAAACGTTTCTGCTAAAGTAGGTGCGCTAGTTGATGATCGCTTTTCTCCACCACTGCTTATCAATGGAACTGTTGAAGCGATTCTTCAAGGGGATGTTCATGCAGAAACAGAAGTGGTTGTCAAAGTTGGAAGTATTCGAATAATTGTCACCAAAAAAAGAAAACCCTATCATTATGAAAAAGACTTTACTAATCTGGGGCTAAATCCAAGAAAATCAGACATTCTGGTTGTGAAAATAGGATATCTTGTCCCTGAATTATATGAAATGAGAGGAGATTGGATTATGGCACTTACTCCCGGCGGTGTAGATCAAGATTTAGAACGATTGGATTACAAACGAATCAAAAGACCGATGTTTCCTCTAGATAAGAACATGGAGGATGTCAATTTAAAAGCTCGATTGATCCCTGCTTCTGATGCATTATAAATAAACATTTTATGAAAATACGCAACGTTCCTTTCTTTGCTCTTTTTATTTTAAGTTGCACTTCAACCCCTCCCTTTTTAGAGGAAGAAAAAAAAGTAATGGGTCTTTCAGAATCCGTAGAAATTCTGCGTGACCAATGGGGTATTAATCACATCTATGCAAATAATCAAAAAGATCTCTTTTTTGCTCAAGGGTATGCGGCTGCACAAGATCGTTTGTTTCAATTTGAACTCTGGCGAAGACAAGCCACGGGTACCGTTGCTGAAATTCTGGGGCCTAGTGAATTAGCCCGAGATATCGGTACACGCCTTTTTAAATATAGAGGCGATTTGACTGAAGAGTTAAATCATTACCACCCGGAAGGAAAAGCAATAATCGAAGCCTACGTCGCCGGAGTAAACCGTTACATTACAGACGCATTAAAAACTCCTGATGAACTTCCCTTAGCCTTCAAAATGCTCGGTATTGAACCTCAACTTTGGACTCCAGAAGTGGTTATATCAAGACATCAAGGCTTATTGGGGAATATTGGTCAAGAACTACAAGTGGGCCGCGCTGTTGCTCTCATCGGTGCCGATAAAGTCAAAGAATTGTTGTGGTTACACCCACAGAACCCTCAAATTGATTTAGATAAAAAAATAAACACTTCCCTTTTATTTGAAGATATCCTTGCGCCTTATTTTGCCTTTAGAAAGTCCATTAAATTCAAAAAAGAGCACCTTCAAGCAGCCTATCGAAAAACCGAAACCACCGCTTTTCTAAATCGATATAATGAGCTTTCAAAAGACTCCTTGGACATGGGAAGTAATAATTGGGTGGTTGCAGGTTCAAAAACGGAAAATGAAGCTACCTATATGGCAAACGATCCCCATCGAACCATTGCAGTTCCCTCCCTCCGATATATGGCACATCTAGTTGCACCGGGTTGGAATGTAATTGGAGGAGGAGAACCCGAAATCCCAGGAATATCCATTGGACATAATGAATTTGGAAGTTGGGGATTAACCGTTTTTAGAACGGATGGAGAAGACCTCTATCAATATGAACTAAACCCAAAGAATCCCTTACAATACAAGTATAAAGGGCAATGGAAAGAGTTTACTGTAATAGAAGAAACCATAACAGTAAAAGGAAGCACTCCTGAAAAGGTCTCGCTTTATTATAATCACCATGGACCGGTTACCTATCGAAACGAACAAAAAAATATTGCATTTGCTATGCGTTGTGCATGGCTAGAACCAGGAGGCTCTCCCTACCTTGCCTCTTTACGAATGGACCAAGCTCAAACTTGGGAAGAATTTCGAGACGCTTGTGCCTACAGCCATATTCCCGGTGAGAACATGATTTGGGCAGATACTCAAGGAAATATTGGATGGCAGGCTGTGGGAATTGCTCCGGTAAGAAATAATTTTAGTGGCCTTGTGCCCGTGCCAGGAGATGGAACATACGAATGGGATCGGTACCTCCCCATTTTACAAAAACCAAATGCCTTAAATCCTACTAAAGGGTTTATTGCAACCGCCAATCAAAATGTAACTCCAAAGGACTATCCACATTGGAATGCCATAGGATATTCTTGGTCTGATCCATATCGGGGTGAGCATGTCAATGAAGTCCTTGAAAATAATGACGCTCTGACGATGGAAGACATGAAGGCCCTTCAAGTTGATGTCACTTCTATTCCAGCAAGAACCCTCATTCCTTATTTAAAGGGTCTCCATTTTGATGCTTTTGAAACCGTTCAAAAAGAGCGTCTTCTCAATTGGGATACTCGTTTAAATTCATCCTCTATTGAAGCCGCTATTTATGTAAGCTGGGAAAATGAAATAAAAAATGCTGCCTATACTTCCTTTGTTCCTGAACAAGTAAAACCATATCTTACTTCTCTACAGTTAAAACGAATCCTTGATTGGATTGAAAATCCGAAAAACGCTTTCTTTGGAACAGTTAAAAAAAGAGATGCTTTTTTAAAAAAAACCTTTATCACAGCAATCGACAATCTTAAAAAAAGACTCGGTTCAAATTCCCAAAGTTGGCGTTATGGTCAAACTAAATTTAAACATAGTTTTATAGAACATGCCCTAGGCGGAATAAGTAATCAAGCCTTTGCATCCCAACTTAACTTAGGGCCTCTTCCTAGGGGAGGAAATGCCTACACACCTGGATCCACCGGAGGAAATGACCGTCAAAGTAGTGGTGCTAGTTTTAGAATGATTGTAAATACTGGTGATTGGGATACTGCTATTGGCACTAATGCTCCAGGACAATCGGGAAATCCTGAAAGTCCTTTTTACAATAACCTCTACAAAGATTGGGCTGAAGATCGCTATTTTCCCATTTATTATTCAAAAGAAAAAATACAATCCGTTACTTACAAGCGGACACGATTAGTTCCTCAGTGATCAAATTCATTTTCAAAAGCTGCTTCTTGCTCTTTTGGAACCTTAATATGGTTTCCTAAAAATAAGGCATTTAAAAACATTCGATTGGTCCCATAAGCTGTGCCTCTAAAGTTTGGGTTTTCAGCAAATAATATTACCCTTCCTTTCCCTATTTTGCTAACAATCACGGGTGCCGCTTTGGGTAGATATTTGTTGCGAATGTTTTTTGAAATATAACCATCAACGTGGGGGTTTTTATCATAAACTACAGGCGTCCCATAACTGCTTTTACTAGGCTCAAGCCAAACTAAATTATTTTTGTAAAGACTGACATTTTTTTGAGTGTATCCAAAACCTATGGGGTGCGTTAAATCAATATTTCCTCTCAGAAAGACGCCTCCTAATTTTTCACGCCCAATATTTTCTGCGGCATCTACATACGGTCTAATTGTTGCAATCGCAGTAGAATCTTTTTGAATAATAAGCCTTTTTTCATTGATGATTTTATGTTTAATCAGCGCATTATTAGCTGTTCCAATAGAAATTAATGTATTGCCCTTGGCTATCCAATCTTTGACTCGCTTTGTTGTTTTCTCATCCCATTTATAGCTTCCTGAAACTAAAATCATGGTGTTATATTTCCCCAAAGAAAGACGATCAAAGTAATTTTGTCTCACTTTTGTGATGGGCATACCCACGCGGGTATCCAGCAAATGCCATACTTCACCCGCTTCATAGGAACGTACTCCATTGCCAATAAGCATAACTGCTTTTGGAGGATCTAAAGGCCGAATCGCACTACTTCCTAAATCCACTCCTTTCGTACTGAATCCTGTGGAAAGACTGTGTATTTGTATTTTGTGTTGGTCTTGTAATTTTTGTAATCTAGTGTATAATTCTTTTTCTGAAAGCGTTTGAGAGGCTACAGGAATCATTAAGGACCCGTATGAAAAAGAGCGATTATTTTTTGCCATAAAGGGTTTAAAAGCAGCCGCAAGTACAATTTTATGTTGTTGTGCATTATGAATAAACGCTGGGAGATTATAATCTTTTGCATCTATTGCATATGCATAAGAAGATAAAGTAAGGGGTTCCAATTCAATGAGCGCGTCTGTTGAAGTTATCGTTGTTCCCTCTTTTACCTTGGCTGAAGTACTGTATTTGATGTTGTAAAAATTGGCTACCGACCAAGCAGACGCATCATAATACACACTGTCTCGATATGACGCATAGGTTTCAAAAAAAGTTTGAACCATTCGGTATTGTGGTTGTTGTACTGGAACAGAATAAGCATGCTCTCCGGTCTTTACTAGGTGTATTTTATGGCGCAATAATTTATCAATAAAGGCTTTATTTCGATTTTGATCCCTTTCAGAAAAGTCGTAGGCTTTAATTTTACTTTTTGCACTTCTTTCTATGGCACTTTTAAAAAAGTCTTGTTGATACTTTCGCAACAAACTCTTATTTTCTACTGCAGCTTGAACCGTTGCTAAACTTGAAATGAACTGATTTCTAATGGTAAAAGGAAACGTAATGTACCCATATTTTGTTTTCTGTTTTAAACCCCTAGAACTGGCCTGCTCAAATAAAAGTCCCAAGCCCCCTTGCAAATCGGGATACGAAGAGCCATATCCTGGATAGGTCCCATCAAATGCTTCTTTTGTAAAATAGAGTGAGCCGATACTGTCTAAACCTTTTGAAAAATAAGTTGCAAAGAGGTTGTTAAGTTTCACGTAATTGTCTTTAGGCATGATAGGATCAAGGGAGCCGTTGGGTTTCATCGGTTCAAAGAAATAGGTGCTTTGTGTTCCCATTTCATGAAAATCAGTAACCACATTAGGATACCATTGGTGGTACCAGGCTAGCTTTCCTTGACTTTCGGGATTTATAGCCAATAACCAATCTCTATTTAAATCAAACCAATAGTGATTCGTTCTTCCTCCTGGCCATACCTCGTTGTGTTCGGCATCCATGGGATCAGAAACTAAAGGGGTTCCTTTGTACATATTGGCCCATTGTGTATGTCGATCACGTCCGTCAGGATTAATAGTTGGGTCGATGAATATAATCGCATTTTCTCTAAAGGAGGCTATTTGTCTATCTTGAGATGCCGTTAATGTATAAGCCGCCAATAGTGCTGCTTCAGAGCTAGAGGGTTCATTCCCATGAACATTGTATGCTAAATTGATGATTAGAGGAACATTTGGCTCTTCCACTGACCGTCCTTGTGCATAATCCAAATGTGCTTTTTGAATGGTTTCGATTTGGTTTAGGTTTTTTGTTGTGCTTATCATGAGCAAGGGTAATTTTCTACCTTCATGGGTTTTCCCATAATACATGATCTGCGCGTGATCTGATACAGAAGCCAAATATTGCAAATAAGATATAATCTGATCATGGCGGGTGTGTTGAGATCCTATTTCATATTCTAAAAAGTCTTTAGGTGCAGAAATATTGGCGCTAAAGGGTTGGTAACGTTCGGTAAAATAGTCCTGCCCAAAAAGAGGAGTTGCCAAAAAAAGTAAACAAAAAAGATATCGCATGTTTGAAATGATTTGTATCAAAAATACACAATTTCAAAAAGTAATTCTTCTTTTATTTCAGGTCTATAACATGAAGAAACAATCTTATTTATAATTATTCTAAATAATTTGTTTTTTCTAAATGGGCGCATTACATTTGCACAAAAGTTATTTAGACTTATTAAAAATAAAAATGCGTAACATAGTCACAATCGCCTTAATGGGAATTAGTTTGAATCTTTTTGGTCAAAACATGAGCCTTCAAGATTCACTTCAAATCAATTCCAATCAACGTATCCTAAAAAATCTTGCTGGCCTTCCCCAAGGAATCACCCTAGGTGGTTATGGAGAGATTTTATACAACAATCCTGAAAATTTAAATTCAGAACTTGATGTTCAGCGCTTGGTATTACTTTTTGGATACAAGTTTGATGAGCGTGTTCAATTTGTAACTGAAATTGAATTTGAGCATGTAAAAGAGGTCTATGTGGAACAAGCTTTTGTCAATTATAATTTAACTCAAGGGCTCAATCTCCGAGCAGGACTCATGCTAGTCCCTATGGGCATCATCAATGAGTTTCATGAACCCACTATTTTCAACGGGGTTGAGCGTCCCAGTCTAGACAAGTATATCATCCCCACTACCTGGCGTGAAATTGGTATGGGACTTTCTGGGCGACTCAATGGAATTAGTGCAAGATATCAAGCTTATTTATTTAATGGCTTTTTATCACACAATGGTGAAAACGGACTTCTGAAAGGGAGTAATGGTTTGAGGAGTGGTCGTCAGAAGGGAGCAGAATCAACGATGAATCATGTCAATTTTGCGGGAAAATTTGATTTTTATGGTATCCGTGGCTTACGATTAGGCCTTTCAGGATATCAGGGTAAAACTCAAGCTGTTGATGGTCAAAATGAAATCCCAGGAAGCGAAATAGGTATTTCTATGCTAGGCCTAGACGCCCGTTATGCCTACAGAAAGTTTTCAGCACGAGGGCAATATTTGAGGGCTTCTCTACATGATACCGATCTGTATAATGAATTGACAGGACGTGACTTAGGAAGTAAATTAATGGGGTATTATTTAGAAGCAGCCTATAATGTTCTTCCCTTTAATAAAAAACAACGTTTGGTAGGTTTTGTTCGTTATGAAAACTTCAATACCCATCACGAGGTAGGCAGCTTAATTTCAAAAAATGAAGCCTTCCACAGAAAAGAGTGGACCGTAGGCTTTTCATATCATATTGCTCCCGGTGCAGTTTATAAAATAGATTATCAAACAAAATCAACAGCAATTTCAAATTCCAAAAAAGGTCAATTTAATATGGGTGTAGGTGTTTGGTTTTAACTAATTTTACAGATGCAAAAAAATATATTTCTTCTTTTACTGTTTCTTCTCTGTATGAGCCTGTCTTCTTGGACTCCGGCTTCTCACTCAGATCGAGAGTCTAAATATATTCTCAAACAAATTAAAAAATCCATTACTTCCACTTTTTCCTTTGATTCCTTTTCACTCACAGAAAAAGAGCAACTCCTTGAAGCAAGTCCTTTTTTAGAAGCCTATTCCTTTTATAATATCATGGTTGAAGAAGCCCCAAAAGGCTATGTAATGGTGGCTACTGCACCAAGTAAAACAGACTCCTTTGAATATTTACTGCTTTTTGATTTAAACTATAAAATCAAGAAGGTTAAGGTTTTAATCTACCGGGAAAATTATGGGGGAGAAATTTCAAGCAAACGCTGGCTGTCACAATTTTTACAAAGTGATCCGGATGCTTCTTTTGTATATGGAGATAATATAAGTGCTATTTCGGGAGCTACTATTTCGGTTAAATCAATTACATCCTCCATAAATTACATTATGGATTCCATCCAGAAACTTAAGTCTCAAAACCAAATCTGATGGATTTGAAATATTCCTTAAGAAACTTTCCACGGCCCATTAAACAGTTTATTGCTGCTTTTGTTATTGTTCTTGGAATCGGCTTTTTTACAGGACTCCTCTTTATTGGACAAACAGAAAGTAACACCCCAAGAGGAATGATAGAAAATTATAATGGTAATGAAGATCTTGCAGAAGTAAAGGTGATGAAATTTAAAAAAGGAGAGCGAGAAATGCTAACGATTATCCACACGCATATACTTTCTCTATCCTTTATTTTTTTCCTTTTAGGCATCTTGATTTGGGGTACTGAAATTTCTGTTTTATGGAAAAGCATATTAACCCTTGAACCATTTGTTTCCGTTTTAACTACGTTTGGAGGAATCTATCTGATCTGGTTAGATTTCACCTATATTGCATACTTGGTTATGATCTCAGGTTTTTTTATGACGCTAAGTTTTATTGTTGGTGCAATAGTCGTTTTTAAGGCTTTACTTGATTCGCCTACCCAAAAATGATGTTATGGCTGAGAAAACAAGCCTTGTTTTTTACGATGCCACTTGTGTGCTTTGTGACCGCTCTATCCTTTGGTTGATAAAAAATGATCCAGAGGGTGTTTTACGTTTTACTCATGTCGCTAGTGAAATTGCAAAAAAACAAGTTTTTCCCGTTACCACTGAAGCAATTTCTGTCTTAACTCCTGAGGGTCAATACTTAAAAAGTAGTCGAGCCGTACTTTATTTGTTGGTCACAGTAAAACGCTACAAATTATTGTATAAAACCTTAGTGCTACTCCCTATATCCTGGCTGGATGTTTTTTATGCAATAATTGCTAAAAATCGGTATCGTTGGTTTGGTAACTATTCTGATTGTAAAATTCCGGATAGAACCGTTAAATCTAGATTTTTAGATTTTTGATCAAAAAAAGAGTGAAATCGTCTTTTTTGACCTAAAAAGGGTCAAAAATGAGCAAAAACACTTGAAAAATGACTAAAAATATGCATTTATTTAACTAATGGGTTCTTATTTCTTTGCCCAAAACAGTATATGAAATCTCTTTTCCGTCCTTAAATATTTTGACCGCTTGCTGCGTTCCTTCTGACGAATAATAGATCCACTTCCCCTCAGGAATTCCCTCTTTGTAATTTTCTTGCCATCCTATTTGACCCGAATGATTGAACCATAAGACCTGGCCATGTAATTTCCCTTCTTTGTAATGATATTCAATTCGTTTTTGTCCCGTATCAAAATAAAAAGTTGTTTCTCCATGTTGTTTACCGTCTTTGAAAGTCTTGATACACTTAAGGCTCCCGTTTTCATGATATTCTTTATCAATCTCTTGAGAGGGTTGTTCAATAAATTGACTAAACGTTATGGTGTGGAATGTACAAATCAAAAAAGTCAAGTGTTTCATGGTCTCCCTTTGTTAACTGTAAAACTATCTTTTAAACTGCTTTAAAACTTCAACTAATTCTTGGGGGGCACTAACGGAATGCTTTGCTGCTGATTTCTTATTCCCCACTTTGATAGAAATAACATCAACTGGTAATTGAGTAAACATATTTTCGTCCGTCACATCGTCTCCAGCAACAAAAACAAAGTCATACGGTTCTTTCGAAAAGTGATCATATGATGCAATTCCTTTATTTGTTGTTGAGGTAGTGACTTCAATAATTTTATCTCCGTCCATTAAGCTAATATCATTGGAAAGCATGCTTGCCAAAACTGTTTTCAATTCTTCTGATTTGATGAGCCCTAATTCTGGATCTGTTTTTCGGTAATGCCAAACCAGTGAGTTGCGCTTCTTTTCAATAAATGTCCCGGGTGTATTGTCCGTAAATTGCTGTAAAATTGGGTAGATATGGTTCATCCAGTTAGAACTTGATGCGTTTTTCTCAATCCATTCTGTATCGGGCTCTTTTTCAAAATGTCCATGCTCTGCAATCATTGTAAGAGTAAGGTCTTTAAATATTTGATCTAAAAATTCTGGAGGCCTTCCGCTGATAATAATCACTTTATTTTTAGGGTCTTGATTTAAGTCGCTCAAAACATTTAAAACCGTTTGCGTGGGTAGCGCTTTTTTATGGTTTTTATTAAACGGGACTAAAGTCCCATCATAATCCAAAAGGAACAAACGCTTATTGGCCTTTGTATACTGTTCTTCAAATTTTGAAATAATTTGAGGGGTGATTCGCTTTGTTTTATGGATAGGAATCTTTTTGGAGAGGGTGTCAAGCTCCTTCAAAAAAGTCTCCGACCAGAAGGTCACATTGTACCGTTTAACGCGTTCCCGCAATTCAATATTCCTTTCCACTTGTTCCTCCTGAGGCATGTTTAGTGCTTCATGAATGGTGTTTGACAAGGCGGTAATATCAAAGGGATTCACAATCAAAGATTGGTGCAATTCCTTAGACGCGCCTGCAAGTTCACTTAAAATCAAAACCCCATCATTGTTAATGCGTGTAGCCAAGTACTCTTTGGCAACCAGATTCATTCCATCACGAAGGGGCGTAACCATGGCAATATCAGAAAGACGATACAGGTCAATTAAATCGTCAAAATCAAAGGAGCGATAATAGTACCATATAGGTGTCCAATTTACCGTTGCAAAATTTCCGTTGACCCGTCCAATGATTTCATCCGTTTCTCTTTTTAACTTTTTATAATGAGAGACATTTGATCTAGACGGAACCAAAACCATTAACAATCGGACTTTCTCTTTGTATTCTGGATATTGTTTTAAGAACAATTCAAAGGATTTTACTCGGTTAATTACTCCTTTGGTATAATCTAATCGATCTATAGAAAGAATAATTTTTCCGTGATTTAATTCCTTGTGTTTCTCGAGTTCAATTCGCAATGGAGAATAGGTTTCTTTTTTACTTTTGGTATGTGCTTGAGCCGTATTTTCAAATTTTTCATAATCAATTCCCATAGGAAACGTATTCACCTCAATTTCTCTATCCGTTTGTTGAATTAGATTAAAATTTACATTTAAATGCAAGATTCTTCTTACGGAACTTAAAAAATGCCGCTCATAATCATAGGTATGAAAACCGATGAGATCAGAACCAAGCATTCCCTTTAAGAGTTCTTCCCTTTTTGGGAAAATTCTAAAAATCTCAAAAGAAGGAAAAGGAATGTGAAGAAAAAAACCAATGGTTACCTCCTTTCTGACCGATTTAACCATTTCAGGAACAAGCAATAATTGGTAGTCATGAACCCAGACTTGGTCTCCTGCTTCAATTTCCTCAAGGATGGCATTTGCAAATTTTTGATTCACTTTCACATACGATTCCCACTGCTGTTCGTCAAATTGAAAGTGCTGCTTGAAATAATGAAACAACGGCCAAATACACTTGTTGGAAAGGCCCAAATAAAAATCATCAATTTCCTGATTTGAAAGGGATATGGGTTTAAAATTCGTTGCCAATAAATCTTTTGACAGCAATTGGTATTCTTCTTCTTCAATATCATTAGAACTAATTCCAGGCCAGCCGATCCATAGCGATTTGCCATTTTCATGAACAGACTTCAATCCTGTTGCTAATCCTCCAGAAGTTGGACTAAAAATCCATTGATTCTGCTCTTTTTCAATTTTAATGGGGAGTCTATTTGAAACAATGATAAATTTTGACATACTTTGCTGAATATTGATTTTTAGATTGATCTCAATATAAATAAATAAAACCCTTTTCCTGTGAATAGTAATTTAAATTATGGCATTATTGGAAATTGCAAATCTGCAGCCCTTGTTAATGAGGACTCTTCAATAGATTGGCTCTGTCTTCCACAATTTGATTCAGCATCCGTATTTGCTAAACTTCTAGATCGTAAAAAAGGAGGGCATTTTAGGATCAATAAAGGGGACTATACCATCACACAGTCTTATATAGAAAACACAAGCATCTTAAGAACTTTATTTGAAAATAAAACGGCCTCTTTTGAAGTTTTGGATTTCATGCCACGCTATCAAAATGACAACCAATCTTTTTATACGCCGAGGGAAGTGATCCGTTTAATTAAACCCATTAAAGGAACCCCTAAAATTTCTGTTGATTATCAACCCCGTTTAGAGTATGCAGCAGCCGAAACAAAAACCTATATAAAAGATCAATTTATCGTAAGTGTTTACGATCATGACAATTATGATTCGCTTTACCTCTACTCTAATCTAAATCCGAAAGCCATTTTATCAGGTGCTTTTATGGCATTAAAGGAAACGGCGTTTTTTTCTATATCCTATAATGAAAAATTGACCTTGCCTAGCTTGGATCAATGCCTTTTAGATTTTGAACGAACCAAAGTCTATTGGCTGAACTGGTGTGACAAAACACCCCATTACAATAATTATAATGCCGTTATCCACAGAAGCGCCATGACTTTGAAGCTCCTGAGTTTTGATAAAACGGGTGCTATTCTTGCTGCTGCAACCACCTCCCTTCCTGAGTCTATTGGAGAAGTTCGTAATTGGGACTATCGTTTTTCTTGGATCCGAGATTCGTCCATGGTGATTCGAGTAATTTCTAAACTAGGGCATCGCAAAATTGTAAAGGATTTTATTGATTACATCATTGACCTTGTGCCTGAAAAAGATGAGAAATTCCAAATTATGTATGGAATTAACAAAGAAAAAGTGCTAACTGAAAAAGTCTTAGATCATCTGAGTGGTTATGAAAATTCTGCACCTGTACGCATTGGGAATGCAGCCTACAAACAAAAACAAAATGATATTTATGGTATTTTGATGGATGCCATTCATGTGGAACTATGTGAATTTCCATTGGTTTATGAGAAAAAAGAAGCGTTGTGGTCAATTGTAAAAAACATCGTTTGGATTGTAAAAAACAATTGGGAGCTTCCCGACAAAGGAATCTGGGAATTTCGAGATGAAGACAAACATTTTACTTTTTCAAAAGTCCTCTGTTGGGTGGCTATAGATCGGGCCATAAAAATTGCAGCTCTTTTAGGTAAAGAGAAACCCCATTGGAAAGAAATTAGAAGCGCAATTAAGAATGACATTCATGACAAAGCTTGGAATGATAAAGTCGATTCATATACGCAATACTATGGTTCAGAGGCCCTAGATGCCTCTGTTTTGTTGATGGAACAATATGGATTTATTGATGCGCATGAGGAACGCTTTGTGAAAACAGTTCACGCTGTAGAGCGAGAGCTGTCTTATGAAGGCTTGTTGTTCCGATACAAAAATAAAGATGATTTTGGAGCGCCCACTTCCTCCTTTACTATTTGTACGTTTTGGTTTATCAATAGTCTCTATAAAATTGGAGAGGTAGAAAAATCAAAAAAACTATTTGATCAGGTCTTAAAATACAGTAACCACCTGGGGCTATTCAGCGAAGATCTTGATTTTAAAACCAAGCGTCTTTTAGGCAATTTCCCTCAAGCTTATTCTCACTTAGCTTTAATTGATGTGGCACTTAATTTTAACGAACAATAAACCATTCCATTTTTATTCTCCACTTCTTCCTGAGAAACCCCTCCCATTATTATCCCTCATTTTATCAGGTTGAAAAAATAGACTAGCTTTACATGACTTAAAAACTTTATAATGAAAAATCTACTGATATTGATTCTTTTTATTTCAGTGAATTTAGTCCTTGGACAAGAAAAGAAAAAAGAAGATCCTGAGAAAAAAGACAAAAAAACCATTGCTGAATTAACCAAATCCAGCAAAAAAATTGAAGGTCTATTTACCATCTATCAAGATACCGTAAGCGGTGATGTAAAAATGAGTTTGAGTGAAAATCAACTTCATAAAGACTTTATTTATTTTTCACAAATCGCCGACGGAGTCACCGAAGCAGGAAGCTTCAGAGGTTCTTACCGCGGGTCTACAATCATCAACATTAAAAAATATTTTAATAAAATTGAAATTGTCGCTCCAAATACGAATTTCTACTTTGATCCTGAAAATCCCCTTTCAAAATCAGAAAGAGCAAACACTTCAGATGCAATACTTTCAAGCAATAAAATTTTAGTCCATGATAAAGAAAAAGCACTTTATTTAATTGATGCAACTGGTCTTTTTCTTTCGGAAACTTTAACCCGTATTAAATCCCCCAAAAGACCTGGAGCTTCACCTTCTGCTTTTAGCTTAGGAAGTTTTGATAAAGACAAATCAAAAATTGAATCCATAAAGAACTATCCTGAAAATACAAATATCAAAACAGAATATGTTTACAAAAACCCTTCTGTACTTAATGGGGGTTCTGAAGCCATTCAGGATGGAAGAAATGTTTCAATTAAAGTATTCCACTCTTTTTTAAGCATGCCTGAGGCGGGTTACACCATTCAGTATGATGACCCAAGAGTGGGTTATTTTACGACCCAAGTTAATGATATGACCGCTGAAGAAACCACAAATTATAGAGATTTGGTTCATCGCTGGCGATTGATCAAAAAAGACGCCAAACTTGCTATTTCTGAACCTATAAAACCCATCACCTGGTGGATCGAAAACAGCACCCCTTTGGAATGGAGAGAAACCATCAAAGAAGGTGTTTTGGCTTGGAATGAAGCCTTTGAAAAAGCCGGGTTTAAAAATGCGATGGAAGTAAAAGTTCAACCTGATGACGCAGAATGGGATGCGGGAGATATTCGATATAATGTGCTGCGGTGGACCTCATCTCCCAACCCTCCTTTTGGAGGATATGGACCCAGTATGACCAATCCTCGGACAGGCGAAATCATCGGAGCCGATATTATGTTGGAGTTTGTTCATTTTACCAATCGTGTTTTTTATGATAAATTGTTTACTTCTGCTGCTGCAAATATGGCGCTAGAAAATCAAGATGATTTGGAATCAAAAGACGCTGAACTCTTTTGTTCTTTAGGAAATCTAATGCATGAAAATATCCTATTTGGAAAAACCTTAGCTCAGGTTTCCGGTGCTTCAGCCTCTGATTTAAAACAGATTATTGAAGAAGGAATGAAATCACTCATCATGCACGAAGTAGGTCATACCTTGGGTCTAAATCACAACATGAAAGCGAGTGTTATTTATACTCCAGATCAATTGGCGGACGCTGCTTTTATTGAAGGAAAAGCACTAACAGGATCCGTAATGGATTATGCAGGAATTAACCTCACTTTGGACAAAGAAAAACAAGGGCAATATTTTGATATGGCAGTTGGACCTTATGATATTTGGGCCATACAATTTGGCTATACTCCTTTTAAAAATGAGGGGGAAAAAACACAACTTCTATTGCGTTCTACAGAACCCCAACTCATTTTTGGAAATGATGCTGATGATATGCGCTCCCCTGGAAAAGGAATTGACCCAAGAGTCATGACAGGGGATCTGTCTGGGGATCAAATTACCAATTCCATTGACCGCTTTAAATTAGTCAATGCAGCCATGAAGGAGATCAAAGTGAAAATGACCAAAAAAGGGAAAACTTACGAAGATTTAAGAAGGGCATATTATACCCTTAATGGTCAAGCTGCTCGAGCTGGTGATGTTCTTTCAAGATTTGTGGGGGGTGTTTATGTGGATCGTTCAATGATAGGTCAAGAAGGGGGAAATGTGCCTTATACTCCCGTCAATCTTAGGGATCAGAAAAGAGCGCTAAGCGCCATTGAAAAGTATGTCTTTGCACCCAATGCCTTTACTGCTCCAGGTAATATTTATAATTCTTTAGCAAAACAGCGCCGTGGTTTTGATTTTTTCAGTGGTCCTGAAGATCCCAAAATTCACGATCGCATTTTAGGGTATCAGACACGTGTTTTATCGCACTTAATGCATCCGAACACCTTACAACGCATTATGGATTCGGAATTATATGGAAATCAATATCGATTGGATGTATTCATGACCGATTTAAATGATGCCATTTTTAAAGAAGACATCAAGGGAAATATCAATACATTCCGTCAAAATTTACAAGCCGTTTATGTTGAACGCTTAATTGAAATGGTTGCTGGAAAATCAAATTCAAGATTTAAAATTCCCGCAAAATCTTTAGCGCTCTATAACTTGAATAAAATTGCAAAACTCACCAAAAATCCCAAAGGAGATATTGCTAGTATTGCGCACAAAGATCATTTAAATACATTAATTACTAATGCTCTAAAAGAAATTAAATAGTGTGCTAAATCTCTTTGTTGATTAAACTAAAGCCTCCTTTATTTATTCTAATGGCTTAGGGCAGAAATTGGTTTTTTACCCTGTTCCTTTAATCTTGTTTGGAGTCAGCGTTTTATCATATTCCTAAGCATAAGCCTTTCAGGGTAATCCTAGATGACATCGCCTTACCAGTGGTTTGAATCGCATTGGCGTTAATTCTAAATGGAGTTTTAACAAGTATGGGTGTTTTGCAGGAGTTCTATCCTGACTATAAGAAGGTCTCTCCATGTTAAAGACAATACAATAAACCCCTGTCATAATCTACAACTGTATTTATTTTGAGGAATTAGACACCCTTTTGTTGTTTCTCTACAAACTTTATTTTTTGTTTGATGTCTTGAAACGGTTGCTCAATAAACATATACATTAAAGTGGATGCCAATAAAATTGCTAAAAGTGATATCAAACCATTCCCTAAAAAAATTTGTGTTTCCGACAATCTCCCCAGAGCAAATTCATTGAATTGTGGAAAAAGCCAAAACATAAACATTTCATGAAAAAGATAGGCAGAATAAGAAATTTGTGAAATCGGATAGAAAAACTTCATGGATAAAAAGCTGTTTATGGGCTTTACAATTTTTGAATCTAAATACAAACAGCAAAAAATAATGAATAGCACTGCATATGAAAAAATTTCACGGTGAAGAATTTCATAGGTTCTTGGAATACTATTGGGAAGACCGTCAAAAATTGAATTTTGAAGGTTAGTCCATTGTCCCAATGAAACAAACGAAATAATGATAAAAACAACAAAACTTAAACAAAAAAGGATGCTCGCTAGATTCTGCTGTTCATTAAAAAACGCTTTTATTCTTTCTGGATAGTATACATTTATAAAGGCTCCAATAACCCCACAAAGTAATCCGCCATATCTTAAATGGGTAAGCATGTAGTATTCCCAAAACCAATTCTCCCAATCTTCATCCAAAAAAGAAGATTTGAATGGAACCTGAAAATCATGAATATTAACAGAATAATGATAGGTTAAAGCAATTGTTATAAAGGTTAGTAGGCCAAATAGAATGGCTTTTCTTTTAAAAAATGGAAAGATAAACGCGATTAAAAAAGGAATAACAATATAAAATTGTTCTTCAATGGCAAGGGACCATGTCCAACCCATATAGGATCCTCTGACGTAATTATTTATGTACAATAAATTGCTCCATGCTGATTTCCAATTATCTCCTTCAATGAAATAAAGTCCTATAAGCATTGAAAATACATAGACCGGAAGCAGCCGCAATATCCGTCTCACATAAAACTTTTTAAAATTAAGTTGATTTGTTCTTTTGAATTCTTTAAAAAGTATGGTTCCAATCAAAAAACCGCTAATAACAAAAAAGAGGTCAACACCTAAATCTCCTTTGGAAATCCAAATCAAAAAAGGGTTCTCTAGTACTTTTTCTCCCACTTCAGTAAAGTCGTTATACTGAAATAACCAAGCATGAAAAATAATTACCCAAAGAACAGCAATGGCTCGAATTCCATCAATGGGTTTATAGTTTTGTGAGGGTCTTGAAAATAACCTCGCAAAATAAGTTGACGTTATTTTGTACATTTTTAATTGGTTTATGGTAAATAATTTGCCGAATATAAATAGATTAAATAATATATCAAATGCTATCAGTCCATTTCATTGGAAAACTATTTACTGAACGCCAGCCAATGTCTTTGATCTAGATGATCCTAAGACTTTTTTTATATTCGTACTACAACATTAATTTTTTTATGAAAAAGATTTTTTATGCTTTTGTCCTATTCTTTTTATCCTTTTCATGCAATCCCAATGAAGATGTCATAAATCAAAACATCAGGGTATGTTCAGGAGACTATTCCACTGTTGGAATATTAGTTGACATAAATGAAGCGGTTTATAATGAGGATGAGTCTTTAAAAGCTTTAAGCAAGTATTCCTAGTCTTCAGATGATTTTAGCCGAATTTTAAATGGGAATAGCATTCCGAATCATGAAGTAGGAACGTTCCCAAATCCTGATAATCCCAATGTAATACGTGAACAAAGTGTGAGCAAAAGATTCACCTTATGCCCAACCCTCATTATTGAAAGTGGTTTAGAAGTAGTTGGTCCTGCCATAGCAATTGCTTATGCGTTAAATAGTGTCAAGTTTGACCCTGCCACAGCGGGAAGATGTAATGATGCCGGAGAATGTAGTTTAGCTCAGGGCAAGGAAATTGGAATATAGAAGCCTTAGGCCATGATACTTTTAATTTTGGAGATGACATGAATCACGCTCATGTTCAACCCACGGGAGAATATCACTATCATGGAATGCCCGAATTACTTATTGCCTTCTTAGGAGATCGCCAAGGAATGACATTGGTAGGATGGGCTGCTGACGGGTTTCCTGTATATGCAAGATATGGGTTTTCCGATGCAAATAACGCTAGTAGTTCTACAAAATCACTACAACCAAGCTATCGATTAAAAGCGGAGCCAGATGCGAACCGCCCTATTCTATTGACTACTCTTATTGGAGGTCCTGGTCAAGAAACTTCAAACCCAAATATTCCCATTCCAATGGGTGCTTTTACCCAAGATTATGAATATGTTGAAGGCCTTGGAGATTTGGACCAATGTAATGGTCGTTTTGGTGTAACTCCAGAATTCCCTGATGGGATTTATTATTATGTCGTCACCGATGATTTCCCGTTCTTCTCGAGATGTTTAAAGGGTAAAATTTAAACTCCTCTAATGAAAATAGGAAAACGAGGATCATTTGGAATGAGCTCTTAACCCCAAACACCCTTAAAAGGATTCTGCTTTGGTTTACAAAGGATTAGAGGGTTCCCCATTGGTAAAAAAAACCCCTCTACTTGGGAGGGGTTCCTTCGTTTAAGTCTGCTGATTAAAAGTCCATAACTCGGACTGACATTACCGTATTTACTACTTCCCTAATGCCTGAAACTTTGGCTGAAAATTCAGCAAATAAGGGGTCATTTAACATTTTCTTTGCGTTAGAAAGTGCTGTTTTTATATCGGGAGAACCGATCCATACGAAATGAGAAAAGTCTGCATTTTTCCCAACGATAGGAAACGCTAGACCATAGGAATTTTTTTCATACCCTAACTTTTTTGCCATCTTTTGCGAAAAGTTTTTAAATTCTTTAAGATATAAAGATGGATTGGTTACCTCCATTTGATAAAGCATAAAAACATTGTCATTTGCCCAATCTTGTCCGTTATACCAAATTGGAGTATTAATTGATTGTGATACTTCAATTGAATATTCAGGTAATCTTTCATCTAATAATAATCTTGCATCCATGGATTGACCATAAGACATAAACGCATTTTCAAAGGCTTCCTCTGTTGGAAAACAGAATTGAATGGAATGAGTAGATTCAGTAGATCCATTTGGAAGATAAGCAAATAAGGACTTTGTCCCTTGGAGATTTTTTGCCCACTCAGTATTCATTGCAGCGGTTATGGTTGACACAACCATTTCTGGATTTTCAGCTTTAAAATCAAAAAACACACAATACTGCGCTTTTAATGAAATGGTACTGAAAACTAACAATGCTAAAAAATAATTTTTCATTTTAATTGGTTTATGGTTAATATTAGTTCTAAGATAAAGAAAATATTATTTATCAAATCCCAACCCCTGGTTCAAATAGAAAAGCCATTGTTTATATGCCTTCCCTCTGTTTGGATTCATGCGGAATAGAACTTTTAAAATATGTTTATTGTCTACGTGATTACACATAAAGCGTGTTTAGCGACTTCCACAACCTTACCCTGACAAAAGAACTGATAGTTTCCTGCTGATCTCCGCTTTTCCATGCTTAACTCCTTGATAATTGTAATCCATTAATAACGCCAATTAGCATATGGGCAAGCTGCTTATTATTGTCTCCTCCTTTCTCACAGAGACAAAGAATGCCTGCTCTTCCTTGTCAAAATTGTGAAGGGAAGCGGTTGAGCTCGAACCAAAGACCCTGCAAAAACACACGTTTGCTGTGTTTTTTCCTTTTTGTTTAACTTGGTTATATTGCTGATTTACAGCTATTTAAATTTTAAAAATGTTAATTACCCTAACATTTATGAATTAGATTAAAAAAATATGTAATATTGCTGGCCAGCTCACAAACTATTTTATTACCATAAACATAATGAAGTTTAGATTCAAACTCACTTATATATTCTTATTTTCACAATTTATTCTTTTAGGACAGGACCTCAAAATTACTGGGAATGTTTTCGATGCAGAAACTAATGAACCCCTACCAGGAGCTACTATTTTTGTTGAGGGAACAAATGTGGGTACAACCTCTGATTTTGATGGAAATTATAGCCTAGAGGTTAGCGTAGGGGCATCTCTCTCCTTTAGTTACACTGGATATAAAACCGAATTACGCTTGATTAATGAAGCAGACACTTTCAATGTTGGGCTTAGCTCCAATAATGAATTAGACGAAATTGTTGTCGTTGGATACGGCTCTCAAAAAAGAAGCAATATTGTTGGATCTGTGGTTACAGTTAATGTTGACAAAGCAACCCAAAATCCAACTACAAATGTTTCAGAACTTCTTAGAGGGAGAGCTGCAGGAGTTCAAGTCAACCTTGGAGATGCTCGGCCTGGAGGAAATTCCAACATTGTAATTCGTGGGAATGTCTCTGTAGCAGGAGGTAATAACCCTTTGATTATTGTTGATGGTTTACCCTATGACAGTTTAAACGACATTGCTCCGGAAGATATCTCAAACATTGAAATTCTTAAAGATGCTGCTTCAACCTCAATTTACGGAGCAAGAGCATCAAACGGGGTCATTTTAGTTACCACCAAAAAAGCGAGAGAAGGGTATACCTCTTTTAATTATTCTGGTTATGTGACAACACAAACCTTGACAAGAAATTTTGATCTGTACAACGGACAAGAATATTTTGATTTTAAAACAGATGCCTGGAGAGCGCGTTTGGGTGTAGACAATCCCCCTTTGAAATTTGTTTGGAATGAATACGAATTGGACTTAATTTACAATGACAACATTGTGGACTGGGAGGACTTAGCGCTAAATGATGCTTTACTTAGTAGTCACTCTTTAAGCTATTCTTCAGGTACTTCAAACTCTAGTGTTTACTCCAGCTTGAATTATTTTACCCAAGATGGAATCATCCCAAATTCTGGCTTTGATCGACTTCAATTTAAATTAAATTACAGCCACCAAATCACTGAAAAATTTAGTCTTGATGGAATAATCAATATTCAAAATGCAAATCAAAGTAGAGAAACAGGAGGTCTTTTTCTTGCCAATATTAGCCCGATTGCAAAGCCTTTCGATGATGAAGGCAATTTGGTCAAATATTATTTTGGTTCAGAAAATGCTACTGCCATTAACCCTCTTTGGGACCAAAGAGAATCTACAGACGAAACGGAAACAAACCTAACCGACATCAGTCTAAGATTTAATTATACTATTTTACCGCAGCTAACATATTCCCTCAAAACCTTTTACAGAAACAGAAATACAGATCAAGGAACATACAGGTCTTCTTTACATTCCGCAGGAGATGAAGGAAACAATGGGATCGGTATACTAATAGACACCCAATACAAACAATTGTTAGTTGAACATATTGTAAACTACGAAATCCTAAACAATGATCTACACAACTTAGATTTCACTGGGGTTCACTCCTATGATGAACAAAACTTTAAATACAATCAATTAGACAAATCTGATTTTGTCAATGACGCTTTAGGGTATAACGGTCTCGCATCAACCTTACTCAACAATAGCAGAGATGTTTGGAGAAGAAGGGTATTGTCTTTCATGGGTAGGGTGCGGTATTCTTTTCAAGATAAATATCTTCTCGAAATGACAACTCGAGCGGATGGTGCCTCCGTTTTTTCAGACAATAATAAATGGGGGGTTTTTCCAGCACTTTCTGCTGCATACAAGGTGGATCAAGACCTAAATATAGATCGTATCGATCAATTGAAGGTTAGAGTTAGTTATGGATCTACAGGGAATCAAGGGATTAATCCTTTAGAGTCTTTAGGTGTTGCCAACTACAACCCCTATACTTTTGGTGACCAAACGGTCAGTGGTTCTTCGGCTTCTTCTCGTTTGAGAAATCCTAATTTACAATGGGAAACCACAACGACTTTGAATGCGGGAGTAGATTTTGGCTTGTTCTCCAATCGAATCCGTGGTACTGTTGAATTTTACAAGTCCAACACTAAAGACCTTCTTTTGGACCGTAAACTTGCTTCTTCATCAGGATATAATGTCACCCGCTTTAATGTCGGAGAATTACAGAATACGGGGCTAGAAGTAACTTTAAACAACTCTTTAATCCGAACCAATGATGTAAGTTTTGACCTCGGATTCAT
>Ga0233444_10000498_pt1 | contig 51746 bp, 51 predicted proteins | sample SI_124_October20_6_FD_182792 | JGI IMG/M metagenome (GOLD analysis project Ga0233444, IMG submission 182792) | Seawater microbial communities from Saanich Inlet, British Columbia, Canada - SI_124_October2016_10_MG | ecosystem: Environmental > Aquatic > Marine > Inlet | place: Canada: British... | reverse complement strand
GAAATAAATCCTTAAATCTTCCGTCATAGGCTTTTAAAATTGTATTTTTAGTTGATAAATATACAGGCCATTTTCTTTCTAACCCATAATTCATACACGCTCGTGCAAAATTTTTAATAGAGTCATCTAAGTTGTACATTGAAAGGGCGATACCTGGTCCAGTAAAATTAAATACTTCAAATTCCTTTTTATCTTTACCATCTTTTGAGATCCATTTAACCTCCATCTTTCCTTCACCCGGAATTAAAAAATCGGTTGCACGGTATTGATCTCCAAAAGCATGTCTTCCGATAACAATTGGCTGTGTCCAACCCGGAACTAGTTTTGGAACATTTTTACATATAATAGGTTCTCTAAAAACTGTTCCACCTAATATATTACGTATAGTTCCATTTGGAGACCTCCACATTTTTTTTAATTTAAACTCTTCTACTCTAGCTTCATCTGGAGTAATCGTGGCACACTTAACACCCACACCGTATTGCTTGATTGCATTAGCTGCATCTATAGTTATTTGATCGTTTGTTTTATCTCTACTTTGCATTCCCAAATCGTAATATTTTAGATCTACATCAAGATAAGGCCTAATCAGCTTTTCTTTAATAAATGACCATATAATTCGTGTCATTTCATCACCATCTAGCTCAACAACTGGGTTTTTAACTTTAATTTTTGCCATAAAATATAGATTGATTAACTGAGATTTTTATACATATTAAGAAAAATTATCAAACTATTAATTATGTTTAACACAATTTTTCCAAAGATTCACAAAGAAGGTTATAAATTTTTAGCTATATCAATTTTAGCTACATTTATAATTTTGCTATTCTCAAAATTTATGGGATTTGCATTTATATTGATAACAGTGTGGGTTTATTATTTTTTTAGAGACCCTGAAAGATATTCAATTAATGATGATAATTACTTAGTAAGCCCAGCAGATGGATTAATTACAGATATTTCTGAAAAATCTGGTCCAGAGGAGCTAAGATTAGAAAACACATCATATACAAGAGTAAGTGTTTTTATGAATGTATTTAATTGTCATGTTAACAGAATACCATCATCCGGAAAAGTTGAAGAAATTTATTATAAACCAGGAAAATTTTTAAACGCTTCTTTAGACAAAGCTAGCGATGAAAATGAAAGAAATTATTTTAAAATAAGATTAAAAAATGGTGAAGAAATTATAATTGTTCAAATTGCAGGATTAATAGCAAGAAGAATAGTTTGTGAAGTTGAACAAGATCAGGATTTAAGGCAAGGTGAAAGAATTGGAATGATACGATTTGGCAGTAGAGTGGATATTTATTTTAAAAATAAAAAAGTATTAGCACAAGTAGGACAAAACGTAGTAGCTGGCGAAAGCTTAATAGCTTTTGAGTAATGGAAAATAAAAAATTTAAATTAGTTTCGTCAAAAAAAACAAGATATCTTCTCCCTAATATTTTAACACTTGGAGGAGTATGTTTAGGTATTAGCTCAATTAAATTTTCAATTGATGGAAATTATGGCTTGGCTGTAAATTTTATTTTATTTGCAGCAATTTTGGATGCATTAGATGGAAGAATTGCAAGATTAATTAAAGGTACATCAGAATTTGGTAAGGAATTAGACTCTTTAACTGATTTTGTCAGCTTTGGTATTGCCCCAGTTTTTATTTTGTATTTTTGGAATTTAAATAGTTACGGTAAATTGGGTTGGGCCATAGCTTTAATTTACTCAGTATGTTGCGTGATACGATTAGCAAGATTTAATCTAACTCAAGTAGAAGAGTCTCAAGAATGGAAAAATAATTTCTTTGAAGGCATTCCCTCTCCAGCTGGTGGTCTATTAATTTTAATGCCATTGATATATGATTTAACAGACTTAAATTTAGGCTTAGAAATTAAAATTATAACACCATATTTAACTTTTCTCGTTGCGGTATTACTAGTAAGCAAGATTCCTACTTTAGCATTAAAAAAAATTACAATTTCTCCAAAAGCAACTATATTTTTACTTCTTGGGGTTGGAATGATTTTTATTGCCATATTATTTTATACTTTAGAAACACTTTTAATATTTGGTATCGTTTACATATTATCAATACCAATAAGTATTGTTATCTATAATAGTTTAGATAAAAAAAAATCAAAGAAAATATCAGATGAAGATCACGAAGATATTTTGTAATGAAAAAATCAAAAAGAATTAAAAAAAGTAATTCTTGGAAAATTAAGCAACACAGAGATCAATTTTTTAAAAAATCTAAAACTTTAGGTTATCGTTCAAGAGCTGCCTTTAAGTTAATAGAGTTAAATAAAAAATTTAAATTTATAAAAAAAAATAGCAATTTATTGGATTTAGGCTCTTCTCCTGGTGGATGGTCACAGGTTGCAATTAAAACTATCACAAGTGGAAAAATACTATCTATAGATATCAAAGATATGGAGCCAATAAAAAATGTAAGATTTATAAGAAATGATATTTTCGAAACAAAAACTAAAGATATAATCACAGAGTATTTTAAAGATAAGTTAGATATTATATTATCTGATATGGCTGCTGATACGACTGGGAATAAATCATTGGATTCAATAAGAACAAACCAACTTTGTGCAGATGTAATTAATTTCTCAAAAAACATACTTAAACCTAAAGGTGTATTAGTTTCAAAATTATTTATGGGTGAGGATTTTATAGAAGTTAAGAATCTTGCTAAATCTATATTTAAAAATGTTAATTTTTTTAAACCCGAGTCTAGCAGAAAAGAATCTAAGGAAACTTATTTACATTGTGAGATTATAAAGTCTTTATAAATTTAAATAATTGTATATAAGTATATATGGGATCAATAAAAGAAGCTTTAACATTTGACGACGTTTTAATGCTCCCAAAATATTCAGAGATTCTTCCAGCAAATACAAATTTATCTCTTAATTTAACTAAAAAAATTTTTTTAAAAGTTCCTTTTTTATCTTCAGCAATGGATACAGTTACGGAATCTCGTATGGCTTCAGCAATGGCTATTTCAGGAGGTATAGGAATAATTCATAGAAATTTAAAAATTAAAAATCAATCACAGGAGGTAAAAAAAGTTAAAAGTAAAAAACTTTTAGTAGGTGCTGCTATCGGCACTAATTTAGAAGATTTAGATAGAGCTAAATCATTAATTGATAATGGTGTTGATTTAATAGTAATTGATACAGCTCACGGTCATAGCTTAAAAGTTTTAAAAGTTTTAACAAAACTTAAAAAAAATAATCTTAAAATTCCAATTTGTGTTGGGAATATAGCAACAGGTGAAGCTGCTTTAAGCTTATATAACTCTGGAGCTGATATAATAAAAGTAGGAATAGGGCCTGGCTCGATTTGCACAACAAGAATGGTAGCTGGTATAGGAGTACCACAAATTTCTGCAATATTAGATGTAAAAGAAGCTCTAAAGAAAAGAAAAATTAAAATTATTTCAGACGGAGGAATTAAGTTTTCAGGAGATATTGCAAAAGCATTAGCTGCAGGTGCAGACGCCATTATGATGGGATCGATTTTTGCCGGAACTGATGAAAGTCCAGGTAAAAAATATAAATTAAAAGGTAAAATATATAAACACTACAGAGGTATGGGCTCCATAGGAGCAATGTCTTCTGGTTCAGCCAGTAGATATTTTCAGAGAGATCATAGAGATAAATCTAAATTTGTACCGGAAGGAGTAGAAGGCAGGGTAGAATATAAAGGAAAAGTATCAAAAATTATTTATCAATTGCAAGGAGGGTTAAGGTCTTCAATGGGTTATATTGGTGCTAAAAACTTAAATGAAATAAAAAAGAAGGCAAAATTTGTTAAAATAACTAAAGCTGGATTTTACGAAAGTATGGTGCATAGTGTAGAAATTACTCAAAAAACTATAAACTATAAACTATAATGACAAAAATAATTAAACTTCTATTTTTGATATTTTTAATGACAAGTTCACTTTTAGCAAAAAATCAATATTTTGATGAGGGTATAAATTTTTTTAAAAATAAAAAATTTGAAAAAGCTAAATTTAAGTTTGAACAAGATATAGTACTCAATCCAAAAAATGAATTATCATATCTATATTTATCTAAAATATTTCATAATTTGGATAAAAAAAAATTACAGGAACAAAACCTAAATACTGTCATTTTACTTAATCCAAAAAACGAAGAGGCTATTTTTAGTTTAGCTAAGTTAAAACTTGAGTCATCTGACTATAACAAAAGTAAAGAATTAAATGATAGATTGATTTCTATTTGCAATAAGTTTTGCAATGAAAGCAATAAACTTAAAATCAAAATTGAAAATTTATCTAAAAAATAAATGGAGACAGATATAGATAAAGTATTAATTATCGATTTTGGCTCTCAAGTAACAAAATTAATCGCTAGAAGAGTAAGGGATCTAGGAGTTTATTCTGAAATAATTTCGCCATCTGAAATTTTAAAAATAAAAAAATACAATAATATCCAAGGAATAATATTTTCCGGAGGACCATCAACAGTAACAAAAAAAAAATTTCAAAGTATACCAAGAGAAATATTTAATAAAAAAATACCAATTTTAGGCATTTGCTATGGTTTGCAATTAATTGCAAAGTTATTTGGGGGGAAAATAAAACCCACAAAAAGTACAAGAGAATTTGGAAGAGCTGTTTTATTAAAAAAAAAAAATTCGCCACTTATTAAAAATTTTTTAAATTCATCAACAACAGTTTGGATGAGTCATGAGGACGCTGTTATAAAAATGCCAAAAAATTTTAACATAATTGCGTCAACTAAAGAGTCAAAACTAACAATTATAGAAAATACAAAAAAAAAAATTTATGGTGTTCAATTTCACCCAGAAGTAACACATACGAATAATGGTGAGCAAATATTTAAAAATTTTTTGTTTAATATTTGTCAATTTAAAAAAAAATGGAATGTGCCTTCTCAACAAAAAAGGCTGATTAATGAAATAAAATTGACTGTAAAAAAAGATAAAGTTATCTGTGCTTTATCTGGTGGAGTTGATAGTAGTGTAGCCGCATTACTAATTAATAAAGCGATTAAAAAAAATCTTATTTGTATAATGGTTGATACTGGCTTGATGAGAAGAGATGAATTTAAACACACATATAAAATTTTTAAAAATAAATATAAGCTAAATGTAAAGCTAATTAATGCTTCAGATATTTTTTTAACTAAATTAAAAAAAGTAACAAGTCCTGAAAAAAAAAGAAAAATAATTGGTGGATTATTTATTAAAATATTTGAAAAAGAAGCAAAAAAGTACAAGAAGATAAAATTTTTAGCACAAGGGACGCTTTATCCAGATATTATAGAAAGTAGATCCTCAACTGGAAGTAAAACATCAAAAATTAAATCTCATCATAATGTAGGTGGGCTGCCAAAAAAAATGAATTTAAAACTAATTGAGCCGCTTAAAGAATTTTTTAAGGATGAAGTAAGAATTTTAGGAAAATCATTAGGCTTAATTAAAGATATTAATTTTAAACATCCATTTCCTGGACCAGGCTTAGGTATTAGAATAATTGGAAATATAACGCTAGAGAAAGTTAAAATTTTACAAGAAGCTGATTATATATTTATTAACGAGCTTATTAAGCACAATCTTTACGGTAAGATATGGCAAGCATATGCAGCGTTGTTACCTATAAAGACAGTAGGTGTTATGGGCGATGCAAGAACATATGAAAATATATGCTTATTAAGGGCCGTAACATCTGAGGACGGTATGACTGCTGATTATTTTAATTTTCCTAAAAATTTTTTAGATGAAATTTCTAATAAAATTATAAATAATGTAAAAGGTATTAATAGAGTAGTTTATGACATAACATCAAAACCTCCTAGTACAATTGAATTAGAGTAATGAATAAAAAAATTAAAAAAATCTTAGCAAAGAAAAATAAAAATAAAATAATTAGTCTAACGGCTTATTCAAAAAATATAGCAAAAATTTTAGATAATTTTTGTGATATTGTTTTAGTGGGAGACTCGATGGCAAATGTATTATATGGAGATCATAATACGCACAATTTGACGTTAAATAATATTATTCAACATACGCTCAGTGTAAAGAGGGGTATTAAAAAATCTTTACTAGTAGTTGATATGCCTAAAGACACATATAGAACTTTCAATATGGCTAAATTAAATGCAAAAAAAATAATAAACAAAACAGGTTGTGATGCTGTGAAATTAGAGAACAATAATAAAAATTTTAAGATAATTGAAGCTTTAGTTAGAAATAAGATTCCAGTAATGGGCCATATAGGTTATACACCTCAATTCAAGAAAAAATTTAAAGTAGAAGGTAATTCAAATTTTTCAGTTAACAAATTATTAAATGAAGCTCGTTCAATTCAAAAAGCTGGAGCCTTCGCTATAGTTCTTGAATGTGTATCACCTAAAGCATCAAAAATAATTACTAGTGAATTAAAGATACCTACAATCGGAATAGGATCATCTGTTTTTTGTGATGGTCAAATACTTGTAACAGATGATATGCTTGGTTTAAGTGGTTTTTACCCTAAATTTGTAAAAAAATATGCAAACCTTAATAGAATAATTGAAAAAGCTGTAAAAAAATATACTAGAGATGTGAAATTAGATAAATTTCCCTCAAAAAAAAATTTTTTAAATGGAACAAAACATAAAAAATAACATTGAATTAAAAAATCAATTAATAAGCTTTTTTAATTCCAATAAGCGAAAAATATATATTTTTTTCAGTATTATTTTAATAGCTATATTAATACAATCTTTCATTGTGATAGATAATCAAAAAAAAAATTATTTAATTGCAGAGAAATATATTAAAGCAGGCTTATATCTAGTGGCCAATAAAAAAGAACAATCACAAAATCTATATAATGAGATCATACTTAGTGAAAATAAATTTTATTCAATTTTAGCTTTAAATACTATTATAGAAAAAAATTTAGTGTCTGATAAAAATAAAATACTAAATTACTTCAAAATAATTGAAAGACTAAATATTTCTGAAGAAAAAAAAGATCTTTTACAATTCAAAAAATCTCTATATTTTTTGAAAAATTCTAATACCGAAGAAGGAAACCGGTTATTACAAGATTTGATTAAAAAAAATTCCAATTTTAAAGCTTTAGCAGAACAAATTGTTACAAAATAAAATATTAGAATGAAATTATTTCACGCACTAATAATTTTAATTTTTTTTCAAAACTGTTCTTTTGATAATAAAAGTGGAATTTGGAAAAATGAAAATATTAAAACAAAAAAAAATGATGACATTTTTAAAGAATTTAAGAAAATATCAAAATCAAGTGATGCATTTAACAAAATTATACCTGTAAAAAAAAATTTTACTTTTAGGATAAACTCCCCTTCATCAACATCAGAGTGGAAAGATATTTTTTATAATAAAAATAATAATTATAATAATTTTAAATATAATGATTTAAACAAAAAAATTTATAAAAGTAAAAAATTAAGCAAGCATGAAGTAAATGATTTTTTATTATTTGAGGACGGTAATTTAATAATAAATGATATCAAAGGAAATATTATTACATTTTCTATTAATGAAAATAGAATTATTAATAAATTTAATTTTTATAAAAAAAAATATAAGAAAATAAAAAAATCATTAAATCTTATTATTGAAAACAATATAATTTATGTTTCAGATAATATTGGATATTTATATGCCTTTAATTATAGAACAAATAAAATATTATGGGCAAAAAATTATAAGATACCATTTGGTTCAAATTTGAAATTAACTAAAAATAGTATTATTGCGTCCAATCAAAATAATAGTTTATTTTTTTTTAATAAAAAAAACGGTGAAATTTTAAAATTAATTCCTACCGAAGAAGTTATTGTTAAAAACAAATTTTTAAACAACCTGTCTTTAAGTCAAAATACATTATTTTATCTTAATACTTATGGATCATTATATTCTATAGATGTTAAGAATTTTAAGATTAATTGGTTTATTAATCTTAATCAGTCAATTCAAGTAGATGTGGGAAATTTATTTTCTGCTATGCCAATCGTAAACAATTCCTCTAGAATTGTTATTTCTTCGAATCTAAGTACGTTTATTATAGATTCAAATACAGGTGAGATTATTACCAAAAAAAATTTTTCTGCTAGCGTGAGACCTATAATTCAAAATAATTATGTTTTTTTAATTACAGAAGAAAATTTACTCATTTCAATAAATCTTATAAACGGAGATATAATATATTCATATGATATTAATGAACAGATTGCTCAATTTTTAAAAATTAAAAAAGACACTGCTCACTTTAAAAGTTTGATGTTTGCAAATAACAAAATTTTAATTTTCTTAAATAACTCATATATTCTTAATCTTCAAAATACTGGACAATTATACAAAATTAATAAATTACCTAAGACTATTAAAACTCATCCTATTTTTATTTCTGATTCAATTTTATATTTAACAAATAAGAAAAAATTAATAATTTTAGATTAATTATTTGATTTACCACTTAGCAAAGATAATTGTTTAATTTTAAGACCTTTTATGTTGTCGTCAGGTTTTATTGGGTAATCACCTGTAAAATAATGATCACTGAATTGTGGGTAGCTCGAATTTCTAATATTTCCAATAAGAGCAGTGTATAATCCTTCTAAACTTAAAAATTTTAAACTTTTTGCTTTTATATAATCACACATTTCTTTGTTATTTTTTTCATGTGCTAGAAGCTCTTTCTTAGTAGGCATATCAACGCCATAAAAATCAGGATATTTTATTTCTGGGCAAGCTATTCTTACATGAACTTCTTTTGCACCACTTTCATAAAGCATTTTTACAATTTTGTGACATGTTGTACCCCTTACTAATGAGTCATCGATAAGTATGATTGATTTATTTTTAACTATTGTTTTTGTAGAGCTTAATTTAAGTTTTACTCCTAAACTTCTTATGTTCTGACTTGGCTCAATGAATGTTCTACCTACATAATGATTTCGGATCAATCCTAATTCAAACTTCTTTTTTGATTGTTCAGCATACCCTAGTGCTGCAGGCACCCCTGAATCGGGAACAGGAATAACTAAATCGGCTTCTAGGTCAGTTTCTTTTGCAAGCTCAGAACCAAGTTTCTTTCTATATTCATAAGCGCATTTATTATTAATTAGGCTATCTGGTCTGGCAAAATAAATGTATTCAAATACACAAGGACGAGGTTTTTGCTTCGGGAATGGTTTGATTGACTTCATTTGTTCATTTTCGATTACTATTATTTCACCATTTTCAACTTCTCTAACAAAAGTTGCTCCAACTATATCAAGCGCGCAAGTTTCAGATGCTAAAATAAATGAGTTCTTTAATTTGCCTATTACTAGAGGTCTAATTCCAAAAGGATCTCTCACCCCCACTAATTTTTTGTTTGTCATTAAAACCAAAGAATATCCTCCCTGAATTTGAAAAAGTGTATCTATTAATTTGTCTATAAATTTCTCTCTTTTTGATTTTGCTATAAGTTGAACAATTGTTTCTGTGTCACTGGTAGTTCTAAATATTGCCCCATTTTTCACTAATGACTCCCTAAGTAATAATGCATTGGTTAAATTACCGTTGTGAGCGATACTAAGTCCGCCCATGTGTAAATCAGCAAAAAATGGTTGTATATTTCTTAAAGACGTTTCACCTGTTGTTGAGTACCTATTATGACCTATAGCAAAATTACCTGGTAGTTTTTTTAATGTTTCAAAGTCAGTAAAATGATCTCCCACTAAACCTTGTCTTTTTTCAGAATGATAGTTCGCGCCATCAAATGAAACTATTCCACAACCTTCTTGGCCTCTATGTTGTAATGCGTGTAAACCTAAAGCAACAAGTGCAGACGAGTCTTCGTGGTTTGATATTCCAAAAATACCACACTCCTCTCTTAATTTATCTAAATTAAATTTTTTCAATTTTTTCTTTAGTATCCATAAAATCTTTGTTTGAGGGAAATTCTTCTATTAGTATTTTACTACCATTGTTAATTATATTGAATGATAAAGCATTATCAGCTGATATACCCCATTTATGATAAGGATAAAACCAATTTAAAATTGTAAATAAGCAGATAGAGACAATATAGCCTTTAAAAAAACCAAACAAAAAACCAAATGTTTTGTCAATAGACCCCACGCCACTCCAAGTCACTACTCTATTAAGTGATTTACCAATAAGTATTGTTATAAATAGAGTAAAAATAAATATTGCCACTCCCAAACCAATGTTATTTATAAATTCAGACTCAATATATCTGCTTACTATAGGTTGAAATTTAGGAACAAATATAATGGTTACTATTGTTGAAAAAACCCATTTCATAAATGAAATTAAACTTAATGTAAAACCTTTTACAAAACACTGAAAGACACTATATAATAAAATTATAGCAAAAAATAAGTCAAATAAATTTAAGTTTGAAAAAATATTTTCAAAAAGTTCGTTCATTAAATGGGATCACCAGTCTCATTTCCAAAAGGCTTAAGGGTTAGTATTAACTTTGGCAGTAAAGTTAAAACTGATATCATGGCTAATAACATTGCTATACCAGTAAATACACCAAAGTAGATAGTTGGAATAAAATTAGAGAAAACTAAGATTGAGAAACCAAATACAATAGTTATAGAAGTATTTAAAATTGCTACGCCTACAGTACTATGACATCTATCTAAAGTTTTATTGTAATTATTTAATTTTTCAAACTCTTCTTTAAATCTATATATATAGTGAATACTGTTATCTACAGCTATTCCTATTGTAATGGCCGCAATGGTTATCGTCATCATATCTAAAGGAATACCAATTAAACCAATAATCCCAAGAATAAAAAAAGCTGCAATAAAGTTTGGAACGACACCAATAAAAGAAAGTGCAACATTTCTAAACAAGATTAGAAACATTAAAAAAATTCCAAGCATTACTATACCTAAAGTTAGTATTTGTGATTTAAATAAACTTTGTAGTAAATTATTAAATAAAATAAGAACACCTGCTAATTTAAATTCATCTTGTTCTAAACCTAATTTTGTATTTAATTCAGATTTTATTTTATTGATTAAGTCATTTCTTCTAAGGTTTTCTAAAGAGTCTTTTATTCTTAGACTTATTCTTGCTTCATCTTTATCTACAGAAATGTAAGGTGTAACTATTTCTCTTTTTATCGTGTCAGGGATCTTGCTATATAAGACTGCTATTTCTAGACTTTGGAGTTCTTTTTTATTTAAATCTTCTGCAACTCTTAAAATAGAACCAAATGAAAGAACTTTTCCAACTTCAGGTAAAGAATCTAGATAATCGTGAACTTTAATAATTTTATCCATTTTATCTCGAGTGAACCAATATTTAGCCTTATCTTCACCAACATCGTCATCTTCCTCCCATTCAGAAAATTCGTCATCTACAGTATTTTCTGCTTGTTTCACTGGAAATTTCAAAATTATACTTAAAGGAGTAGTTCCACCTAATTCATCATCAATTTTTTTCATTCCTTTGTAGATTTCAGTTTTTTTATTAAAGTAGTTTATAAAACTATTTTCAACTTCAAGCTTCGATATGCCAACTATACTAAATAGAATAACTACTAAAGTGCAACCAAAAATTATAATTTTATTATTTTTTGTAAAAGAACCTAACGCAGATGTAATAAAAGAATTTTCAGTGTCTTTTATACCCATTTCATTATCAGAGGAAAATATACCTAGTAAAGAGGGCAGCAATAAAAATGTTATCAAGAAAGAAACTATCAATCCCAAAGTCATCATCCAGCCAAAATCTATAATTGGTTTTATTCCACTAAAAACTAATGATAAAAACGCACAAATTGTAGTAAGTACCGTATAAAGAATTGGAAGCATCATTTTTTTACTAGCCTCAACAACCACCTCATTTTTTTCTAAATGTGGTAATTCTTTCTTCAATTGTAAAAATCTAACTGTTATATGGATATTCATCGCCATATTTAATATAAGCATTAACGCAATGAAGTTTGAAGAAATGACAGTTACCTTCCAGCCTATTAAACCTAATAAACCAATCATTATAATTACTGAGGCCGAACATCCCATCAAAGGAAAAGTTACCCATTTGAAGTTTTTAAAAATTAACCATAGTGTTAAAATTATAAAAATAAAAACACCAATACCAAAAACTATGATATCACTTTTAATATAGCTCATCATATCATCGGCAATCATCGGAATTCCACCTAGATGAATTTTTGCATTTTCTCCATATTTACTTATTACATCTCTTATTTCAGTTATATTTTGATGGTTTCTAATATTGTATAAATTTTTATAATCTTCATATTCTTTGAGAAATTTTTTATAACTTATCTTTTCTTCACTTGAAAAACCTGTTTTTAAGTTTTGATCAAAATATTCATTTTTTATCTTTATATATTCAGCTAACCTTTCGTCTTTTTTTAAATAAACGACAATACCCGAAGTTTTCCCATCCTCGCTAATAACGTAATTTTTATAAATTGGACTGTTAATTATTTCATTAAAACCTCTTTTTCTGTCAATATCTGGGTAAGCTAGAGTTTTATAATTTTTTAATCGATCCATTAACCCTTCATCTGTGCTTTTCAACAGAGGTACATCGATAACCGTTATGACGCTATCAACCCAAGTAAGTTTCTCAATCTTAGATTTAAGTAATTGAAGGTTAAGAATTGTTTCTTTTTCTGTGAAGCTTGAAATTGGTGCATAAGTTAAAACTAAGAAATCTTTTGAGCCATAGGTTTGATTGACTTCTCTTAAATATTTTAGATCTGGATCTCCTTCAAGTAAAAGAGCATCTGATGATGCATCTAAATTAAAATTTTTAGCTTGAAAAATTGAGAAACCAATCAAAACTGTTAAAAAAATTAGAGTTATTTTGGAAAAATCTATAACTATTTTTTTATAAATAACAGACAGCATGAGAATAATTCAGATATATCCTAATTAATTTATAACTAAAGAAAAAATTGATACTAATTTCTATTTAAATCTTTAAATTTAGTGTAAATCCCCTCAAACTCGACTTTAATCGTACCTGTTGGGCCATGTCTTTGTTTGCCTAAAATGATATCAGCTAATCCATTTACATCGTTCATTTTTGATTGCCATTCAGCATGTTCTATTGAACCAAGTTTTGGTTGTTTGTTTTCTAAATAGTAGGCTTCTCTATAAACAAACATAACTACATCAGCATCTTGTTCTATTGAACCTGACTCTCTTAGGTCAGATAATTGGGGTTTTTTATCATCTCTAGATTCTACAGCTCTTGACAGTTGTGATAAAGCTAATACAGGAACCTTAAGTTCTTTAGCTAAAGCTTTTAGACCTTGTGTAATTTCGGAAACTTCTTGAACCCTGTTATCACTCCTGTTATTGGAATTAGGCGCTCTCATTAATTGAATATAATCAATAACAACTAAACTTAAGCCATGAAGTCGTTTAATTCTTCTTGCTCTATTAGATAATGTAGAAATAGTTATAGCTGGAGTTTCATCAATATATAAAGGAAGATTGTAAATATTTCTTGAGGTTTCTATATATCTGTTTATTTCACTTTCAGTCACTTTACCTCTTCTTATATCATCTGATTTAATACGCGCTTGCTCAGACAAGATTCTTGTAGAAAGTTGCTCGGAAGACATTTCTAGAGAAAAAAAAGCTATAGAAGAATCTTCTTGTCTGCTCACAAGATTTTGTGCTGCATGATATGCTATATTTGTTGCTAATGCGGTTTTACCCATTCCAGGTCTTCCAGCCAGTATAACTAAATCAGATTTATGCAAACCACCTAATTTTTCATCTAAATCAGTTAATCCAGTAGGAACTCCAACGATACCATGATCACTCTTCATTGCCAATGTAGCCATTTGAATTGTTTGATCTAACGCTTCATTAAATTTTAAAAAAGATTGTGAAAAACTTCCCTTTTCAGCTAAATCATAAAGAGATTTTTCAGTACCTTCTATTATTTTTTCCGCATTTTGCTCTTGGGCATTAGCATTTAAAGTATCAGTAGATAGTTGATCCGAAATTTGTACCAGTTCTCTTCTCAAGTACATTTCATGTATAATTTTTGCATAATCAATCGCTTGTTTCACAGATCCAGAAAATCTTGTAAGTTTTACTAAATATTCTGTGCCTCCTACTTCATTGAGCATGTTATCCTTTTCAAAGAAGTTTTTTAAAGTTATTGGATTAGCAATCATCCCTTTATTATTTAAGCTTTGTATAACTTCATAGATTTTTACGTGAGCAGGGTCATAAAAAATATGTGATTTAACAAATGTTGAAATCTCATCAATTATATCATTATTAACTAAAATAGATCCTAATAAAGCTTGTTCAGCTTCTAAGTTTGAAGGTTGTTTATTTTCGGTTTTATTTTGAAGAGGTTTAATTTCTTTCACTTCAACATAATAATTGAATGAAGCTTTTGATAAAGAAAAAAGTTACACACTATTATTTTATCTTTGTGGAAAAGTTATTTTGATTGAATTTTGTCTATTTTAATTGAAATATTTGATTTTACTTCAGAATGGAATATTATTTCTGCTTTAAACAAGCCGATTGTATTTAAATCATCTTTTAAAATAATTTGAGAGGGGCTCACTTCAGCTTTTGTTGTTTCTTTAATTAAACTAGTAATTTCCTTTGGTTTTATTGACCCGTATAATTCACCATTTTCTTTGCTTTCTTTATTAAAAACAAAAACTTTATTATTTATTAATTTTGCTATTTCTTTATATTTTTCTTTGATCTCAACATTTTTTTTATTTAATTCATTTTTCGTTTTGTTAACCAGTTCTTCATTTTCTTTGTTGAACCTCAAAGCTTTACCTTGTTTTAAAAGAAAATTTCTTCCGTAACCATTTTTTACATTTACCTTATCTCCAATATTTCCTAAATTTAATATATTCTCTAATAAAATTATTTCCATTTTACAAAAGTCCCAATATTTTAGCTTTTTTAATTTCTCGATTTAATTTTTTTTGTTTATTAAATGAAACAGAAGATATTTTTGAAGAAATTATTTTCCCATTATCTGACATATATTTTTTTAAAAGACCAGTATTCTTATAATCTATAACTGGAGCATCTTTAACGGATAACGGGCATTTTTTTGAAAATTTACCATCATTTTTTTGAAATAAACTTAATTTATTTAATGAGTTAGAACTCTTTTTTTTAAAGTTTTTATTTTTTCTTTTCATGTGTATTTAATTTTTTTTACTAAAAAATTCATTAGTCGTATCTAATTTTTTATATTTTACGGTCAAATGTCTGATTATTGAGCCATCGACTTTAATTTGTTTTTCTATCTCATTTAAAGTTATATTTTGTCCTTCAAACTTGTAATGGATATAAAAGCCTTTTTTGTAATTTTTAATTTTCGTGGCCAAACTCAGAAGTCCCCATTCTTCAATTTTCACAACTTTTCCTGATGTGCTATTTATTATTTCCACATATTTATCTTTTAAAGTTTTTAAATCTTTTTCAGCTAAATCTTGTTTAGCTACAATTGTATTTTCGTAAAAAGCCATAATTCAATGTATTAAATAAGTTTTTTTAATTATTTATAAAAACTGGTTTATACTATAATGATAATTTATAGCAATACTAATAATTATTAAATAAACTTATATATAATGAGCGCTTTACTATTTCCAGGACAAGGATCGCAAGTTGTTGGGATGGGATCTGAATTTTACACCAATTTTGATCTCGTAAAAAAAATATTTAAAGAAGCCGACTCTAAATTAAATTTCCCGATTTCAAAAATGATACTCGAGGGACCTGTGGATCAACTTCAACTAACAAAGAATACACAGCCAGCTATTTTAACAGTAAGTTATTCAATTTTTAGAGTTTTGAAAAATGAATTTGGTTTTGATTTTAAATCCTTCAAATTTTTTGCTGGTCACTCACTTGGTGAGTACAGCGCCTTAGTTTGTTCTGATGCTTTAGACTTCAATGATGCTTTATATTTGCTACATGAAAGAGGAAAAGCCATGCAAGATGCAGTTCCAGTGGGTATGGGTAGTATGATTGCAGTGCTTGGTCTCGATATTGAAAAGGTAAATGATTTAATACAAAATAGAAAAAATAAAGACGGTGTCTGTGAAATAGCCAATGATAATGCTGAGGGGCAAGTTATTATAAGCGGTGATAAACATAGTATAGAATTATTGCAAAGCTCTTTTAAAGAAAATAAAATAAAATCTATTCCACTTAAAGTTAGCGCACCCTTTCACTGCTCTCTGATGAAGCCAGCGGCTGAAATAATGAAAGATAAAATTAATAATACAAATTTTAAAAACCCAGTTATTCAAATTATTAATAATGTAAATGCAAAAGTAGAAAACGATTCTAATTTAACAAAACAATTATTAATTGATCAAATTTCTTCTACTGTTAAATGGCGACAGAGTATAATCAATATACATAAGTCAGGTGTTAAAAATTTCATAGAAATAGGACCAGGAAAAACCTTAACTGGAATGGTAAAAAGAACTGTGAAAAATGTTAATTGCTTTTCAATTAACTCAATAACTGATATTAAAAATTTAGAAAATGAATTTTGCAAATAAAAAAGTATTAATTACAGGCGCCACAGGAGGTATTGGGAACAGTCTAATTGAAAAATTTAATAATTTAGGAGCCACAATATTGGCCACTGGAACAAATGAAGAAAAACTTAATAATTTAAAAAAAAAATTTACTAATATCCATATTGAAAAATTTAGGTTAGATGAACATGATAAAATTGAAAAATTTGTAGAAAATGTTCATGAAAAATTAGAAGGTTTAGATATTCTTATAAATAATGCGGGAATTACACTAGATAACCTTTCTATAAGATTGACTGAAGAAAATTGGAAAAAAGTTTTAGATATAAATTTAACTTCAAGTTTTTTAATGTGCAAATATGCAATTAAAAAAATGTTAAAAAAGAAATATGGCAAAATAATTAACATTACATCGATAGTTGGTCATACTGGTAATTTAGGTCAAGCTAATTACGCAGCTTCAAAAGCAGGTATCACAGCTTTTTCTAAAAGTTTAGCAATAGAGTATGCAAAAAAAAATATTAACATAAACTCTGTTTCACCCGGGTTTATTAAAACAGAAATGACAGATAAAATTAACGATGAATTTAAGAAAAGTTTAATAAACAGAATACCTTCTGGAGACCTCGGTACAGGCGAAGATGTTTCAAATTGTGTAGCATTTTTAGCGTCCGACATGGCTAGATACATTAATGGAGAAACTATACATGTAAACGGTGGAATGTATATGGCTTGACAATTCTTATGAATAATTTAATAAGAATTTAAATATAAAAGCAAGAAAGGAATTCATGTCTGAAGATATAAAAAATAAAATAAAAAAAATAGTTGCAGACCACTTAGGAATAGAAGAAGAAAAAGTAACCGATGAAGCAAGCTTTATTGACGATTTAGGGGCAGACAGTCTTGATACAGTAGAATTAGTTATGGCTTTCGAAGAAGAGTTTGGATCCGAGATATCCGATAGTGAAGCTGAAAAAATTCTAACAGTTGGTGATGCTATTAAGTTTATTGAGAGTAAAGCAAGTTAGTTACAAAATTTAAGTATTGAATGTCACATGATGAAGTAAATATCATGGTAATATTATCTTCTCCATCTGGAGTAGGGAAAACTACTCTTACGAAAAAAATTCAACAAAAATACCAATCTTTCAAAATTTCAGTTTCACACACTACGCGCTTACCAAGATCTAATGAAGTTGATGGAGTAGACTATCATTTTGTTTCACAAAAAAAATTTGAAGATTTAATTAAAGAAAATAAATTTTACGAGTATGCTAAAATTTTTGACAATTATTACGGAACTCTTAAAAAAGATGTTGATGATACAATTTTAAAAAATGACATTTTGTTTGATATAGATTGGCAAGGAACAAAACAATTGTCAAAGTATGATAATTTAAAGTTAATAAAAATTTACCTTATTACAGAAAATAAAGAGGAATTAAAAAAAAGGTTAGTTAAAAGAAATCAAAATTCAATAAAAGAAATTGCAAAAAGATTTAATTCTTTTGATGATGATATAAAACACTGGAATGATTATGACTACATAATCATAAATAAAAATCTAGAAGTTTGTTTTAAACAAATAGAAAGTATAATTTTAAACAATAAAAAAAAATCTATTTTTACTCAATTAAATTAGCAATTTTATAATAAATTTCTGGCTTTAAATCTGCTGGTCTAAGATTCACTTTTAGATCAGAAATATGTTGAATTTTTTCGACAGAAATAATTTTTTTTAAATTTTTATTTACCATTTTTCTTTTATTTGAAAACAAAATATTGGTTACTTTCTCTAAATTTTTTAGATGTCTAATATTTAGTTTTTCCTTCTTCGGATTAAAATGAATTACCATGGACGTTACTTTTGGTTTTGGAAAAAAGCAATTTGGAGAAACCAGAAACTTTTTAAGAATATTTAATCTATAATTTGATAATATTGATAGTCTACCATAATTAGAAGACGGAAAAATAGAAGTTATTTTGTCACCTAATTCTTTTTGAAACATAAAAATTAGATGCTTGTAATTAGGTGGCCATTTATTAAACTTTATCATTTTTACAAGTATTTGAGATGAAATGTTATAGGGAAGATTACCAAAAATAATTAAATTTTTATTTTTTATTTCTTCAAAATCAAATTTAAGAACATCACTATTAACTATTTTAATTATATTGTTATTAGAATGTTTAATCTTTAATTTTTCCATTAATTTAAAATCTTTTTCAATTAATAATAATGATTTGGGTTTTTGTTTTAAAATTTCGTCTGTAAGTGCTCCTTTGCCTGGTCCAATTTCAATGACGTGATTACCTTTAATTTTTACTAAATTAATAATTTTTCTAACAATATTTTTATCAATGAGGAAATTTTGTCCAAGTGATTTTTTTGCAAAAATCATTTTTAAGATTTATTTAAAAAATTTATACACTCAATAAGACTTTGTGGGTTAGCTTTATTTTTTCCAATTAAATCTACCGCTACTCCATGATCAGGTGAAACTCTGAGATAATTTAACCCCAGTGTAATGTTTATAGCATTATATTTAAAAATTGATTTAAAAGGAGTTAACACTTGATCATGAAACATTCCAACAATTACATCATAATTTTTAAAATCTTTAATAAATAAAGTATCGGCAACCAAAGGCCCTTTTATTTTAATCCCAATTTTTTTGAGTTTTTTGACTACTGGAATTATAATTTTTTTTTCTTCAGAGAGTTTTCTGTATTCAGCATTGTGTGGATTCAAACCCAATATACCTATTATAGGTTTTTTTTTATTTTTATTTTTATACCATTTTTGTATTGTCATAATTTTTTTTACAATCTTATTTGCAGTTATTCCTTTTGAAACATCTTTAATATCAACATGAGTAGTTATTGGAGCAACAGATAAATTCTTATTTCTAATAAGCATAACTTCAGAGTTATCTTTCACATTGCACTTTGATGCCAGGTATTCCGTCACTCCGGTTTTGCTTGAAACAAGCAAGTTTTTATTAATTGGACAACTAATAACGCCAGAAACATTATTATTTAAAGCATATTTATGAGCTAAATTTAACGATGAATGAATAAATTTAGAAGATATATTTTTAGGAATTTTAAAAGGATTTTTAAATTTAATGTCTACATTAACAATTTTAATTTTATTATTATTAACTTTTTCATCAATATCTTTAACATTAATAAATTTCATTTTATATTTTAATTTATTTAATTGTTTTTCTATTAAATTATAATTTGTTATTAAATATATTTTTTTTCTCACAGAAGGCTTGATTTTTTTAAAGCTTTTATAAATTAATTCAGAATTAATGCTATTTGGATCACCACTCAAAATTAGTATTTTGTTTTTCATTTATATTCAATCAGGCTACTATTTTGAAGTTTAGAAAGATGACTTCTAGAATATAATGTAAACAACTCATTCTTTTTTTTTTCAATTATTTTTTTCTTTAAATCATCAGTGTTTAATTGTTTTGGTTTAATAAGCCTAATGTCATTAATTTTTAATATTAGAATACTATTTGGATTAATGATAGGTGGCGAAATTTCCCCTTTTTTCATTTTATTTAATGTTGAAAACATTTTATCAGTTAGAATCTTAGAGTTGACCCATCCTATGTTACCTTTATTAGGAGCAGAAGAAGATACGCTATAATTGATTGCAGTTTCCTCAAACCCATTTTCATTTATTAATTTTTTTATATTTGATATTTTGTCCTTTTTATTATCTTTAAAAAATATTTCAATCTCAGATAAATTGAATTCTTTAATATTAGATTTTTCATTTGTATAATTTTTTAATTCTGCATCAACACTTTTAGGATCTATTTCAATTTTATTTGAGTAAATTTCATAAATTAATTTTTGCCATTTATATTGTGTTTCAACTTCTCGTAAATATAGTTGAAAATCTAGATTATTATTACTAAATTTTTTTTTGAGTTCTGGAATATTATTAGCAGAAACAGAATTTAAATATTGATTAATTTGCAAAGGATTTATTTCAATATTAAATTTTGATAATTCAATCTCTTTGAGTTTTAAATGAATTAAAGAATCTAAAGACTGATCTTTTAACAAATTAATATTATTTTGATTTATATCTTGTTCAGATAGAACCAATGAGGTCAGAATTTTATTTTTAATTTCAAAATTAGTAATTATTTTATTTTCAACTTTTAATACAATCTTATTTTCATATTCAGCGTATGAAAAATTATGGTAGTTTAAGATAAAGAGTATAAAAAAAAATATAGCATATTTGTTCATTATTGACTAAATGTAGGGGAGTTTATATTTCCGAAGGGCGTAAGAGTAATTTTAAACATTAATGAATTTTCAGGTTCTAGCTCAGAATCGTTATAAAATTCTCTTCTATACACAAGCCCTGCTCTTAAACAATCATTAAAATATTCATAACTTAAATTATAAAATTCTGATGAGTTTTTCAAAAGGTTTCTTTTTGTTTCAAATGAGAAAATTCCATTTTCATTTTTAATAAAGTCAACTTTAGTTTTAAAATATTCTTGATTACCTATATGTTTGTCTTCCTTCAAATAATTAAAATCAAATTTTATTTTGTCTAAATCTAAGGAAGCCTCAAGATCGTTATAGTTTAATTCTCTATAATTTTGATCTACTGCAAAATCATATTTTAAATTAACATTATCATTCAATTGATAACTTGCAGAACCCATTAAATCTGATAATTTTTCATCCAATCCTGTTTTTGAATGCATTTTTTTATTTTCTTTTTCATTTATAATTTGTGCTACAGAGAAATCAAAATCTTTTTTATTTTTACTTATCTTATAGTCAAACCCAATCGTGCTACTCAAACCTGTTTCAAAATTGTTAATGTTATTCAACCGATTCATGCTAAAAGCAGAGGATGGGTTTAATGTGGAGCCGTCAGTTTCTTTTCGCATTTGTCCAGGAGAATATCTAAATAAAATTTTAGGTGTTAAAAAATGATTGGTATTGGCTCTTTTTTTTTGTAATTTTATCTCAGACAATAAGCCTAAGGCTCCATAAACTTCGCTGGTAGGATCTTTTTTGTAAATATCAACATTTTTTGCTTCATAATTTATATTCTTTACATTTCCTAAAATTTTACTATTGACACCAGAGTTAAATAGAAAATTTTTAGAATTAAAATTAAAATCATTAACTATAAAGTTAGTTAATTTATTAGTGTCATAATTATGAACTTTAACGTTGGTCTGTAAATCTAGGCTACCCAATTCATTGCTTAATAAATTTTTATCCAATGTTATTTCTGGCACAACATACTCATATTTATCATTATAATCATCTTTTAGAGACTCAAAAATACTTGAATTTAAAGAAAAAAATAAATCATCTTTAGTATGGGTAAAATCAAAAGAGCTTTCTAGCGAATCTTGATTATAATCAACAAGATTTGATTTTATTTTATAAAGTTTAAGATATTTGTCATTTGATATATCTTGGACTGATAATTTAATTGTATTGTCAGAATTATTGTTACCTTTAAAATTTTTTATAAATTTAGAAAATAAATGTGACTTACCGCCTGATTTTTTTGTTGAACTAGTATTTTTATAACCTTCTGTAAAACCAAAATCTGCAAATAAATTTGAATTTTTGAATGCTTGGTGATACTCGCCTATAAACAAAGGGTTTTCGCTTGTAAATATTCTACTAGTTAACGTAAAATTTTTGTCATTACCTAAAGCAAAAAAATAAGGAATTGAAGCACCGGATCCTAAATTTTTAGAGTCACTTATGGAAGGCGGCAATAAGCCAGATCGTCGATCAACTGTAGGGTCAGGATGTGATAATTTTGGAAAATAAAAAATTGGAAAATTATATACTTTTAAAACTGCATTATCGTAATAAATTGTTTTTTTCTTGCTATCATGAAACATATTGGAAGATTGAATTGACCATGGGGGGCATTTATCATTTTCTCTATAATCGCATAAAGTAAAGACACTTTTATTGAATACACTACTTTCATTACTAAGCTTCATTGAATTTGCAAATATACGTGGTTTATTTTGAGAATTGATTTTAAAATTTTTATCATTAATAAACGCTTCTAAATCTGAACCTATAATTTCTTTTTTTTTGGTATCAATATAAATTTGAGAAAATTCATATGAATTTTTTAAATTATCTATAATTTTTGTTGAACCAATAGACTTAAAAATATTTTCTTTAGTTGAAAATTCAAAATTATTTAAATAAATTTTATTTTTATCTAAATCTTCTATAATTGTTTTTTTTTTTGGATTTTATAAAATGATTAATATTATCAAATATAATATCTTCTCCATTTAAAATATAATTTTCATTAGTTGTAATTTTGGTAGTCCCCTTAGTATTAAAAATTTTGGTTTCCTCAAAATATTCGGCAAATTCTGTTTCAATTTTATTATTTTGTTGATCTATTAATATGACTTTGTCTCTAAGTTTTATTATACCTTTAAGCTTATCGTGTTCAGCGTAATTACTTTTCATTGTCTTATTATCTTTTGTTTTTATAGTTACCTGATCAACAAAAATTGTTTTTTGTTTATTTTTATCTATAGATATATTTTTAGATACAATTGAGACATTTTCAGCAAAAACATATCTACTAGATAAAAATGAAACTAAAATGGCTATTATTATAAAAATTTTATTTTTCATTTATTTGCAATACTCCAATAAAAGTAAAAAAACTCAAAGCTATAATTGGTGACCAAATAGATAAAATTAATGGTATTCTGTCAGTTTGACCCAAGGCAATTGAGAGATCCTTAAGATAATATATCAAGACTGTAAGGATCAACCCTACCACCATAAACTTAAAATTATTAGATCTTTTAAGAGTATTCATTGTTAAAATTGATGCTAGCGCAGTCATCAAGAGGAGGAAGAAGGGAAGAGATAGTAAATTATGTAAAGAATGGTCTAAAAAATCTTTGTTATAGCCTTTAATAATTAATTTATCATAATTGAAGATGAGATCAATAAATGACATAGTATCAAAATTCTTAAACAAACTATTAATTTTTTCATAATTATATATAGAATTAATTTTTAAAATATCAATTTCTTTTTTTTTAAAAATACCATCTGAAACAGAAAAAATACTTACATCATTTAAAATCCATTCATTATTTTTAATGTTAGCTTTTTTTGCAACAATTTTTTGCAATAAATTATAATTATTATCTAAATGTATAATAGTGACATCTAATAAATTTTCATTTTCAGGTTTAGACGCTGAACTTATTCTTGAACCTCCTTCAATATTTTCTTTAATCCAAAGTCCATTTTTATTAAATGTAATTAAATGATCAATATATCTTGAATAGTTAGATTTAGTTTTTTCATAATATTTTGACAAAGAGGATGTTATTGGATTTACTATAAATAATATTAACCATCCCAATAAAAAAGATGTTGTAGCTAAAATAAAAAAAATTTTTAAGTTTGAACATCCAAAAACTTTTAAGGTTAATAAGTCTTTATTGTTTCTTATTTTCAACATAAACCACATACTTGATATAAATACTATAAAGGGCAAAAGTTTTAACATCACACTAGGAATAAGGATTCCGGTCAGAATTAATGGTTTAAAAATACTTACATCTAAATTTTTAAAAAATTCAATTTCTTCAAATAAATTCAAGATCACTCCAAAGCCATAAAAAATAAAAACTAAAGTGATAAAAGTTTTCAAAAAATTTTTTAACAAATAATTATACAAAATTTTACTCATTTAATTTGATGCTCCTTTGAAAATTGATAAACAAGAAAACTATAAAACATTATTATCAATAATACTGGAAATACTAAAAATGAAATCCTAGTAAAAAAATTTATTCCTGTATACCTTACGGCTAGTTCAGTAAACAATAGCAACATGAAACAATATGTAAATACGCTAATTTTATTAAAATATATTTTTTGAGTTTTAATTAATAGAATTGAACATATTAAGGATATAATTGGAATGTACAAAGGTAAAACTAATCTTCTATTTAAGACGGAAAGAATTTCTTTTTTATAACTCTCGTTACAAATTTTGACATTTTTATTAAAGCTATCTTTGAAACAAACGAGAAGGTTATTAGTTGAAGTTTCCTGAATTTTTGGTTGTTTAATAGTTGTTGTATTTAAGCTGCTAAGATCAATACTTAATTGTTCAAATTTAATTATTTCATTTTTATCATTTTCTTTGGAAGTAATAATTTGACCATTTAACAAAAACATTTTTTTTTTATCTACTATTCCACTTTCAGCAATAATCGTTGTATCTTTAATAGTAGACGTATTTGATGATAAATTTTTAAGATTATTTCCTGTATCATTCATAAAAATATTTTTAATTTCATTACCTCTTTTTTTTTCAACAATAAAAGTAAAGCCTTTGTACGTATCACTAAATGCTTGATTCTTAATAGTAGGTAAAAACGAATTAAATTTATCATCACTTAAAAGGAACCTAGATTTATTAAGAGCTAAAGGCGTTAGTACTGCTGAAAAAATTAAATAAAAAATTGATATAAATATAGAAATTGAAAAAAAAAGATTTACTATTTTTAGTCTCTTAACACCCGAAGTCCATAAGATGATAAGTTCACCTTCATGATCATGCTTTATAATAAAAATAATTAATGATACCAAAAAAGATAATGGTATGAATTTTGGAGCTATTCCAAAAAGATTAAGAAAAGAGTATTGAAAATAAGTAATTATGGGATATCCGCTATCTACTACTAAATCCAAAAAACTAACAGCTCTTACTGTTAGAGCTATTAAAGAGAATCCAAATAAAACTAAAAAAAAAGTTTTAATTATCTCAATGATAAAATTTAAGTAAATTTTGTTTTGAAGCATGTAATTTGACGTATATAAATAATGTATCTTTAGTTAAAACTCAACCTATGATAGTACACTATGCTAAACTTTTCATTGAAATCTGATATATTTGATCATATATACCAACAAGTCTTTAAATGTTAGCTAAAATTTATGTCTATCAAAATAAACTATTCAAATAAAACTAACGGTAAATTCTTAGGAAATACTGTTTTGTTTGTTGATGAAAAATTTAACATCAACGTTTTAAAAAAATATCTTTCTAATTCAGAGTTTTCTTACATAAGTGATTTGCTTAAAACCTGCGATTTGAAAAAAAATTTATTTGTTTTTGAGGTTAATTCCAAGAAAAAAATAGTTTTAATTTCTATTAAAAAAAATTTAAAAAACTCTGATATAGAAAATTTAGGTGCTGAATTTTATGCGCGCATCAATCAGGGGAAGAATAACGTGTATTATATTAACTCTGATGGAATTTATAATTCGTCTAAAAATTTTATTGGATATTTTCTACATGGACTAAAATTAAAATCTTATGAATTTAAAAAATATAAAACGAAAAAAGATAAAAAAGTTATTAGTATAAATATATCTGGAAGTAAAAATAAACCATCAAAACTTAATCAATTGAAATTCAAAGCTTTAGAGGAAGGAACTTTTTTTGCTAGAGATTTAGTGTCTGAGCCAGGAAATATTTTACATCCAGATGAATATGCAAAAAGATTAAACTATCTTAAAAAAGATGGTCTTAAAGTAAATATATACGATGAAAAAAAATTAAAAAGAATGGGCATGAATGCTTTGCTAGGTGTGGGGATGGGTAGTATCAGAGGATCTTATCTTGTCACAATGGAATGGAATGGTATTAAAAATAATTCAAAGCCTTTGGCGTTCGTTGGAAAAGGGGTTACATTTGATACCGGTGGATATTCATTGAAACCAGCTAGATTTATGGAAGACATGACATACGATATGGCTGGTTCCGCAGCTGTGGTCGGATTAATGAAAAACTTGGCTTTAAGAAAAGCGAAAATTAACGCTGTTGGTGTCGTAGGACTAGTAGAAAATATGGTAAGCGGTGATGCTCAAAGACCTGGTGACATTGTTAAATCTTATAGCGGTAAAACTATTGAAGTTTTAAATACAGATGCCGAGGGGAGATTAGTTTTAGCTGACGCACTAACATTTACGGAAAAAAAATTTAAACCAAAATTTATTGTTGATCTTGCAACTTTGACTGGCGCTATTATAGTCTCATTAGGATCAGAATATGCAGGACTTTTTTCAAATGATGATAATTTATCTAAACAAATTTTAAATGCTGGTGAAAAAGTTGAGGAAAAGTTATGGCGGATGCCTCTTCACAAAAATTACGACAAACTTATGAACTCTAAAAACGCAGATATGCAAAATATAAATTATGTTGGTGGAGCGGGATCTACAACGGCAGCTCAATTTTTACAAAGATTTATTCTGAATAAAACACCATGGGCGCATTTAGATATTGCTGGCATGGCTTTTTCAAAATATGGTGGTGCTTTGAATTCAGGAGGAGCAACTGGATTTGGCGTACGATTATTAAATCAACTAATAGAGGAAAATTATGAATAATGAACAAACACTTTCAATAATAAAACCTGATGCAGTAGAAAGAAATTTAATAGAAGATATAAAGAATATTTTCATAAAAAATAATTTTAAGATTAAAGAAAGCAAGAAAATTCATATAACAAAAGAAGAAGCAGCAGAGTTTTATAGTGTTCATCAATCTAAGCCTTTCTATAATGATTTATGCGCATATTTATCATCTGGACCAATTGTTGTGATGATTTTAGAAGGTGATAATGCAGTGTTGGCAAATAGAAAATTAATGGGAGCAACAAATCCCAAAGATGCTGAAGAAAATACAATAAGAAAGTTATACGGAATATCAATAGACAAAAACTCTGTACATGGTTCAGACTCAGTAGAAAATGCAAAAAAAGAAATTGATTATTTTTTTAAAAATTAACTATTTCTAAAAATTTTAATAATTGCCTCTGGAAAAATTTGATGCTCAAGTCTTTGAGTTTTTTTTTTTAATGTTTCTATATTGTCATATGAATTAATATAAAAACTTTGTTGTGATATAATCGCTCCACTATCTAATTTTTCATTTACATAATGCACGGTACAGCCAGTTTTTCCTTCTTTGTTTTTTAATATTCGAGCAAATGTATTAAGTCCTTTATATTTAGGCAATAAAGAAGGGTGAATATTAATAATTTTTTTTCTAAATTTTTCTATAAAATTTTTAGAAATGATTTTCATGTATCCTGCTAGACATATAAATGATATTTTATGTTTGTTTAAAATTTGCAGGAGGCGAATTTCATAGTTTCTTAATTTTGTATCTACGATAAAATAAGGAATTGAATTTTTTCTAGCATAAAAAATTCCACGTGCATTAATATTATCAGAAATTATCAATTTTATTTTAAGGGGAAAAATATTATCCCTTGATCTCATAATCAAATTTTTTAAATTTGATCCTTGTCCAGAAATAAAGATGCAGGTATTTTTTTTTACCATCTTATTGAATTTGATAAAATAAACCTTTTATTTTCTTTTGAAACATGACCTATTTCATAAGGTTTAAATTGTTTTTTAAAATATTTTTTTATTTTAGAGACTTTATTTTTTGAAGTAATAAGACAAAATCCAACTCCACAATTAAAAGTTTTCAACATTTCTTGATCAGAAATATTTTTACTTTTAAGCCATTTGAATATTTTAGTTACTTTAATCTTTGAAAGATCTATATTAAGAGTTAAATCATTTGGTATAGAACGTAATAAATTTTCCACTAAACCACCTCCAGTTATATGAGCCGAAGAATTAATAAGATTGCTTTGCGTTAATTTAAGAATTTCTTTAGAATAAATCTTAGTTGGTTTTAGAATTTCATTTTTTAAATTTTTTGAAATTTTATTATTTTTTAAAATAGACCTTACTAATGAATAGCCGTTTGAGTGGATCCCATTTGAAGGTATTGCTAAAACCACATTATTTTTTTTAACATTTCTTTTGTTTAAAATTTTTTTTTTAGACACAATACCTACACTAAATCCAGCTAGGTCAAAATTATTTTTTGAATAAATTCCTGGCATTTCAGCTGTTTCACCGCCAATTAGTTTGCAGTCTGATAATTTACAACCTTTGAATATTCCCTTAAGAATATTTTTAGTTTTTTTTAAATCTAATTTTCCAACAGCAATATAATCCAAAAAAAATAATGGTTTAGCACCTTGGACGATCAAATCATTTACACACATAGCAACTAAATCAATGCCTATCGTATCAAATTTTTTAAATTTATTGGCTAAATCAATTTTAGTACCGACACCATCAGTGCAGGCAACAATCACAGGATCTTTTATCTTAGTTTTGCTTATATCAAATAAAGATCCAAAACCACCAATAGCCTCTCTATCAAAAGGATTTTTCATTTTTTTGACATCTTTTCTAGATACACTAGAAATGTGTTGTACTAATTTATTTGCTAATGAAATATCAACACCACTTTTTTTATAACTATTTTTTATTTTTTTCATTTATAAAATGATATTGAACTTTCTATGAAATATTACAAATTAATATTATTTATTTTAATTGTTTTTTTGAAAACTGGAAATGTTTTATCAAATAGTAACATTTTTAATGTTAATAATATTGAAATAGAAAAAAAAGGCAAAACTCTCAATGATACTTTGGCAAACCAGGCAATTAAAAAAGGTTTTGATGAGCTTATAGATAAAATTTTATTAAAAAAAGACCTAAAAAAACTGGAAGAATTAAAATTTTCCGAGATAAAGGAATTAGTAAATTATTACCAAGTATCCAATACATTGAACGATAAAAATGATAATAGAAAAATCAATTACAATATTTCTTTTGATAAAGATAAAATGTACAATTTATTTTATAAGAAAAATATCTCGTACTCTGAAATTAACAAAAAAGAATTATTTATTTTACCTGTTCTTAAAAAAAATAATAAAATTTATATTTTTAATCAAAATTATTTTTACGATTCATGGAATGAAGAGAACGATAACCAATTAATAGAATTTATTCTTCTACAAGAAAATATTGAAATTATTCAAAATATAAATGAATATAAAGATAACTTATTAAGTATTACACTAAAAGATTTGTTCCAAGAATATTATGGCAATAATTTAGCATTAATTCTTATTGAAATAGAAGAATCCAAAGAAGAAAAAATTTATTTTAAAACTGAAATTTTAGGAAAAAATATTGTAAGAAATTTTTCTGTAAAAAGATTAAATTTGAATAATAATAAATTTTACAAAAAAATAATAATTGAAACTAAGAAAGAAATAACAAATTTGATTAAATCCAGAAACCTAATTGATATCAGAGCACCATCATTTTTAAATACTGTGCTTAAAATTGATAATAAAAATAATTTGATAGAATTAAATTCAAGATTAAAAAAAATCTATTTGATAGATGAGGTGTATGTCCAAACATTTAACAAAGAATTTATTTTCTTAAAAATTAAATTTTTAGGAAAATTAGATAATATAATTAACCAATTACAAAATGAAAAAATTACTTTAAAATTAATTGACGATGAATGGATTATAAAAATAAATTAATGAGTCAATTACTATTTAAATTTCCATTTAAAAAAAAATATTATGAGCAAGATTTTTATGTCTCTAGTAATAATTTTTCAGTTTATAAATTAATTGAAAGCTGGCCAAGCTGGCCCGGTAAATGGGTGAACATATTTGGAGAAACTGGTTCTGGAAAAACACATTTATCTAAAATTTTAGAAAAAAAAATTAATAAGATTAAAGTTGTAGAAGCAAAAAATATTAATAATAATATTTTAGCTGAATTGACTCACTTAGATTGTTTGATAGTAGACAGTTTTAAAAATAACATTGATGAAAAATTATTTTATACAATTTTAAACCATTCTAAACAAATAGAAAATTATATTGTTGTAAATAGTGAGCAGCCATTAAAAGAATTAAAATTTAATCTTAAAGATTTAAAATCGCGAATAAATAGTTTTACGAATATTGGCATAGAATTACCAACAGATGATTTACTTCAAGTAATAATATCTAAATCCTTTTCAGATCAGCAAATTAACCTTAATCCAAAAATATCTGAATATATTATTAAAAATGTAGAAAGATCGTATGATAAAATGTTTAAATTTCTTAAAGAACTCGATGAATTGTCTTTATCTACTGGAAAATCTATAAATATTAATCTAATAAAAAAAGTATTAAATCAATGAATAAATACAGAACACATAATTGCTCAGAATTAAATGAAAAAGAAATAAATAAGACTGTCTATTTGTCAGGATGGCTACATAGAAAAAGAGATCATGGAAATTTGTTATTTATAGATCTAAGAGATCATTATGGCATTACACAATGTGTTATAGAAAATAAAAACAAATTTTTTCCAATTTTGGAAAAATCAAAATCAGAGTCTGTTTTAAAAATAAATGGAAAAGTTGTACAAAGAGCATCTGGTACTGAAAATAAAGATTTAAAGACTGGCAAAATAGAAGTTTCTATTGAGTCAGTAGAAGTTTTATCCAATGCAAAAGAATTACCAATTCCAGTATTTGGAGAGCAGGATTACCCAGAGGACATAAGATTAAAATATAGATTTTTAGATTTAAGAAGAGAGGAGATGCATAAAAATATTATTCTAAGATCTAAAGTAATATCTTTTATTAGATCTGAGATGTTTAAATTAGGATTCTTAGAATATCAAACTCCAATTTTAACTTCATCGAGTCCAGAAGGTGCAAGAGATTTTTTAGTGCCTAGCAGATTAAATCCAGGTAAATTTTATGCACTACCACAAGCGCCGCAACAATTTAAACAGTTAATTATGGTCTCAGGCTTTGACAAATATTTTCAAATAGCACCATGTTTTAGAGATGAAGATGCTAGAGCGGACAGAAGTCCAGGCGAGTTTTACCAATTAGATCTAGAGATGTCATTTGTTGAGCAAGAAGACATTTTTCAAGTTGTCGAAAAATTAATGGTAAATCTATTTAAAGAATTTTCATCTAAGAAAATTTTAAATGAAATATTTCCACGAATTTCCTTTCAAGATGCGATGAAAAAATATGGAACAGATAAACCAGATTTAAGAAATCCATTAATAATTCAAGATTTAACAAATATTTTTACAAGGGATGATGTAAAATTTGATATTTTTAAAAAGTTAGTAAAGTCTGGATCTATCGTAAGAGCAATAATCACAAAAAATACAAAAGATAAGCCAAGAAGTTTTTTTGATAATATTGATAAATGGGCAAAAGAACAAGGGTCATCAGGTTTGGCATACTTTACGATTGAAAAAGATGAAAAATTAAAAGGCAAAGGACCTGTAGGTAAATTTTTCAGTGAAGACTCGCTAAAAGAAATAATGAAGATTAGTGGCGCAGAACTAGGAGATAGTATTTTTTTAGCTTGTGGAGCACAAAAAGCAGTAGAAAAAATTCTTTCTACTGCTAGGAATAAAATTGCTGAAGATTTAAAATTAATTGATACAGATAAATTTGCTTTTTGTTGGATCGTTGATTATCCAATGTATGAATTTGATGAAATTTCTAAAAAAATAATTTTTAGTCACAATCCTTTTTCTATGCCTCAAGGAAATATTAAGGAGTTAAATTTAAATAAACCTTTAGAAATTAAAGCCTATCAATATGATATTGTTTGTAATGGTATTGAATTATCATCGGGTGCTATACGAAACCATATTCCAGAATTAATGTATAAATTATTTTTAGTAGCAGGTTACAGTGAAAAAGAAGTTAACGAAAAATTTAGCGGAATGATAAACGCATTAAGTTATGGCGCACCACCACATGGAGGTATAGCACCAGGTGTTGATAGAATCGTTATGCTTTTGGCAGATAAAGAAAATATTAGAGAAGTAACTTTATTTCCAATGAATCAGAATGCTCAAGATTTAATGATGCAAGCACCATCGGAAATAGATGACAAACAATTAAAGGAACTCGGATTAAAAAAAGACTTTAAAAAAAACTAGTTTTTAGTTTTAAGGTTTATTCTTACATCTGAAAGATCAACCAATTTTTCCTCGTAATTACTTCTTACAAATCCTTTTGATGTAATATTTTTCACAATTTTTAGAAATTTATCATCTCCACTATCTGTATCAATGTTTTTTGAGGTAGCAATCGAAGGTGTATGAGCTAAATCTTCTTTACCTAAGTATGAGATGGCTAATTCTCTAAATACATAGTCTAAAATTGAAGAGGCACTTAAAATTCTATCATTTCCAACAACGTTGCCTGATGGCTCAAACTTAGTATCTATAAACGCATCTACATATTCTTCTAGAGGGACTCCATATTGTAAACCCAATGATATAGCTATCGCAAAGTTATTCATCATTGCTTTAACTAATTCACCCTCTTTATTCGTATCAATAAAAATTTCTCCTATTTTACCGTCATCATATTCGCCTGTATGAAGATAAACTTTATGATCTCCAATCTGAGCCTTTTGAATATAGCCTTTTCTTCTATCAGGCATTTTAAATCTAGCATTATTTTTGATTTTAATACTATTCGTGCTTTCTAGTTTTTCATTTTTATTTATATTGGATAACTTGTTAGCAATGCTATCTGGAATAGAATTTTCTAATTTAGAACCGCTTGTTTTTTCATTTTTTTTGTCACCAACCCTTTTAGTTTTACGGTTATTTAGTTTTACATCAATTACCTCAACATCACCGTCAGTTCTCTGATCAATTTTAGATAATTCTTTGTCGTTTAAATCATTAAGAGTATGAACAGTTTTAAAGGTACAAGTATAATATGTCTCTACAACAAATTTTTTCATAAATAAATGGAATCTATTAAAATTAAGATATATATTAATTTCATATGTGTCTATTGTATAATAATACAATCATTAATTGTGTGGATTTAAAAAACTAAATATGATTTTAAATATTATTTTTACTTGGTGGAATAAACAAACTATCGGAACCTTTCTTAAAACATTGTTCAAAGGCACGTATGTGGGTAAAGATCAGCTTGGCAACAAATATTATAAAAATAAAAACGATGAAAGGTGGGTTATTTATTCCAAAAATATAGAAGCAACAAAAATTACCTCAGATTGGTACTTATGGATGCATCATACAATAAACAATATTCCAGATGAGAAAGATAAGAAAAAATACCTTTGGCAAAAAAATCATTTAGAAAATCAAACAGGTTCGAAAAACAGCTTTAAACCAACAAAAATTATTAAAAACTTGTCTCAAAAAAAATATGAAACTTGGAAATAAATTTTATTTTTTTTTAATTTCTTTTATTTTTTTATACAACTTATCTTTAGCAGAAAATACCATTACAAGCACTCCTTTAATTAATTTAAATGAAATAAAGCCAAGTTTTGAAGAATTAAATGATACAAATGAAAAGATAACTATAAACAAAAATTTAAAAGAAAAAAAAAAATCAAATAATCCAATCAAATTTTCCTATGCTGTTCTAATAGGATTGGACAGAATAACTGCTAAATCAACTAAGCTTATAGTTAACTTAAAAGAAGCAAAAAAATTTGGACCTTTAGAGATAAAAATTTTAAAATGTGGAAAGGTTAAAGTTCACAATAAAATGGATGATGTTGCGTATATGCAAGTTAAAGATTTAACAAAAAATGAAAATGAGAAAGTATTTATTTTTAATGGATGGACTTTTGCATCAGATCCTAGCTTAACCCCATTTGATCATGCGATATACGATATACAGCTTTTAAATTGTTATAATGTCTAATAAAATTTTTCTTTACTTAACCAGTTGGTATCAAAATCTGAGCTTACAAATTTTTTATGATTTAAGATCTTTTTATGTAAATCAATGGTAGTTGTAATTCCCTCAAGCACGAATTCATCCAATGATCTCAAAGTTCTTTGAATTGCTTCAGTTCTGTTTCTGCCTTTACAAATTACTTTTGCGATTAAACTGTCATAGTAGGGGGTGACCTTACACCCTTGAAATATAGAGCCATCCACTCTTGTTCTAAATCCTGATGGCTGATGACAAACTGTAATAGTTCCCGGACTTGGTTGAAAATCTAAAGCTGGATTTTCAGCATTAATTCTACATTCAATAGAATGACCCCTTGGCATTATATCATTTTGTTTAAGAGCTGTTTCTCCTGTAAATGCAATCCATAACTGTTCTTTAACAATATCAATACCAGTTTGAACTTCTGTAACGGGATGTTCCACCTGCACTCTTGTATTCATTTCTAAAAAATAGAATTTGCCATCTTCATAAATAAATTCTACGGTACCGGCACCCTCATAATTTATTTGCTCTACCATTTTTACTGTTTTTTCCAATAAATCTTTTCTTTGTTCCTCTGTTAGAACTGGGCTTGGGGTTTCTTCAATTAACTTTTGATGTCTTCTTTGAACAGAGCAGTCTCGTTCACCAAGATGAACAGTTTTATTTTTACCTGACATTATTTGAACTTCTATATGTCTTGGATTTTTAAAATATTTTTCTATATACAATTCATCGTTATTAAAAAATTTTTTAGCCTCACTTTTTGCAGTTAAAAATAAATTTTCTAATTCATTTGCTGCATTAACAATTTTCATTCCTTTTCCACCACCACCACCAGCTGCTTTAATAAGAACAGGGTATCCAATTTCTTTGCACAAGGATTTAGCTTCTGCAACAGATTTTACTCCACCTTCAGATCCTTCTATTACAGGTAAACCATACTTTTTTGCTATTTTTTTTGCCTGAATTTTATCCCCCATTTTAGAAATCAAATCTGCGCTAGGTCCGATAAATTTTATTCCATGTTTATTTACTATTTCTGAAAATTTTGAATTTTCAGATAAAAATCCATACCCAGGATGAATTGCTTCTGCGCCAGTTAAGTCGACAGCTGACATAATTGAAGAAATATTCAAATAACTATTTTGTGGTTGGTGTGAACCTATGCAAACACTTTCATCAGCAAGCCTCACATGCATTGAGTCAGAGTCAACATCTGAATGAACCGCTACAGTTTTTATTCCCCATTCTTTACAAGCTCTGATTATTCTGACTGCTATTTCTCCTCGATTAGCTATTAAAACTTTTTTGAACATTACTAATTTATTTAAGAAGAACTAAAGTTTGACCAAATTCAACAGGTTGGCCATCTTCAACTAAAATTTTTTTAACTTCTCCATCCGCTGTTGATGGAACGTGATTCATTGTTTTCATAGCTTCAACAATCATTATAGTTTGACCTTTTTTAATTTTATCTCCAATTTCTACAAATTTTTTAGCACCTGGTTCTGCGGCCAGGTATGCAGTGCCAATAATTGGAGATTTTATTCGCACTCCATCTGTATCATCTGAAGATTTTAATACTGCTTTATTAGGAGAAACAATTGCGCCCACTTTTGGTTGCTCAATCGTTTTAGAAGCTTTTGAAACTTTAATTCTAGTTTGCCCATCTTGATATTCTAATTCTGTTAAACTAAATTCTTTTAGATTATCAACAAGTTCTTTAATTAATTTTTTATCAATTTTCATTTTTTAAATAATTTTTCATCGCCTTTAGCGCCATTATATAACCATCAGCACCAAAACCACAAACAATACCTTTAGCTACTTTGCTTATTAAAGATTTATGTCTAAATTCCTCTCTATTATAAATATTGCTTATATGCAATTCAATAATAGGTATCTTAAGAATTTTTAGAGCATCGTGTATGGCTACTGAAGTGTGAGTATAACCACCAGCGTTGATAATTAAGCCATCTTGTTCTTTTCTAGAGTTTTGAATTTTTTCAATAAGTTCCCCTTCAATATTTGATTGGAACATAGAAAGCATTGTATTATTTTCAACAGCAAATTTTTTACAACTTGTCTCAATATCTTTTAACGTGAACGCACCATACTGATTCTTTTCTCTCTCACCTAAAAGGTTGAGATTTGGTCCATTAAGAATTATAATTTTGTTCATTAATATCTATTATTAACATTGATTAGCTGAATTATGGCAAAAATACAAATAAATGGAAAAAAAATATCAATTAAATCAAATTTTTCCATACAAGATTTACTAAAAAAATATAAGCTTACTGATAAAAAAATTGCTATTGAACATAACGGAACAATTGTTCCAAGAATAAATTATAAAAAAAAATATTTAAAAAATAACGATAAAATTGAAATCGTTCATTTCATTGGAGGTGGGTAAATTGAAAAAAGATAACCTTAAAGTTGCAGGTAAGTTTCTTAAATCGAGGCTAATTGTAGGAACTGGAAAATATAGAAGCTTTTCCGAAACCGCTAAAGCAATAAAAGCGTCAGGAGCTGATATGGTTACTGTCGCTGTAAGAAGAGTAAATATTTTAGATAAAAAAAAACCAATATTAACAGATTATATTAATCCCAAAAAAATTATTTTTTTACCAAATACAGCCGGATGTTTTAATTCTGAAGAGGCGCTAAGAACTCTTAGGTTAGCTCGCGAGATGGGAGGATGGAAATTAGTTAAATTGGAAGTTCTGGGCGATAAAAAAACCTTATACCCAAATATGATTGAAACAATTAAATCTACAAAGACTCTTGTAAAAGAAGGTTTTAAAGTAATGGTTTACTGCTCAGACGATCCACTACTAGCAAAAAAATTAGAAGATGAAGGCGCTTCAGCAATTATGCCATTAGCTTCACCAATAGGATCAGGTTTGGGTTTGCAAAATAAGATTAACTTATCATTAATAATTAAACAATCTAAAGTACCAGTTATTGTTGATGCAGGTATTGGAACAGCATCAGATGCAACAATAGCAATGGAACTAGGATGTGAAGGAGTTTTAGTAAATAGCGCAATTGCACATGCAAATAAACCAATCTTAATGGCAAAGGCTTTTAAAGATGCTGTTGTCTCAGGTCGAAATTCTTACTTAGCTGGAAGAATGAAAAAAAATTATTTTGCTTCTCCCAGCTCACCATTAAAAGGATTGATTTAGTTTTTCTTTCTTCTAGTCCAAAGAGTTCTTAAATTTTTTTTTAATTTTGTTTTTTTTGAAACTTTTTTATCTTTTTTTAATTCTCTTTTTTTCGATTTAATTTTTTTTGTTGCATTTTTTGCTAATTTTTTTACTTCAATAATCCTATTTAGATTTTCAATAGTATTAATAATTTTTTTTGATTTATTATATAAATCAATTTTGTATTCTGGAATAATTAAATTTTGATCTGATAATATTTCAATTTTAAATAAATATTTTTTTTGAAAATATTTTAATTCCTCCAATAAATTTTTTTCTATAAAAATTTTTACTTTTTCTGGAATAAACGTTTTAATTACTTTAACCTTATCGGTAAAAGCCAAGTGTTGAATTTTCTTTAAAATTTTTTGTGAAAAAGAGCTCAAAGATAATTGTGTTTCCCATTTAATAGAACCTTCACGCAATCTTTGTCTTGTCATTTCAAGTAAACCAAAATTACTAATTTTCCCAATTTGAATTCTAGCTCTATCTTTCCTTATACTTTCTCTCATTTTTTTTTCTACTGTACGTCTATTGAAAAAATTCATCATATCAATGAAGTCAATCACAATTAAACCAGATAAATCTCTAAGTTTAATCTGACGTGCTATTTCTTCAGCTGCCTCTAAATTTGTATTTAAAGCAGTTTTTTCAATATTAATTTGTTTTGTTGATTGTCCAGAGTTTATATCAATTGAAACTAAAGCTTCAGTAGGGTTTATAACTAAATAGCCACCTGACTTAAGTTTGACAGTAGGCTCATAAATATTATTTAATTCTTTTTCTATATTAGCATCATGAAAAAGAGGTATCTTTCCCCTGTATTTTTTTATATTTTTTACATTTTTAGGCATTAATTCTTTCATAAATTTTTTTGCTTTTTGATAAGCTTCATTGCCGTCAATATAAACATTTTTAGTATCGTTATCATATGTGTCTCTTAAAGTTCTTTTGATTATGTCGCCTTCTTCATAAACTAGACATGGAGCATTTGAGTCTAGTGCTTTATCTTTTATTTCTTCCCATGTTTTTAATGTGTTTTGAAAATCTTTTTCTATTTCATTTTTCGTTTTATTTGCTCCAGCAGTTCTAACTATTGCTCCCATATTTTTTGGAATTTCAATTCCTGTCAGAATAGACCTAATTTTTTGACGATCTGCAGAATTAAATATTTTTCTAGATATACCTCCTCCTTTAGGAGTATTAGGCATTAGAACCATAAATTTACCAGCTAAAGAAATAAATGTTGTAAGAGCCGCACCTTTTTGACCCCTTTCTTCTTTGATGACTTGTATTAAAATCACTTGCCCTGGCTTAATTACTTCTTGAATTTTATATTTCTTAATTCCATAAGAGGATTTTACCACTTCGCGATAATTATTTTTTTTATTTCCCTTTTCATTTTGAACGTCGTTATCTAAATTTTTTTCTTCGCCGTTCAATGGGGAAGCTTCAGTTTGAGAATTATCTTGATTTATTTCTGCTGCGTTATCTTTTAAATCTTCTCTTATTTTTTCCTCTGCAATTCTAATTTTTTCTTTATCTTCAGAAGGTATTTGGTAGTAGTCAGACTGGATATCATTGAAAGCTAAAAAACCATGTCTCTCTCTTCCAAAATTTACAAATGCAGCCTGTAAAGATGGCTCCACTCTACTTACTGTTGCTAGATAAATGTTGTTTTTGAAATTTAAATTGTTTTTATCTTCAAATTCATATTCTTCAATTGAATTATTAGATTTAAGAACAATACGTGTCTCATTTGGATGCGAAGCATCGATATATAAATTTTTTTCCATTTTTGTTGAATTCCTGTTAGTTTGTTGAAATCTGTGAAATTTAAAATTATCATAAACCTATTTTATACGAATTTAACAAAAAATCCATGTTTTAAATTTATCTATGCCTAAAGAAAGTCCGATTTGTTATTGATATAATAGTAAAATGTTAAATCTTCTTAATTTCTCACTCAAATTTATAATTATATTTTTATTAGTTATTTTATTATTTTCTTTTTCAACATTATGGTATTTTTCTATAGGACTACCTGATTATAAAAAACTTTCTAATTACCAACCTCCTATATCCAGCAGAGTTTATTCAGAAAATGGAAATTTAATAGCTGAGTACGCTTTAGAAAAAAGATTATTTGTACCATTCGATTCAATACCAAAGAAAGTAATCAACTCTTTTCTTTCTGCAGAGGATAAAAATTTTTTTAGTCATCCAGGAATCGATGCTAAAGGTATATTGAGAGCTGTAGTAAAGAATTTAAAAAATATTTCACAAAATAAAAGATTAGAAGGTGCTTCAACCATTACTCAACAAGTAGCAAAAAATTTTTTATTGACAAACGAAGTGTCAATGAAAAGAAAAATCAAAGAAGCAATTTTAGCTTTTAGAATTGAAAGAGCTTACTCAAAAGAAAGAATATTAGAACTATATTTAAATCAAATTTATTTAGGACAAGGAACATACGGAATAGCAGCCGCAAGTTTGGAATATTTTGATAAATCCATAAAAGAATTAGATTATTCAGAAGCCGCTTTATTAGCTGCTTTACCGAAAGCACCTAGTAAATATAATCCTTATAAATATCCAGAAGTAGCAAAATTTAGGAGAAACTTAGTTCTTCAAAATGTTCAAGAAAACAACTTTATATCAGTAAATCAATTAGAAAATTTTAAAAATTTAAAACTTAATTTAAAAAAAAGAAAAATTGAAATTGTTAATGAAGCGAATACTTATACAGAAGAGGTAAGAAGATCAGTAAATAATAACTATGGATTTGAAAAATTATACTCTCAAGGTTTAAGTATTAGAACACCTTTAAATATAAATTATCAGATCCAAGCTCTAATTTCTTTAAGAAAAGGAATTGAAGAATATGATAGAAGACACGGTTGGAGAGGACCTATAACCAACAAATTAAAAAATTTAAATTGGAAAAATAAATTAAATCAATTCAAATTAGATCCAACATTAAAATGGGAATTTGCAGAAATTATAAGTTTAAATAATGAAAAAATAAATTTTATAGTTTTAGATAAAAAAAGAAAAACAAAAGGAAGTTTATCTTTGAGTAATGTGAAATGGACAATCCCAAAAAATAAATTTATTAAGGATAAATATAAGATTGGAGATATTATTTTTGTAAAAAATGAAAAAAATTTTTGGTCATTAAAACAATACCCTAAAGTAAATGGAGGCATAGTTGTACTTGATCCTTACACTGGTTATGTAAAAGCATTAGTAGGAGGGTTCAATTTTAAATCTAGTGAGTTTAATAGAGTTACTCAAGCTAAAAGACAACCTGGGTCTGCATTCAAACCTATAGTTTATGCGGCAGCTTTAGAAAAAGGGTTTGCACCAAATTCAATTATACTCGATGCTCCATTTGTCGAGAGTCAGGGAGTAGGACTTAAAAATTGGAAACCAGAGAATTACGGAAAAAAATTTTATGGTCCTTCAACTTTAAGAAAAGGAATTGAATATTCTCGAAATTTAATGACCGTTAGGATTGCCAAAATGTTAGGTCTTAATGAAATTTTAGATTTATCAAAAAAATTAAATATCTATGAGGAAATACCTGAATTGCTTTCGGTTTCTTTAGGTGCAGCTGAAACAACTTTAATTAATTTAACATCTGCTTATGCCCCATTTGTAAATGGAGGAAAAAAAATTGAACCAAACTTAATTTCAAGAATTCAAGATAGAAGAGGAAATACAATTTTCCAAGTTAAAAATAGAAAATGCATTGGTTGTGACAAGTTTATAAATGAGTCAATCAAATTTCCAAAAATTGAAAATTTAAACATACAGGTATTCAGTGAAGAAACCGCATATCAAATGACTTCAATTTTACAAGGTGCAGTAAAAAGAGGAACAGCAAAAAAATTAAAATCGTTAAATGTTCCTCTTGCTGGAAAAACAGGAACTACAAATGATAATTATGATGCTTGGTTTATTGGATTTTCATCTAATCTCGTCATAGGAGTTTATATTGGTTTTGATAATCCAAAAACTTTAGGAAGATTTGAGACAGGTTCTAAGGCAGCGTTACCAATTTTTAAAAACTTTGTTGAAAACGCACTTTATAAAGATGATTTTGAAGACTTTAAAATACCTGAAAATATTTATTTAACTTCATTAAATTATGATACGGGATTAAAATCTTCTCCAGGTGAAAAAAAAACAATTATAGAAGCCCTTAAATTAAAAGATATTAACAGTATTGATAATAATAATTTAATTTCTATCAGTGACCGTGATACATTGATTAAATTTAGGCAATTTTATTAATGCAAAATTTTGAAACTAAGCTGACTAATGTAGAAAAAGTTCTTAATAATATCAGGGGGTATCTTTGATAAAGAAAAAATTGAAGAAAAGCTTAAAGAGTTAGAAAAAACAACGCAGCAAAAAAATTTTTGGAAAGATAAAGTTCTAGTAAAAAAAACTGTTAGACAAAAGAAAATTTTTGAAGAAATTTTAAATTCATATCAAAATTCATTTGAAGAAATAAACAATATTAAAGATTTGTTTAATCTTGCTATAGAAGAAAATGATGACGAAATTATTCAAGATTGCAACATTAAGATTGAACAAGTTTTAAAAAATTTAAAAAAAAATGAAGTCAATTGTTTTCTTTCTGGAGAGAATGATGACTATAATATTTACCTCGAAATTCATGCAGGTGCAGGTGGTACAGAGAGCCAAGATTGGGCAGATATGCTTAGGAGAATGTACATGAAATGGTTTGATAAAAAAAAATATAAATATGAGATGATTAGTGAACACAAAGGTGAGGAAGCAGGAATAAAGTCTTCAACAATAAAAGTGGATGGAAATTACTTATATGGACTAATGAAAGGAGAGTCTGGAGTCCATAGATTGGTAAGAATTTCACCTTTTGATAGCGGTGCTAGAAGACACACAAGTTTTGCTAGTGTGTGGGTTTATCCTGCAGTTGAAGATGATATAGATGTAAAAATAGATGAAAAAGATTTAAGAATAGATACATATAGGTCTAGTGGAGCGGGTGGACAACATGTAAATACCACAGACAGCGCTGTGAGAATAACTCATTTACCCACTAAAATCGTGGTTCAATGTCAAAATGAAAGATCCCAACATAAAAATAAAGATACATGTTACAAAATGTTAAAAGCTAGACTGTATGAACATAAAATACAAATACGAGACGAAGAAAATCAAAAGGAATTAAAAACAAAAACTGATATTGGTTGGGGGCATCAAATTAGATCATATGTTTTACAACCTTATCAATTAGTTAAAGACTTAAGAAACAAAATAGAAAACTCAAATCCCTCCAGCGTTTTAGATGGAAATATTGATCAATTTATCGAAGAGGGAATTAAAAATAAATAATGAAAAAAATTATTTTTACTTTGATTTTTGTTATACTTTTAATTTTTATTTCATTAATTTCAATTTTAACTACAGTCGGAATTGAAACTAATAAATTCAATAAAATTATTGAGAAAAAAATCAATCAATCTAATAATAATATTAATTTAGAATTAACTATAGTTAAGTTTAGACTAGATATAAAACAAATAAGTTTATTTTTTGAGACAAATAGACCAAAATTAAATTTCAGAGGCGTAATCATCCCAGCTGAAAATATAAAGGTATATACAGATTTCATCTCACTTATAAAAATAAATCCAAAAATTAAAAAAATTAATTTTGTTTTAAATCAGCTCGATATTGAGCAATTAAAAAAAATATCAGTCAATCTTAAGCCATCCAATTTAAATAGCTTTGTAAATAACAAGATTAAACAAGGAAAATTAAATATCGAATTAGAAATATATTTTAATAATAATTTAGTAGATAATTTTATTGCACGTGGTTCAGTTTTAGATTTAACGGCTGAAATAACAAAAGGCATTGAGATAAAAGAAACTAAATTTAATTTTTTTGCTGACAAGTCAGATATACTTTTAACAAATATTTTTGGTAATATTGAGCCATTTAGAATAATTAAAGGTGATTTGAAATTAGTACTATCTTCAGATATTTCAATTGTATCAAATTTTAAGACAAAAATTAAATACGATAGTAGATCAAAAAATTTAAATAATTTATCAAAATATTTAAAGATTACTAAAAATATAACCAGTATAGACGCGGATTTAAACAATAGTTTTAAAATTAATTTTGATAAAACCTATAAAGTTAAAAATTATGATTATAAAAATAATGGCAAGATATCAAATGCAATAATAAATTTTGAAAAACCTTTAGAAAATTATTTTTCTGAGGAAAAAGTTAACCAACTGTTCTTGTTAAATTCTAAAATTAAAACAATTTTTAGTAATAAAAAAAAATCTTCAAATATCTCAGGAAAATATTCCTTTAATAAAAATAATCCTTTAAAATTTAGCTTAGAAAATATTATAGATAACGAATTTTCAAAATTAAAGGTCGATGCAGTTTATAAAAATTCACTAGAGTTCAAACCCATAAATTACAAAAAGGAAAAAAATATTGAAGCTAATATTTCTTTCGAATTAGAAAAGAAAAAAGAAAATATTTGGATTAAAAAGATTAATTTCATTGAAGGAATAAACAATATTTCTGGAGAAGACATTAAATTTAATAAAGATAATTTATTATCATTTAAAAGAATTTCAGTAAAAACAAGTAAAGATGAAAAAATAAATAATGATTTTCATATTACCTATGGAAGAAAAATTGAATTAAGAGGAAACCAGCTGGATGCATCTAACCTTCCAAAAATTTTTAAACAACAAACAAAAAAAAAAGTTTTTTTAAATATAAATAAAGATATTGAGATAGATCTTACAAATGTCGGGGCTCCTTTGTCTGAAAATTTAGAAAATTTCAAACTAATTGGTAAAATTGAAAAGGGAAAATTTACAAAAATTAACTCTAAAGGTGATTTTGGAGGAAATAATTTCTTAGATATTCTGATGAAAAAAAATCAAAATAATAATAAAAAATATTTAGAAATTTACTCAGATTTAACCAGGCCTCTTTTAACAGAATATAATTTTTTCAAAGGTCTTACAGGAGGAAAACTTTTATATACAGCAATTATTGATGGTGAAAATTATAATTCAAAACTAAAAATTGAAAAATTTAAGTTAATAAATGCACCGGGAATGATAAAATTACTTTCATTAGCTGATTTAGGAGGTTTAGTTGATTTAACCAAGGGAGATGGTTTGTCTTTTGATATTTTAGAAATTAATTTAGAAAAAAATAATAATCTTTTAACATTTAATGAAATACTTGCATTAGGCCCAAGCGTTTCAATATTAATGGATGGTTATATGGATGAGTCAGTTACAAGTTTAAGAGGAACGTTAGTGCCAGCAAAGACCTTGAATCAAATGATCTCTAAAATTCCTGTATTAGGCGATGTAATTATACCAAAAGAAGCCGGCGAAGGATTGTTTGGCATTAGTTTTAAGATGAAAGGACCTCCAGGAAAAGTAAAAACTACCATAAATCCTATTAGAACTTTGACTCCGAGATTTATACAAAAAATTCTTGATAAGAAGAAAACTAAATAATTTTAATTAAATAATGTTTCTTTTTTCCAAAAGAAATTTTTAATACTTTCTCTTTAAAGTCATTTCGTTCTAAAATTTTATTTTCATCTTCGATTAAAATGTTGTTTACCTTTACACCATTATTAGATATGGCTCTTCTAGCTTCACTTTTAGAGTTTGTTATTTTATTTTTTGATAAAAAATCTACAAGTTTAACATTATTATTTATTTCGTTAGATTTTATCTTAATTTCAGGAAGCTCAGACCCAAAACCATCACCTTCAAAAGTATCTTTTGCAGTTTGTTCAGCTTTTTTTGATGCTGCTTCCCCATGTAAAATTCTTGTAGCTTCATTTGCTAGTAGTATTTTAAGATTATTAATATTTCTTTCTTTATTGCAAATATCATCAATTTCATTCGAATCTATCTCAGTAAAAAAATTTAAAAATCTTTTGACGTCTCGATCGTCAATATTTCTCCAAAACTGCCAGTAATCATAAGGAGAAAATAAATTTTCATTTAGCCAGATAGCACCTTTTTCTGTTTTACCCATTTTTAAACCAGAGGCTAAGGTGATTAGAGGAGAAGTTAAACCATAAGACTCTTTTTTTAACATTCTTCTAATTAATTCTACACCGTTAACTATATTACCCCATTGGTCGGAGCCACCAATTTGTAAAACACAATTTTTAGTTTTGAATAATTGATAAAAATCGTAAGCTTGTAAAATCATATAATTGAATTCCATATAACTAAGTGATTGCTCTCTCTCTAACCTTAATTTTACACTGTCAAAAGTTAGCATTTTATTAATTGTAAAATGGACTCCCACGTCTCTCAAAAATTGAATATAATTTAATTTTGTAAGCCATTCAGCATTATTTACAAATATAGGTTTCGTGTTCTTATTCGATGTATCAAGTATTTTAGTAAATATTTTTTTTATACTTTGAATATTATTTTGAATTTCTTTTTGTTCTAAAATCTTTCTTGTTGAGTCTTTACCAGATGGATCACCAATTAATGTTGTGCCTCCTCCTAAAAGTATAATAGGTTGGTGACCATATTTTTGCATTAATTTAAGTATCATAATCTGCAATAAACTACCGACATGCAGACTGTTAGCTGTACAATCAAAGCCTATGTAGCCAGAGATTGATTTTTTATTACAATTTTCATCAAGCTTATCAAGATCAGTGCATTGATGTAGATAACCACGAGCTTGCAACTCTATTAAAAATTTATTTTTCATAGTACACTCTGTTTAAACCACTATTATACAAAAATTATTATAAATAAATAAAAATATGCAAAAAAAATATACCTCTTTAGGTTTAATGAGCGGTACATCAGGTGATGGAGTTGATGCTTCTATTCTTTATTCTAATGGAATAGATCAATTTGATGTAATTAAAGACAAATATTATGAATATGACTCAAATATTTATAAGGCAATTCACAGTCTAAAAGAAAAAGTTTTTAATATCAAAGACTTAAAAAAATTATCAAATGAACTTTTAGATTTGGAAAGAAAAATCACTTTATTTCATGCAAAAATAATTAAAGAATTAGAGCTGAAAAATAAAGATGTAATAGTGGGTTTTCATGGTCAAACAATCTACCATAATGCTGAAAAAAAAATTTCAAAACAATTAGGTGATGGAAGATTATTGAATAAATTAACAAAAAAAAAAATAATTTTTAATTTCAGAAAGAATGATATTCTTAATGGAGGTAATGGCGCACCTTTAGCATCAATATTTCATCAACTGATAGCTACGCAAAAAAAATTAAAGTTACCAGTTTGTTTTCTAAATATTGGAGGAATTTCTAATATCACTATAGTTAAAAAGCCAATTGGATCTATGGAGCTTGCAAGCAAAGATGTTGGTCCTGGAAATTGTTTAATTGATACTTGGGTTAGAAAAAATTCAAATAAACAATTTGATAAAGAAGGAAAATTGGCATCCAGTGGCCAGCAAAATCAAATTATTTTTGAACAAGCTCAGGAATTATACTCTAATAGAAATAATAAAGAAAAAATTTCATATGATGTAAATGACTTTGACATTTCTTTTGCAAGGGGTTTATCTTTAAAGGATGGAGCAACAACAATCACAGATTTTACTGCAAGTATTATAGGCGAAGAAATATCTACGAACCTTCAAAACTTAGATAATAAAGTAGACAATATTTTATTATGTGGAGGAGGGAGAAAAAATAAAGTTTTGTTAAAAAAAATAAAAGAAAATCTTTCACCAGATTTAAATTTAAAATTAATTGATGATTATAATATAAATGGAGATTTTATAGAGTCTCAAGCTTTTGCATTTTTAGCTATTAGATCTTTTTTAAAACTTCCTATTTCTTTTCCAGGCACAACTGGTTGTTTGAAGCCTTGTTCAGGTGGTGAGTTAATACATTAAATAAGAGCAGTTTTTTCTTTTATATAATTTTTTATTTGTTCAGTTAATTCATTTTCTCTATTTTTAAAAAAATGATTGGAATCTTTTACTTTTGAAAAAAGAACCTCAACACCTTTTTGATTTTTGATTCTATTATCTAACTCAAAAATACTTTCTTTGGTTACTAATTCATCATTTTCACTATAAATAACTTGTCCCGAAGTAGGGCAAGGAGCTAAAAAAGAAAAATCATAAACATTAGGTTGAGGTGATACAGCTATAAAATTATTTACTTCTGGTCTTCGCATAATAAGTTGCATGCAAATTAAGGATCCAAAAGAAAAACCAGAAACCCAACATTGGCTATAATCTAAGTTTTGTCTTTCGATCCAGTCTAGAGCAGCTGCAGCATCAGATAATTCACCTTGACCATTATCAAAAACACCTTCACTCTTACCAACACCTCTAAAATTAACTTTTATTACCGAGAAGCCATTCTCTAAAAAAATATTATACATAAGTTGAACTATTTTATTGTTCATTGTTCCTCCATATTGAGGATGAGGATGAAGTACTATAGCAACTGGAGAACCAAATTTTGGATTTTTATAGTATTTTGCTTCAAGCCTGCCAGCTGGACCTGGAATAAATATTTCTGAACTTTTAGGTTTCATAATTGATAATGATTATTATTTTTAAAAAAAACTAATGTTTTATAACATGTTTTAATGCGACAAAGATTTTTTTTTAATTCTGACTATTTTAGTAGGAATTATCAATAAAATATTATATTACAACATTAATTTATGAAATTAACTACTAAAGGTAGATATGCAGTGATGGCTATGGCTGATCTCGCCTTATTTAAAGATAATGGGCCTACAAGTTTATCTGATATTTCTCTAAGGCAGAATATTTCGTTACCATATCTGGAACAAATATTTATTAAATTAAAAGATAAAAATTTAGTAAAAAGTACCAGAGGTTCGAAAGGAGGTTATGTTTTAGAAAAACCAGCTAATGATATTAAAATCTCTAATATAATTTCTGCTGTTGATGAAGAAGTAAAAATGCTGAATTGCAAGAAAGAGTCAAAAAAAGGATGTAATAATAAAACCACTAAATGCATTACACATAATTTGTGGGATCAGCTAGACCAACACATAAATAATTTTTTTGAAAAAGTAAAATTACAAGATTTAGTTAAAAAAAATTAAAATCTATAGAAAATGAAAACTGAAGATCTTAACAATAATAAAGAATATAAATACGGTTTTACCACGGACGTGGAAAATATAAGATCTCCCAAAGGTCTTAATGAAGATACAGTTAAGTTTATTTCACAAATTAAAAAAGAACCAAAGTGGATGTTAGATTGGAGGCTTAAAGCTTATAACAGACTAAAAGTTTTAAAAGAACCAGATTGGCAAAAACCTAAATATCCAAAAATAAATTATCAAGATCTATATTATTATTCTGCACCGAAAAGTGTGTCAGAAAAACCTAAAAGCTTGGATGAGATTGATCCAAAGATTTTAGAGACTTATAAAAAATTAGGCATACCCTTAGTTGAACAAAAAAGATTGAATGGAATTGCTGTCGATGCTGTATTTGACTCTGTTTCTGTAGCAACAACATTTAAGGATGAGCTAACAAAAAAAGGAATAATTTTTTGTTCTATATCTGAGGCGATTCAGAATCACCCGGACTTAGTTAAAAAATATCTAGGTTCTGTTATTCCTTTAAGTGATCACTACTTTGCAACTTTAAATTCTGCTGTATTTACTGATGGTTCCTTTGTTTACATACCACCAAATACAAAATGCCCAATGGAACTATCTACATATTTTAGAATAAATGCATCAGAGACAGGCCAGTTTGAAAGAACTTTGATCATAGCAGATAAAGGAAGCTATGTAAGTTATTTAGAAGGATGTACAGCACCTATGAGAGATGAAAATCAGCTTCATGCAGCTAACGTAGAATTAATAGCTTTAGATGATGCTGAAATAAAGTATTCAACAGTTCAAAATTGGTATCCAGGTGATGAAAAAGGAGTTGGAGGTATATATAATTTTGTAACTAAACGAGGTGCCTGTAGAGGAAAAAATTCAAAAATTTCTTGGACACAAGTTGAAACTGGATCATCAATTACATGGAAATATCCAAGCTGCATCTTACAAGGAGATAATTCAGTTGGGGAATTTTACTCAATAGCAATTACAAATAATTTTCAAAAAGCTGATACTGGAACTAAAATGATTCATTTAGGGAAAAATACAAAAAGTAAAATAATTTCAAAAGGAATATCTGCTGGTAACGCAGATAATATGTATAGAGGCCTTGTTGATATTAATAATAAAGCAAGCAACTCAAGAAATTATACTCAGTGCGACTCGCTATTAATGGGTAATAAATGTGGTGCGCATACTATTCCGTACATAAGAAATAAAAATTCAACCTCAACAATCGAGCATGAAGCAACTACCACAAAAATTAATGAGGAACAGTTATATTATTGTAACCAGAGAGGTTTAGATCAAGAGGAAGCAGTAAGTTTAATTGTGAATGGATTTTGCAAAGAAGTTTTGCAACAATTACCTATGGAATTTGCAGTTGAAGCTCAAAAACTTGTAGCGATTAGTTTAGAAGGAAGCGTTGGATAATGTTAAATATAAAAAATTTAGAAGCGATAATTGATAATAAGCATATTTTAAAGGGATTAAATTTAGACATAAATCCTGGTGAAGTTCATGCAATTATGGGTCCCAATGGTTCTGGAAAAAGCACCTTAGCAAATGTACTATCAGGTAAAGTCGGCTATGAGACTAAAGGTGACATTAAATATAATGGTGAAAGTTTAAGTGAGCTTTCTACCGAGGAAAGAGCACAAAAAGGAATTTTTTTAGCATTTCAATATCCTCTGGAAATACCTGGTGTGAACACAAATATTTTCTTAAAGACCTCTTTAAACTCAGTCAGAAAATCCAAAGGTGAAAAAGAGTTGGATACTTTAACTTTTTTGAAATTAATCAAAGAGAAAGCCTCAGAACTCGGAATTGATGAAAAATTTTTATCTCGTCAGCTTAATGTTGGTTTTTCAGGCGGTGAAAAGAAAAAAAATGAAATTCTGCAAATGAAACTGCTTGAACCAAAATTATCAATTTTAGATGAGACAGACTCAGGTTTAGATATTGATGCGTTAAGAATTGTTGCTGATGGAGTGAATTCTTATAAAAATAAAGAAAATGCTTTTTTAATTATTACGCACTATCAAAGACTTTTAGATTATATAAAGCCAGATTTTGTGCATGTTCTATCAAACGGTAAAATTGTTAAAACCGGTAATGCAGAATTAGGGGTTCAATTAGAAAAAACAGGTTATTCAAATATAGTTTAAATGAAACAGTATTACGATTTTAAAATTGAAAAGATTAAAGATCTTTCATCAGAAGAAATAAATTTAAGAAAAAAAAATCTAGAACTTTTTTATCAAATCGGATTTCCTAATAAAAATGATGAAGATTGGAAATTTTCTGATCTAAATTCAATTTTAAGCAATAACTTTAATAATATTGCTAATAATGATTTTTTATCAAAAGATAAAAACTTTAAAATAATTGATAAATTTGAACATAATTATATTTCATTATTTAATGGAAAACTTGTATCTAAAGATTTTTCTTACGAAGAAAAAAATAAAATCTTAATTGACAATTTTAATTATAAAGATGAATTAATTTTTAATAATAAAAATTCATTATACATTCTAAATAACGCTTTATCTACAGGAGGTTTTTCATTAGAAATTTCTAAAAACTACAAATTAAAAAAACCATTAATCATCTATAATAATTTTTCAAACTCATTGAAGGAAACAATCATTAATTATAAAAATTCAATAATTTTAAATGAAAACTCAGAATTAAATTTAGTTAATTATATAAACAATTCTTCAAAAGAAAATTTCATGGTTAATGCGATAGAAAATATTATAATGAAAAAAGAATCTTCTTTAAATAATATTTTAATAAATAATTCTAAATGCAATGGTTATTTTTATAAATATATTAAGAGTGATCTAGAAAAAAGTTCAAGTCTTGAAAATTATTTAATTTCATCAGGTTTAAAGTTTAATAAGCTTGATATTGAAATTAATCTTAATGAAGAATATTCAAAAAGTAGTGTTTTTTCTGCTTTGAATTTAATGAATAATGAACACCA
>Ga0233444_10000497_pt1 | contig 51823 bp, 55 predicted proteins | sample SI_124_October20_6_FD_182792 | JGI IMG/M metagenome (GOLD analysis project Ga0233444, IMG submission 182792) | Seawater microbial communities from Saanich Inlet, British Columbia, Canada - SI_124_October2016_10_MG | ecosystem: Environmental > Aquatic > Marine > Inlet | place: Canada: British... | reverse complement strand
ATTTCAACTAGTTGAAAACAATATGTTTAGCACTGATAAGTTAGATAGATCACACCTCGAAATTAACTTTGAAGAACTTAAAACTCTTTCTGAATATAGCAGGCAAATCGGTATAGAACCATTTGCCACAGCTTTTACAGAAAAAACTCTAGAATGGTGTGAAGAGCTTAATTTTAAATACTTAAAAATACCCGCAAGAATGCACAGCGAAAACAAAAAATTAAGAGACTTAATTCTTAAGTCAAAAAAACAAATTTTTATATCAGTTAGGCCAAATGAACTTAATGCAATTAAAATTTCAAAAAAAGAAAATTTTATTTTCTTGGCCTGTGTATCTAGCTATCCAACTTTGTTATCAGACGTAAATATTCCTAATTTTTCCGAGTCAATTTTTGATGGAATATCAGATCATAGTTTGGGTATTGCAGCAGCTTTAAAAACAAGCGCTTTAGGAGCCAAATATTTAGAAAAACATTTTACACTAGATAAAAATTTTCAGAAACATAATGAAAAAGGTCACCTAGGAGCTATGGACCCTGAAGATTTAAAGTTATTAAAAAATTTAACTACTGAAATGGAACTTATTGGAACCAAAATAAGCAAAATTTAGCTTTTTAAAAATGCATTTAATTAATTACGGAAAACAAAGCTTAGATAAAAGTGATTTTAAAAATGTAAAAAAAGTACTCAAATCTGATTTTTTAACACAAGGACCAATGGTTAGTAAGTTTGAGACTGCATTAAAAAAAAAATTAAATTCAAAACATTGCACAGTTGTTTCAAGCGGAAGCGCCGCTCTCCATCTTTTGGGTATAGCTCTAGGATGGAAAAAAAAAGATATTATTTTAACAACTCCGGTAAGTTTTGTTGCAACAAGTAATTGTATTTTATACGCAGGAGCAAAACCAATTTTTATAGATATTGATGAAAACACAGGAAACATTTGTATACTAAGCCTTCAAAAAAAAATAAAAGAACTAGAAAATAAGAAAAATAAAATAAAAGCAATTATTGCGATTGACTATGGCGGATGTCCAAGCGATTGGCCAAAACTAAAAATGATTGCTAAAAGAAAAAAAATCACACTAATAAATGATGGATGCCATGCTCTTGGCTCAGCAATAAATAACAATATAAATTATGCGATAAAGTATGCTGATTTTGTCACCTATAGTTTTCACCCAGTAAAACCAATTACAACGGGTGAAGGTGGAGCCATTTTAACTAATAACAAGAAAGTAGATGAAAAAATTAAAATTTTAAGAACACATGGCATTAAAAAAAATATAAAAAAAAATATTTGGTTTTACGATATGAAATTTTTGGGATTTAATTATAGAATAACAGATTTTCAATGCGCTCTTGGAATTGGGCAATTGAGAAAAATTGAAAAATTTAATACTAAGAGAAAAAAAATTGCATCTATATATGATAAATCTTTTAAAAACTTAAAGTTTTTAAAAACGCAAAACATTTCAAAAAATTTTAAGAGTTCTTACCATTTATATCCATTGAGAATAAATTTTAAAAAATTAAAATTAAAAAAAAATATTTTCTTTAAAAAAATGATTAAGTTAGGAATAAAATTACAAGTTCATTATATACCAATTTATAGACATACTTATTATAAAAAGATTCTTAAAATAAAATTTTCTGATTTTCCGAACGCAGAAAAATTTTATAATAATGTAGTTTCTTTGCCGGTTTACTACGACCTTACAAAAAAAAAACAAAATTACATTATTAAATCAATAAAACAAATTATCTCTAATCAATCTAAAAATTATTTAAATGAATAAAAATTTAGTCTTGTCAGCAAAAAATCCTAATTTCAAAGACAAAGAAGGCATTTTATTAGCAGGAGAATGGGTGCTTGAATGTGAAGACAATGAAACAGAACTATCACAGTACGAAATATTTTTCTCAAAAGGTCAATATAAACCACAAAGAGTAATAAATTGCGTTAAGAGTGATGAAATTTACCAATCTATAATTAAAGATTTGTCTTCCGAGTTAAACTTATTACATTCTACAAATTTAAGTATCAGATCATGGAAAATAATATTAGGTTACTGGTTAAAAAGATTCATAGAGCTGTGTTATCAAAAAAACTATTTAATAAATGAGATTTTTGAAAATCATAAAATAAATAAAATTTATGGAATAAAAGATAAAAATTACAAAACATACAGCAATGACACTAAAGCTATACACCCACTTTCGCGAGATATTATTTGGAATAATAATCTTTTTTTAAAAATAACAAATTATTTTAATCTTCCAGTAGAAAAAGATTTTTTTGAAATAAATCAAAAAGAAAACTTAAGCAACGAATGGTATAAGAAAGCATGGATTACACATAATAGCTTTAAAGATTTTATTATGTCTAGTGTAAACGCATTTAATTTTCTTAAGAGAAAAAATGATGCATTAATAACTGCCACTGGTTTTTCTTACATATATGAAAAATTTTTTGAACTTTCATTATTTCAAATGCCGCAATTTTATAAAACACCAATAATAAATTATAATGAATATGATAAAAATTTGAGATCAAAAATAGATCTTTTACAAAATAAAAAGGAAAAAAATATAGAAAATTTTATAAGAAGCATTCTATCAGAATTTTTACCAGTATGTTTTGTTGAAAATTTTAAAAATATTTTTGAAACATGTGAAAAAAATTTACCGGAAAAACCTAAATTTATTTTGACTGGTATCAATCATGATTTTGATGAAGCATTTAAGTTTTACACAGCAAAAAAAGTTAGTAAGGGAATTCCATATTATATTTTACAACACGGAACCACATATTTTACGGAAGATTTTACTTATAACAGGCCTGAGTATGAAACTACTGATAAATTTATTACTTTTGGTTATTCAAAAGAAGAATTTTGTGAAGTGTTTGGTAACGTAAATACATTTGGAAAATCTTATGGATATAATAAGCAGGGAAAACTGAATATTTTACCACCACCGATGCTGGGGCTCTTCTTTCCTTATGACAGAAATCAGGAGTTTTTAAAATCTTTTGAATTAATAAAAAATTTTGAAAAAAAACTGCCACCTGATTTAAAAAATGAAATTGTTTTAAGATTACATAAAAATTTTACTACGGGTCGAGGTAAATGGTTTAGAGAAAAATATTTTAAAGATTTTAAAGAAAATCAAATTGACTATATGAAAAAACATTACAAAGACTTTATATCTGAGTCTAGAGTTAATATAATATTCTATGATAGTTCAGGTATTCTAGAAAATCTACACCATAATATTCCAACAATAGTAATCTATACTGATAAAGAAGAATTATTATACAACCATATACAAGACGAATTTATAGAAAAATATAAACTTTTAAAAGAAGCAAAAATTTTATTTTCTGATCCAGATGAAATGGTTGAGCATCTTAAAAAGTATTGGAATAACATTGATGAATGGTGGTTTTCATCTAAAACTCAAAAAAATATAAAAAATTTTAATAAAGAATTAAATTTAAAAGCAAATATTTTTTCATTCATAAAGTTAAAAAATAGATTAAACCAAATTTCTAAAACAAAAAAACAAAAATGAACTCATTGAATAAAATACTTTTCATAATCGGGAATAAAAATAAAAAAGGTTTATATGTTCTTTTCTTTTTTAATGTCTTGATTTTTTTTTTAGAATTTTTTTCTCTTATATCCATTCCTTTATTCGTTACAGCACTATTAGAAAATGGAATTTCAAACAACAAATATAGCGTGTACCTAAGTTTTTTCCCTCAAGATAAATTCTTGCTGTATGCAACAATTTTTGTTTTCCTGACTTTTTTTGTAAAAAATTTGTTCATAATAATTAATGTTTATTATCAAGCTAAATATTTAAAAAATATAAGATCATTTTTATCTGTAGAATTTTTTAATTATTATTTTAGTTCTAATATTTTAAATAATTTCGATATAGAGCCAGCTGTGATGGCCAGAAATGTCACAACTGTTGTGCAAGGTTTTTACGCTTATTTTGAAAATCTAAATAGGCTAGTAAGAGAGATTGCAGCTTCAATAACCATAGCTATTATTTTGTTATTTCTTAATATAAAAGTAACAGCAATATTACTTTCTATTTTTTTTATAATCTCATTTTTATACTTAAGGTATCTAAGACCAAAAATTAAAAAAAGATCTGAAGAAAATCGATCTTTAGTTTCACTTTTTAACAAAGTTATTTTTGAAACTTTTGAAGCAATTAGAGATATTAAAGTATATCAAAAAGAAAGAATTGTTTCAGACTTATTTAAAAAAAAGGTAAATAATTTTGAAAATAATGTTTTCTTTTTTAGCGTGTTCGATAAATTTCCAAGAATTATCCTTGAATTAGTTTCAATTTTTTCAATTTTAATTGTTTCAGTATTTATTATTGGATACTCAGAAGATATTTTGCAAACACTTCCAGTACTTGCATTAGTACTAGTCTCTGCTATCAGACTTATTCCAGCTTTTAGCAGTATAAGTACAGCTATTTTTTATCTAAGAATATACAAACCTTATGTTGAAACTACTTTTGAACAAATTAAAAAAATTAATTCCAACAATGCCTTAAAGCTTGTTGATAATGAAAAGATAGTTCAAAATTATGATAAAAATTTAGATATTAACAAAAATTACCTAGTAGTTGATAAAATTTATTTTTCTTATGAAAAAAATAAATCTCTTCTAAATGATGTTTCTTTAAATATATCCAAGGGTTCTTTTGTTTCAATCATGGGCCCTTCTGGTTGTGGTAAAACAACTTTTCAAAATATCATGATGGGTTTAATCAAACCAGATAAAGGGAATATTTTCTTTGAAAATAAAAATATTTTTTCTATTTACAATGAATGGATATCTAAAATTAGCTATGTTTCTCAAAAAGTTTTTCTCTTTGATGACACGGTAGAAAAAAATATTTGTTTAAATTTTGATGAAAGTGAAATAGATGAAATTAGACTTGATAAATCATTAGAAGTATCTGAATTAAAGGAAAAAATTGGATTATTAAATAACAAAATTAAAGAAAATGTTGGCGTTGGTGGCTCAAAATTATCAGGTGGAGAACGACAACGGATCGCACTGGCAAGAGCAATATATAAAAATGCCGAGATATTATTTTTAGATGAATTTACAAGTAATTTAGATATTTTAACTGAGGAAAAAATTATTAATAAGTTAAAGAAAAATTTTCCAAACTTAACAATTATTATGATTACACACAGGCCAGAGATGGCAAACAAGGCAGATGTTTTGTTTAAACTAGATAAAAACTTATTTAATTAGATCATTTTAATGAAAATAAAAAAAAAAATTCTTATCATAGGTGGAACCGGATTTATTGGCTCAAATTTGGCAGAAAAATGTATTAAAAAAAACTTAACAGTTTTTAGTTTGTCTAAATCAAAACCAAAAAAAATAAGAAAAATTAAAAGTGTAAAATATTTGCTATGTAATTTTAATAATTATTCAAATCTAAAAAAAAAATTAATTAAATTTAAGTTTGATTATGTAGTGAATTGTGGTGGTTATGTTGAACAAAACAAAAGTAAAAAAAAACTTTATAATATGCATTATAAAGGATCGGTAAATCTATATAATTTTTTTAAAGATAAAAATTTAAAAGCATTTATTCAAATTGGCAGCTCTTCAGAGTATGGTGACTCTGATATCCCTAATAAAGAAGAAAATTTATGTAAGCCTAATGATAGCTATGGGATATATAAATACAAAAGCACAAAATTTTTAATTGATAAATATAAAAAAAAAAATTTTCCAATTACTGTTTTAAGATTTTATCAACTTTATGGTCCAATGCAGGATTTTAACAGATTCATTCCTCAACTTATTAAAGCAAGTATTTGTAAAGAAAAATTTTCAACCTCTAAAGGAAAGCAATATAGAGATTTTTTACATATAAATGACGCAATAATAGCAATATTTAAGAGCATTAAATCAGCTAAATCAAAAGGAGAAATATTTAATATTGGACTCGGGAAGACAATACAATTAAAAAAAATTTTAGCTCTTGTTAAGAAAAAAAATAAATACCTTGATCCGGTTTATGGAAAAATAAAAATAAGAAGGGGGGAAAAAATGTTATTATTTCCAAGTATAAAAAAAGCAAAAAAATTTATAAATTGGTCTCCAAAAATTAGTATTGAAAAAGGAATAAATTTAACCAATCAATATTACCTCAATCTTTTTTGTGGAGGGAATTTATGATCAATTTTATATAAAGCAAATAAATGCAATTAGAAAAATTTTATAAAAATAAAAGGATATTTATTACCGGTCACACTGGCTTTAAAGGAAGTTGGTTAACATCATGTCTACTTAATTTTGGTGCAAAGGTTATGGGTTTCTCACAAATAGATGAAAGAATTAAACACTATAAGAAAATTTGTTATTATAAAAAAGTTAAAAATGTATATTCAGACATACTTAACTACAAAGATTTAAAACAAAAAATATTAAAATTTAATCCTCAAATTATAATTCACTTAGCTGCCCAGTCTTTAGTATCAATTTCTTATAAAGACCCCTACAAAACTATAGAAACTAATGTTGTAGGTACTTTAAACGTTATCAATATTTCAAGAGAAATTAAAAATTTAAAATCACTTTTAGTAATTACTTCAGATAAATGTTATCATAATAAAGAATTAATTAGAGGTTATAATGAAAATGATCCTCTCGGCGGAGACGATCCATATAGCGCATCAAAAGCTTCTGCAGAATTTGTATTTAACGCTTATTCAAAATCTTTTTTTAGACATCAAAAAAAATTTGGTTTTGCATCAGCAAGAGCTGGAAATGTAATTGGAGGCGGAGACTGGTCAAATGATAGACTTATCCCTGATTGTGTAAAAAGCATAGAAAATAAAAAAAAATTCGTTATAAGAAATCCAAAATCTACTAGACCATGGCAACACGTATTAGAACCTGTTTCGGGATATTTGTTTCTTGCAAAAAAATTATATGAAGACAAAAAAAAATATTCAGGTTCATGGAATTTTGGACCTTCACTACGAGAAACCATAGAAGTTAAAGATGTTGCAAAATTATTTTTTGGATTTATTGGTATAAGTAAAAAAGTTTTTATTAAAAAAGGAAAATTTAAAGAAGCAAATTTATTAAAGTTAAATTCAAACAAAGCTATAAATATTCTTAAGTGGAAAAGTAAGTGGAACATGAAAAAATCTATTCAAGAAACAGCAAGATGGTACAAAGATTATTTAGAAAAAAAGAACATTAAATTGACATTAAATAATCAAATAAAGGAATACTTTAGTATTAAAAAAGATAATGATTGAAATTGAAGGAGTAACAATTACTAAATTGAAAAAAATCAGTGATCATAGAGGAAGCGTGCTGCCTATGCTCAGATCAGATTCAGAAGTATTTCAATCTTTTGGTGAAATTTATTTTTCGACAATATTCAATAGCTCAATTAAAGCATGGCATTTGCACAAAAAAGCGGTATTAAATTATGCCTGCATAAAAGGTAAAGTAAAACTTATTTTATTTGATGATCGAAAAAAAAGTAGTTCTTTTGGGAAATTTAATGAATTTATTTTATCTCCTAATGATTATTTTTTAATTACTATACCCCCTTTTATTTGGAATGGATTTAAAGGATTAGATGACCCAGAGTCAATAATTGCAAATTGCATTAATCTTCCTCATGATGAAAATGAGATGATTAGAAAAGATCACGATGATAAATATTTCAAATACGATTGGATAAAAAAATAGTAATGAAAGTAGTCATTTTAGCTGGCGGATTAGGAACTAGGTTATCTGAATACACGCACTTAATACCAAAACCTATGGTAAAAATTGGCCCTTACCCAATTGTAGTACACATCATGTCCCATTACTTAAAATATGGATATAATGATTTTATTTTAGCAACTGGATACAAAAGCCATGTTTTTAAAAAATATTTTAAAAATTTTAAAAAATCAGGAAAAGAATTTAAAACTTCCATACAGGGTAAGACCTGCAAGATAAATATACTTGATACTGGACTCAATACGCTTACAGGGGGTAGATTAAGAAGGGTAAAAAAATTTATTCCAGATAATACAGATTTCATGTTTACGTATGGAGATGGAATTTCAGACGTAAATATTAAAAAATTAAACTTATTTCATAAAAACAATAAAAGACTTATTACAGTAACTGCTGTAAGACCTCCTGCAAGATTTGGAGAAATAATAATTACAAATAATAAAGTAAAATCATTTAAAGAAAAACCACAAACTTCAAATAGTTGGATTAACGGAGGATTTTTTATTGCTAATTCAAAATTTTTAAATTTAATAAGAGGTGATAAAGAAATTTTAGAAAAATGGCCATTAGAGCAAGCAACAAAAAAAAAACAATTAGCTGCATTTAAACATTATAGTTTCTGGAAATGCATGGATGTAAAAAGAGATAGAGAAGAATTACAAAAAATTTATAAAAAAAATAATTTTTTTTATAAATAATTATTTATGATATTGTCAATTTGCATACCAACTTATAACAGAACATCACATCTTAATAATTGTTTAAACTCTATAGTTATTGCTAAAAAAAAATTTAAAGAGTTTAAATTTGAGGTTTGTATTTCAGACAATAACTCAAAAATAGATCCTTTCGAAATTGTTAAAAATTATAAAAAAGAATTGGATATTGTTTATAAGAGAAATAATAAAAATTTAGGATTTGCTTATAACGCAATACAAGTAGTTTCTATGGCCAAGGGTGAGTATAGTTGGTTAATTGGTGATGATGATTTAATAATGCCAAATACATTCATATATTTAAATAAAATTTTATATTCAAATATTGATAAAGATTTTTTCTTTGTTAATTCATGTCATTTAGAGGCAAGTTTTTTGAAAGACTTCCCCCATCCATTTAATACCGATAGGGTAGAAAACAAAAAAATGAAAAAAATATCTGAGCTAAAAGAAGATAGAAGTGTTAAATTTTTAGAATTAATTGATCCAAATGTATCATGGGAATTTCTAACGGGAATTTTTTTGAGTATTTTCAAAACTAAAAAGTGGTTAAATGAAGCCAAATCAATTGATATGGAAAAAATCATTAAGCCAGGAACATGGTCTACGCTTGAAAATACTTTTCTACACTCTATTGCTTCCATGAGAGCTTTTAAAAATTCAAACGCTTATATTTGCTCAAGACCTTTAAGTATAAATTTATGGGGAGTTAGAGAATGGGGCAGTCTATATGAATTTGTTGAAATAATTAGAATACCAGAATTATTAGATTATCATCGTTCTCAAGGTTTGAGTTTTAAAAATTATTTTTATTGTAAAAATTTTTCTCTAAGAAATTTTGGTAGTTATATAATTAAAATTATCATCGGAGGGGAAACCAAAGGTAGACATTATTTAGACTTCAATAAACATATTTTAAAAAATATGATTTTTCCAAATTTTTATTTTTCGTTTGTTATTGTGCTTTTTAGGAAGATTTTTCAGTTATTTACTTTTAAATTAAAAAAATAATAATATATAAACTGGATTATGGGCGTGTAGTTCAGTGGTAGAACGCTACGTTGACATCGTAGAGGCCATAAGTTCAATTCTTATCACGCCCACCAAATCGAGGTTTTTAGCGACCCAATCAGCTATTTACATAGAGTTTAAAAAATATTATAAATTCCTGCCTGGTAATTATTGCGAAGGGGCCACACCCGATACCATACCGAACTCGGAAGTTAAGTCCTTCAGCGCCGATGGTACTTTATCTTAAGATGCGGAAGAGTAGGACGTTGCCAGGCTTAAAAATTATGAAAATAGCTAGTTCACTGAAGTCATTGAAAAAAAGAGATCTTAACTCAAAGTTAGTTAAACGTAGAGGTAAACTTTACGTTATAAATAAAAAAAATCCAAAATTTAAAGCTCGTCAAGGTTAGTAATGAGCGATCAAGATTTTAAAAAAACTTATAACAGTTTCACAAAATTTGTTACCTGGGGAACAATAGCTGTAATACTTTTGTTGGTAATTTTAGCAATCACATTACTTTAAAAAATATAAAAAATTATAATGATAGTTGGTTCAACTAAAGAAGATTTATCACTAGAAAAAAGAGTTTCTCTAACTCCAGAAACAGCAAAAAATATTATAGGATTAGGGTTAAAAGTTTGTTTAGAAAAAAACTATGGAAACCATATTGGCATTAAAGATAAAGATTATATTGATGCCGGAGTAGAAATTAAAGATTCATCAATAGATGTTTTGAATTCATGTGATTTATTAATTAAAGTAAATTGCCCATCTGCAAATGAAATCAAGAATTTAAAAGAAAAGACAATTTTAATTGGCATATTAAATCCCTCTAAGAATAAAAATCTTATTAATGAAATGATAAAAAAAAAAATTAATACTTTTTCACTTGAATTATTACCTCGTATAACCAGAGCGCAATCAATGGATGTACTATCATCTCAATCTAACTTAGCTGGCTATAGAGCTGTAATTGACTCAATTTTTGAATTCGAAAAAGCTGTACCAATGATGATGACAGCTGCAGGAACAGTTCCAGCAGCAAAAGTTTTAGTTATAGGTGCAGGTGTTGCAGGACTTCAAGCAATCGCAACTGCTAAAAGATTAGGAGCAATTGTTTCAGCAACTGATGTTAGAGCTGCATCCAAAGAACAAGTGGAAAGCCTTGGTGGAAAATTTTTAACTATAGAGCAATCAGAAGATATGGAAACAGCGGGTGGTTATGCTAAGGAAGCAAGCGAGGAATATAAAAAAAAACAGTCCGAGATGATGCGTGAAGCTTTAAAAAAAAATGATATAGTAATATGCACTGCATTGATCCCTGGAAAACCTGCTCCAAGAATTTTAACTGAAGATTTAGTAAAATTAATGAAACCAGGATCTATAATATATGACTTAGCTGCAGAACAAGGGGGCAATTCAGCTTTTTCAGAAGCGGGAGCAATAAATTCTGTTGATGGAATAAAGGTTATTGGGGTTAAAAATTTAATGAATAGACTTCCACTCACAGCTTCAAGTTTATATGCTAAAAATTTATTTAGCTTTATACGTAATTTGTACAACAAAGAAAAAAATTTTTTTAATATTAATTTAGAAGATGAAATTATTAACAAATCTTTAATTAAGGAAATAAAGTAATGGAAATAGATCCTTTTATATTTAGACTTAGTATTTTTATATTGTCAATTTTTATTGGCTATTACGTAGTTTGGAGTGTGACGCCATCGCTACACACGCCTTTGATGTCAGTTACAAACGCTATCTCATCAGTCATTATAGTTGGAGCAATCATTGCCGCATTAGCAGGTTCAATAGAAAATACTTTTAATTCATCAAGTATATTTGGTCTTCTTGCTATTGTTTTAGCGGCTGTGAATATTTTTGGTGGCTTTTTAGTAACTCAGAGAATGCTTCAAATGTATAAAAAAAAGAAAGCTAAGAAATAATGATATCAGCAAATCTTTCAGCAGTTTTTTATTTGATTTCAGGCATATTGTTTATTCTGGCGTTAAGAGGATTATCGTCTCCAGACACATCAAGACAAGGTAATTATTTTGGAATTGCAGGGATGATTATTGCGATTGTTGTTTCATTTTTATCTGTGGAAAATTTTTCTACATCTCTAGCGTACGTGATTATTTTTTTGATAATTGGTGGAACTATAGGAGCATTCATCGCTTTTAAAATACCTATGACAGCTATGCCAGAACTGGTTGCAGGTTTTCATAGTTTGGTTGGTTTAGCTGCAGTTTTTGTTGCTATTGCAGCTTTCTTGAACCCTGAGGCATTTAATTTAGGTGATTTAGGTAATATTAAATTAGCTAGTTTAATCGAAATGTCTATAGGCGCAGCAGTTGGAGCTATAACTTTTTCAGGATCTATAATAGCTTTTTTAAAGTTAAGAGGTTTAATGTCGGGCTCACCTATTACTTTTAGCGGCCAACATTTATTAAATTTAATTTTAGGGTTAGGAATTTTTGTCTTAATTTTCTATCTATGTAAAACGCAATCAGAAAATATTTTTTGGACTGTAATAGCAATTTCTTTCTTAGTTGGTATTTTGTTAATAATACCAATTGGTGGCGCAGATATGCCAGTTGTGATATCAATGCTTAATTCTTACTCAGGTTGGGCAGCCGCAGGAATTGGTTTTACTTTAGAAAATACAGCTTTAATTATAACGGGTGCGTTAGTAGGTTCTTCAGGAGCTATACTTTCATATATAATGTGTAAAGCAATGAATAGATCTTTTGTAAGTGTAATACTCGGCGGTTTTGGAGCTGACAATTCTTCTGGTAATACAAAAGAAAAGAAAGATCAAAAACCAGTTAAAAATGGTAACGCAGAGGACGCAGCTTTTCTTATGAAAAATGCTTCATCAGTAATAATAGTTCCAGGATATGGAATGGCTGTTGCTCAAGCTCAACATGCTCTAAGAGAAATGGTAGATAAGCTTAAAAAAAATGATATTAAAGTTACTTATGCAATACATCCAGTTGCTGGAAGAATGCCCGGACACATGAACGTTCTTTTAGCTGAGGCGAATGTACCATATGATGAAGTGTTTGAGCTCGAAGATATAAATAATGATTTTGCAAATTCTGATGTAGCTTTTGTAATTGGAGCCAACGATGTTACAAATCCTGTTGCCAAAACGGATCCAAAAAGCCCAATATTTGGAATGCCAGTACTCGATGTTGAAAAATGTAAATCTGTTTTATTTGTAAAAAGAAGTTTATCACCTGGATATGCCGGAATAGACAACGAATTATTTTATAAAGACAACACACTAATGTTATTTGCAGATGCAAAAAAAATGACAGAAGATATAGTTAAAAATTTAGATTAATGAAAACAAAAATTTTTTGTGATATTGCCGATTTTAGAACAATAAAAATTTATAATAAAAAAAAAATTGTAGATGGCTTTACAACCAATCCAAGTTTAATGAGACTAGCAGGAGCGAAAAATTATAAAAATTATTCATTAAAAATTTTAAAGATTTGTAAAAAAAAACCCATTTCATTTGAGGTATTTGCAGATAATCCTAAAGAAATGCTTGAGCAAGCTTATAAAATTAATTCATGGAGTAAAAATGTTTATGTAAAAATTCCAGTAATAAATTCCAAGGGTTTTTTTATGGGACCAGTAATTAAAGAACTAAGCAACAAAGGTATAAAATTAAATATAACAGCAGTATACACTTTTGAACAAACAAGAAAAATTTATAAAAATTTAAATAAAAAAACAAAATCAATTATATCAATTTTTGCAGGAAGAATGGCAGACAAAGGTATAGATCCACTACCAATATTTAAAAAAAGTATTTTCTTAACAAAAAAATATAAAAATATTGAAATTCTTTGGGCAAGTACTCGGGAACCATATAATTACTTACAAGCCAAACAATTAAAATGTAACATTATTACAATGCCACCTAAAATAATAAATCAAATAACTTCATTTAAAAAAAACTCTAAATTAATGACAATTACAACTGTTAAAGGGTTTTTAGAAGATAGCAAAAAATCAAAATTTAATATTTAAAAAATTTTTCTTTTTAGCTTTAAAGTATACGTCAAAATTAAATTTAACATATTAAAAACAAAACTGTTAGAATCTCTAGAAAAGGCATGTTCAAGGTTAATAATTTTTTTGTGGTTCTTGTCGATAAATATTTTAAACTCTTCGTAATCTCTATTATTCCAATAATTAATATGAAGTTGAGTGGTTTGAATTCCAAAAGGTAGTACTAATAGTTTATAAAATAATTGAGGTAAAAATTTTATCTCATGTGAGTAATAAGGCATTAATCCATATCCATCTATAATTCTATTTATACCAATTTGTTTTAACGCTTTAAAGGTATTTAAGTCATAGGTATGATTCGGAGCAAAAAAAGTATCAACTTTAATATTATTTTCATTAAAAATTTTATAACTTTTTTTTAATTTGGATAATTGATGTTCGTAAGTGTGACCACAAAATTCTGATCCACCCCCGTAGCCAAAGTAGTCTTTTTTGTTTGTTTGTTGGTCGTACAAATGATTATAACCGTGCATAGCTATTGACCATCCATTATTTTTCCATTCATTAACTATATTCCAAAATTTCTCCCTTTTTGGATATGATAAAAGATCAGGATCTTCATTATTAGGAATTACCCCTAGCACAGGTTTAATGTCATAACTATTCAATAAGTTTTGACACTTATCCATCATAGCCCAGTTCATATTTGGGGCAATATCGTCAAAACGAATTAAAATACCTGAATTATCTTTTAAATTTTTTAAAATCATTTTTAATCATTTAAATATTATTTTTATAAATTGCATTATTATTGTATTTATATTTATATAAATAAATTCCTATATCTTAAAACATGAATTTTAAACCAAAATTAGTCAGTATTATACTTAATTGTTATAATGGTGAAAAGTTTTTAAATAGCGCTTTGAAGAGTGTAAAAAATCAATCATATAAAAACTGGGAATTAATTTTTTGGGATAATAGATCAAAAGATAATAGTAAAAAAATACTCAAATCTTTTAAATCTAAAAAATTTAAATATTTTTTAGCAAAAAAACATACTACATTATACGCGGCAAGAAATTTAGCCCTAAAAAAAACTTCAGGTGAGTTTATAAGTTTTATTGATGCCGACGACACTTGGGAAAAGAATAAACTAACAAAACAAATCAAATTATTTAAGCATAAAAATATAGCAGTAGTTTATGGAAACCTATGGATAAAAAATGAAAAAAATAAGAAATTAAAAAAATTTATAAACTATAAAGTTAAAAGTGGTTATATCTATGATGATCTTATAAAAAAATATAATATTGGAATTTTGACATCGATAATAAAAAAAAAAGTTTTACACGAATCCAAAATATTTTTTGATAGTCAATACAATATAATAGGAGATTTTGATTTTTTTATACGACTTTCGAAAAAATATGAATTTGGATATATATCAGAACCTTTAGCCACTTATAGAATACATGAAAAAAATTTATCATTTGTAAAAAAAAATTTACAAATTCAAGAATTTTTAAACTGGTTAAAAAGAAATAAAAAAAATCTTTCAAAGAATGATTTTATGGTTTTACAAAAGAAACTTATAAATTTACAATTTAATGAGATAAGTTTAACTAAGAGTTTATTAAGTAAATTGAGGTTTTTTTCAAAATATTGGAATTCACTTTATAGTTTAAAAAATATATTAGCTTTATTTATGCCAAAATTTTTACTTAAAAAATTTGTTTGGTTTAATTAATATGAAGATAAATAGAATAATTCAAATAATTTTTTCTTACTTTCGGACAGTTTATGTTTTCGAGTCAAAAAGAAATATTAGTTTATTGAAGTATAAAAATTTTAAACTTAAAAGATATAACTCTTTAAAATCAATAAAGAATAAATTTTTAGTAAGTTCATTAAAAAAAAATAAAAAAGATAATAGATTTAAAAAAAATCAAAATTTAATTGCTTTATTATACAAAAAAAAAATTGTTTGTACTGGTTGGATGCATGAAGGCAATGATTGGCTTATAACAGAAATTAATAAAAAAATTAATATAAAAGGTAAAATATTGCTTTATGATTTTTTTACTTTACCAAATTTTAGAAATAGAAGTTTTTATACTAAAATTTTAAATCTAATAAAAAATCATAAAACAAAGAGTTCTTTTATAATTTATTGTTTAAAAAATAATAATAGCAGCAAAAAAGGAATCTTAAATTCCAAATTTAAATTAGTAGATAAAATGAAAAAAAATGTATTCATATAAAATTTTTAATTCTGTAAATGAAGAGTGTAAAAATATATGGAAAAAAGTAGAAACAAATTCTTATTCTAATTTTTTTCAAAGTTTTGATTTTATTCAAGAAATTATAAACAAAGATAAATTAAATGTTAAAATAGTTTTTATTTTTGATAAAAATGAAATTATTGCTATTTTGCCATTAGAAATCAAAAAATACTTTGTATTCCATGTTCTTCAATGGATCGGTACAAATTATGCGGACTACTGTAATCCATTACTTGCCAATAATATTGAGGATTTAGATAAAGACACTTTTTTAAAAACTTGGAAAGCTATTTTAAATGATTTAGGGAAAATTGATTTAATTTTTTTAAATAAACAATTGACTTATATCCAGGATGTTGAAAATCCTTTTATTAAATTTTTCAAGACATCATTATTTTCAAAAATTTATTTAATTGAGCTTAAAAATAAGTTTGACGATTACAAAGAGGAAATTAAAAAGAAAGACAAGAAACATCATTATGAAGTTCATAGAACTTTATTAAAATTAGAAAAACTAAAAAATTTATATAGCTATAAATTTTCAGTAAAAAATTCTTTTGAAAATAATATTAATTTTAAAGAAATAATTAAAACAAAAATAGATACTTTGAATAAAAAAAATAAATTAAACAGTTTTTTTATTGATGTATTTGAAAATTTAATAACACTTAATAAAATTAGATTTTTATCTATGGAAATAAAAGTTAATGAGCAAGTAATGTCTAAATGCTTTAGTTTTATTTATAAAAATATTTTTTATTATTATATACCGACTATTTATTCTAAAGATTTTAATAATTATAAGCCAGGTAAAGTTCTTATAATTGAAATTATTAAATGGTGTATCTTAAATAATATTAAAAAATTTGACTTTGGTCTTGGAGAGGAGAATTATAAAAAACACTTCAGCAATAAAGTCATTTACATGCACAGGTATTTAAAGTTTATTACTTTGAAGGGTATTATTTTATACTCGATTATCAAAATAGTTCTAAGCTTCAAGAAGCTTTAGATTGCCTTTTTCTATCATGAGGATTTAATATAGCTTTTCTTAATCTGCAAGATTTAGGAGTTATTTCTAGCGCCTCATCTGTATTTAGCATACTTAGTTGTTCTGCGATTGCCATTTTTCTTACAGGTGTTAAAACTACGTTTTCATCTGTACCTTGGGTTCGCATATTTGTGAGTTTTTTACCTTTCATAACATTAATTTCAAGGTCTCCACTTTTAGATGAAAGACCAACAATCATTCCTTCATAAACAGGATCATTATGTTTAACAAACATCTCTCCTCTTGCTTGTAAGTTAAAAATTGCAAAGGCAACAGCTTTCCCTTTTTCCATTGATATTAAAGCTCCATTTCTTCTTCCCTCCATATCCCCAGCATAATCACCATAAGAATGGAATAGTCTATTAATTACGCCTGTACCTTTAGTTAATGTTAAAAATCTGCTTGTGTATCCCATTAAGCCTCTAGTAGGAGCATGAAAAATTAAACGCTTTTTATCTTTGCCTGTATCTTTAAGGTCTATTAATTTCCCTTTTCTTCTATTCATCGAGTCAATGACTTTTGATGAATGTTCTTCATCTAAATCCATAGTAATTTCTTCAATAGGCTCTAGTTTATTCCCATTGTCATCTTTTTGAAATAAAACCTTTGGAGGACTCACGGTCATTTCGAATCCTTCACGTCTCATTTGGGTTAATAAAATCTCTAACATTAATTCACCTCTACCGCTTATAACAAATGCATCTTTGTTTTCATTTTCACCAAATGTTATCCCTACGTTATTTTCTGCCTCAAGCATTAGTCTTTCTCTAATTTGAGTACTAGTTAATTTTTTTCCTTCCGTTCCAGCTAAAGGAGAACTATTCACAGTTACTGTGATTGACATTGTTGGGGGGTCAATAGGGGTCGCGCTAATGGGTTCCTTAATTTCTAAATCACAAATAGTGTCAGCTACATTAGCTTTTTCTAAACCAGCTATAATAACAATATCTCCGGCTTCACCTATCTCAATTGGAACTTTTTTAGTTCCCTCATACCTAAAAATTTTAGTCAATCTTCCTTCATCAACTTTTTCACCCTTAAGGTTTATAGCTTTAATTTGTTGATTAGCCTTAGCTGTTCCTTGGTTTATTCTACCTACTAAACTTCTACCTAAAAAACTATCGGCATATAAAAGAGTTGATAACATAGCAAAAGGTTTAGTCTTATCTAATTTTGCAGGCTTAACATGATTAATAATTAAATCTAACAAAGGGTGTAGATTTTCTCTTGGACCATCAATTTCTTTTGAAGCCCAACCTGAACGACCACTTGCATAAAGAACAGGAAAGTCTAATTGATCTTCATTTGCTTCTAAACTTACGAATAAATCAAATGTTTCATCTAAAACTTCATTTGCCCTTTGATCAGCTTTGTCTAATTTGTTTATAACAACTATTGGTTTTAAGCCTTGTTTTAATGCTTTTGCTAATACAAATTTTGTTTGAGGCATAACTCCTTCAGCAGAGTCTATTAACAATAATGCTCCATCTGCCATGTGTAACACTCTTTCAACCTCAGCAGCAAAATCTCTGTGACCAGGAGTATCTATAATATTAACCCTTGAGTCTTTCCAATCTATCGAAGTAGGTTTAGCTAAAATTGTAATTCCTCTTTCTTTTTCTAATTCTCCTGAGTCCATTACTCTTTCTTCAACTACTTCATTATCTCTAAATGAGCCACTTTGTTTCATCAACGTATCTATTAAAGTAGTTTTACCGTGGTCAACGTGAGCAATAATAGTTATGTTTCTAATATCGTTTGTCATTCTTTGGTTGCGGGGGTAGGATTTGAACCTACGACCTTCAGGTTATGAGCCTGACGAGCTACCAGACTGCTCCACCCCGCGATAAATTATTTTTTCTTTATGTTAATTGCTTGTAGTTTATCTTTCTCTTCTTTTATATCGTAAACTATTTTCTGCTCTTCTTTTAAAACTCTTAGCTTTGACTCTTCAAGAGCTGATACGTGAAGAAAAATATCTTTTTGAGTTTCGTCATCAGTTATAAATCCATAGCCTTTTTTGGAGTTAAACCATTTTACTTTACCAGATGGCATTGTCAGTCCTCTCATTTGAATAAATTTAATACCTGTTCTTTAGTTTTTGGAGTTTTTTAATTCTTTTAATATTTTCAGTTTGAACTCTTTTTTTTCTCTCAGAGGGTTTTTCATAAGTACTTTTCATTTTCATTACCTTAAAAAAACCTTCTTTTTGAAGCTTTCTTTTTAGAACTCTGATTGCTTGTTCTATATTATTATCTTTAACGTCTATTTTAATAAAAACCTCCAGTTAATTTAACGGTAATTAACATTTGAATCTTTGTTTGTCTACAATGAAGCTGCTTGAGCCTTTTTTTCTTCTCTGATTTTAGCTTTTTTCTCTCTTTCAATTCTTCTTTTCGCCTTATCCAGGCTTTTTTGGAAAGTTTCTTGCGTGCATAGGGCTAAAATTACAGGATCTCTTGGTTTTAAATTAGAAAAATTCCAATAACTTCTTTTTCTGATTAAAGAAACAGTTCCTTTTGTGCTTCCTACAAGTTTTGAAATTTGACCATCAGTTAATTCTGAGGCATTTTTACAAAGCCATAAAATAGCATCTGGTCTGTCTTGTCTTTTTGATAAAGGTGTATATTTAGGTCTTTTTCTTTCTTTGATTTCTACTTCTTCAATTTTTTTTAATAAACTTAATCTTTTAGAAGAATCATTTGAACATAACTCAATTTCTTCTCTAGAGAGTTGTCCTGCTAAAATTGGATTATAAGCTTTAATTCCTTTTGCTACATCACCATCAGCAATACCTTTTACCTCTAATTCATGTAGATTACAAAATTCTGCAATTTGTTTAAAAGTTAAAGTCGTATTTTCAACTAGCCAAACAGCTGTTGCTTTTGGCATAAATGGAGCTTCAGTCATAATCTATTTTTTTGATCTTAGGTTGCTAAATTTCTTGTTATATTTGCTTACTCTTCCTTTATCTAAAATCTTTTGTGTTCCGCCAGTCCACGCAAAATGAGACTTTGGATCTATATCTAATTTTAAAGTGTCATTTTCTTTACCCCAAGTAGATCGAGTTTCAAATTCGGTTCCATCGGTCATTACAACTTTAATTTTGTGATAGTCTGGGTGTATGTTCTTTTTCATGAGCGGAGTTTTATATGAATAATGCTTTTTACTCAATATCTTTTTTATTTATTAGCTCCTTCATTTGATCATGTATATTAGCATTAGAGGCTAAAATATTCTTTTTTAAAGGAAGTCTAGGATCGTCCTCAAAAAAATCAACAAATCCTCCGGCTTCTTTAAGAATTACTAAACCTGCAGCAATATCCCAGTAGTTTAATTCTCTTTGCCAATAACCATCAAACCTACCACAGGAAACATATGCCATATCTAAAGCAGCACTACCAAATTTTCTAACATTAGATACATTATTAGAAACACTGATATATTCAGAAAAAATTTTATTTTTTATTTTACTATCTACTTTTGGCCCACCAGTAACTAATAATGCATCTTTAATTTTTTGTTTGTTTGAAACTCTTATTCTTGAATTATTAAGATATGCACCATTTCCTTTTTCTGCACAGAACATTTCATTCATAATAGGATTAAATATAACCCCACATACGATCTCACCATTCTCTTCATATCCAACTGATATTGCAAACTGAGGTACTCCATTTAAGAAATTCATTGTCCCATCTATTGGGTCTATAATCCATCTATTTTTAGTATTTGACTTATTTATTATTCCAGTTTCTTCAGTAATAATTCCATAATCAGGATGCGCTTTTTGAAGTTCTTCTATAATTATTTTTTCAGTCCTTTTGTCAGCTGAAGATACAAAATCTCCTGGCCCCTTAGAAGAAACTTGCAAGTTTTCAATTTCTCCGAAATCTCTGATCAAGAATCTAGATGCTTTCATGCACGCTCTTGTTATTAAATTGATGTGCGGAGAATTTAATCTCATTAAGTTAATCTTTTCACATATTCTAACGTACGTGTGTCAATGATTATTTTTTCTCCACTTTCAATAAATGGAGGAACAGTAATTTTAATACCACAATCCAGTAATGCAGGCTTATAAGAAGAAGAAGCAGTCTGATTTTTTATTGCAACGTCAGTTGATTCAATAACACACTCAACATTGTTAGGCAACTCCACTGAAATTGGTTTTTCTTCCATAAAAGAAATTGTGACTTCTAAATTTTCTTTTAAAAGTTTATACTTTTCATCTAATATTGATTTGGGTATTTCAATCTGTTCAAAAGTTGTATTGTCCATGAAATGACAATTTTGATCGTCTAGATATAAAAAATTAAATTTTTTTTCGTCTATCTCTACTTTTTCAACAGTTTCACTCGATCTAAATCGTTCATTTAATTTAGTGCCTTTTATAACACTTTTTAATTCTACCTGATTAAAAGCCCCACCTTTACCAGGCTTAACATGTTGAGTTTTTAAAACATTCCAATAATCATTTTTATGTTCAATTATCATTCCAGGTTTTATCTCAATAGCTGTAATTTTCATTTAAATTTTTTTATAGCAAATTTAGGTTTTAACTTCGGGTTATCCCAAATAAAACTTGATATTGCAATATATTTAGCACCACTTCTTAATAATCTTTTATAATTTAAATTATTAATCCCTCCAATAGCTACAATCGGCTTTTTTGTATTTTTTTTTGCCCACTTAAGAATATCAAGATCAGCTTTTTTAGCATTTGGTTTAAGTTTTGATTTAAAGAATGATCCAAAAGCTAAATAACTTGCTTTATCTTTAATTGCATTTTTAGCAAGCTGAATTGAGTTGTGGCAAGTAATCCCTAAAATTTTATTTTTAAGTTTTTTTTTAGCAGCCTTAATTGGCCCATCAAATTGACCAATATGACATCCATCAATTTTTAATTTTGATGCCACTAAATAATTATCATTTATTATAAATTTTACTTTATGTTTTGATGTAATAAATCTAATTTTATTGGAAGCTTTTATTAAATTTTTTAATTTAACTTTTTTTAATCTTAATTGAAAAAATTTAACATTTCCGTAAGACAAAACTTCATCTAGATCTTTATAGAAATTTTTACTAATTTTATTGGGTGAAATTAAGTATACGCATTTTTTCAAAGTATTTAGGCTGGTGATTCTTCTTCAAGTTTTTGTGACCATTCTCCTTTTGAGGAAAGTCCATTCATCTTAGCTCTATGATTAAATGCTTTCTGTATATTATCTATATTTTCTTGATTTTTTCCAAATTCTTTTAACGCACTTGCTTGCAAGCCTCTTCCATAAGAGAAAGTAATCAAAAAGTTAGTATCATTTATCTTATTAATTTCATTTAAATTTTTACTAGAGTCAATTTCAGACTGACCGCCAGATAGAAATGCAATACCAGGAACTTCACTTGGAACATTTTTTTTAAGACAGTCTAAAGTTCTTTTGGCAATTTCTTCAAAATTAGATTTTTCTTTGCACTCTGATCCAGGTAAAATCATATTTGGTTTTAAAATGGTCCCTTTCAAATCAACTTTATGAATTTCAAGTTCATTATAACATTCATTTAAAACATCTGTGGTTACTTGATAACATTTTTCAATGTTATGAGCTCCATCCATTAAAACCTCAGGTTCAACTATCGGAACCATATTAGCTTCTTGAACTAAAGCAGCATATCTTGCTAACGCATGTGCGTTAGATTTTATTGATTGTGATGAAGGATATTTTTCCCCGATATTATAAACTGCTCTCCATTTTGTAAATCTAGCACCAAGATTATAATATTCCTTTAACCTTTCTCTTAAGCCGTCGAGTCCTTCTGTAATAGTTTCAGCATTTGATCCTGCAAGGGGTTTTGCCCCTTTATCGACTTTAATTCCGGGCACAGAACCATGTTTTGAAATTAACTCTGGTATAGTTGGACCTATTGTCGACTTTTGTCTAATAGTTTCATCAAAAAGTATCACGCCACCAATGTAATCTTTCATTGCACTAGAGTTAAATAAAGTTTGTCTAAAAATTAATCTATTTTTTTCTAAATTCTCTACATTTATACTTTTAAATCTTTTTGCAATTGTTCCAGTGCTTTCATCAGCAGCTAAAACTCCTTTGCCTTTCGAGCACATTTTTTTTGCTATTTCATTAAGTGTCATAGCATTTATTTATTTTAAAACACTAAGACCAGGCAAGTCTTTTCCTTCAAGATACTCTAAAAATGCCCCACCCGCTGTTGATAAGTGTGTAAAAGAAAGTTTACTTTCATATTTATTAATTGCGGCAAGGGTATCTCCACCCCCTAAAATTGAAATTAAAGATTTTTCAATTGTATTTTTTGAAATAGTTTCGGCTATAGAAATTGTACCGACCATAAAATTTTCATTTTCAAAATATCCTGCTGGGCCATTCCATAAGACTGTGTTTGATTGGTTAATTTTATGCTTAATATTTTCAATTGTTTTAGGCCCAATATCTAAAATAATTTCATCATCTTTTACAGAGTTCAAGTCTCTATTTTTTTTAGAACCAGCAAAACTTGTTCCAACCATACAATCTTCTGGAATCAAAATTTCGCATTTATTTTCTCTCGCTTTTTCGTAGATCTTTTTAATTATTTCTTTAGTATTTTTCTCAATTAATGATTTTCCAACTTTTAGATTTTTGTAAACAAAAAAATTATTAGCCATAGCCCCAACTATTATTAGGTTATTAACTTTTTTAATTAAACTTGTAATAACATTTATTTTTGTCGAAATTTTTGATCCTCCTATAATACATGTAACTGGCCCTTTTTTGTTTTGGATTACAAGATTGATAGCGTTAATTTCTTTTTTTAATAAAGGGCCTGCAAATGATTTTTTAACAAATTTTGTAATATTATGAATTGAAGCCTGCTTCCTATGCGAACATGAAAAAGCATCATTTATATAAATATCACCTAATGAGCCTATTTTTTTTGAAAAATCTTCATCATTATTATCTTCTTCTTTAAAATATCTTATATTCTCAACTAATATTATTTCACCTTCTTTTAAATGAGAAAATTTATCTTGAATTTCTTCATTTAAATTTCCCATGAAAAAATATAAATTTGTTTGTAGTTTTTTTTTTAAGTATTTATAAATAGGTATTAAAGATAGCTCAGGAATTCTAATTCCTTTTGGCCTACCTAAATGACTTATGATTATTATTTTGGCTTTTTTTTCTATCAGTCTTTTTATGAAAGGCAAGCATAAAGCTATCCTTGTGTCATCCTGTATAACCTTATCTCTTATTGGAACATTTAAATCTAATCTAAGTATAACTTTTTGATTTTGAATATCTATGTTGTCAGGAAAAAAATTTATTTTACCCATTAATTTTGACTATTCTCTTAATTTTTTTTGTATCAGATCTGTAATATAGTCTTCATTCAAATTAAAATGATCATAGACATCTTTGTACGGCGCGCTTTCGCCAAACTCATCTATTCCTAAATTAACTCCTTTATCTTTAATGTATTTTTGCCAATGAGTGACACTTCCTGCTTCTAAAGTAACTACAAGAGAGTCGTTCTCAATAAGGTTTTTTTTATGCTCTTCCGTCTGTTTATCAAAAATTTCCATACAGGGCATTGAAATCACCTTTGAATCAATATTATTTTCTTTTAATTTATTCTGAACTTTTAAAGCTAACTCAACCTCTGTGCCGGATGCGATTAATGTTACATTGCTTTCATGAGATGTTATTTTAACTTCGTAAGCTCCATTCTCACATTTATTTTTTTTAGAATTCTGAGGATTAATATAAGGAACCTTTTGTCTAGATAATGCAATTACACTAGGAGTATTATGACTTTTTAAAGCTATCTCCCAACATTCTAAAGTTTCATTAATGTCTGCAGGTCTAAAAACATTTAAGTTTGGAATAGACCTCAATCCAGCAAGCTGCTCAATAGGCTGATGCGTAGGTCCATCTTCCCCTAGGCCAATTGAGTCGTGAGAAAAAATATAAATTACTTTTAAACCCATTAGTGCAGAGAGTCTTATAGATGGTTTACAATAATCTGAAAAAATTAAAAATGTTCCACCATAAGGCGTTAATCCACCATAAAGAGCCAAACCATTCATCACTGCAGCCATTCCATGTTCTCTGACCCCATAATGAATATAATTTCCGTTAAAGTTTTTTGAATTTATAATTTTTGAATTATTAGTTTTAGTATTGTTAGAACCACTAAGATCTGCTGAACCACCAATGAGTTGAGGAAATATCTTCGAGATACTTTCAATTGCCGCCATTGAACACTGTCTTGTAGCTAAGCTTGGTTTAGATTCAAAATATTTTAATTTTTCTTTTACGATAAGCTGCTCAAGTTCATTAAGATCAGTATTAAAAGAATATCTTTCAAGTTCAGATTTTATTTTAGGATTTTTTTTATTAATTGAGTCTTGCCAGGTTTTTTCAAGTTGTTCACCTTTTTCTCCAATTTTTTTCCATTCATCCAAAATTTCTTGTTGTATCTCAAATGGCTTATTGTTCCACTTAAGTTTCTTTCTAACTAAATTAATTTCATCATCTCCTAATGGAGAGCCATGCGATGAAGCTTTTCCAGATTTATTTGGTGAGCCAAACCCTATTACGGTTTTACAAGAGATTAAAGTAGGTTTATTTGATTTGGATGCTTTTGAAATCGCTTTTGAAATTTGTTTTTCATTATGACCATTAACTTCTAAAAAACTCCATCCATAAGACTCGAATCTTTTTTTATAATTATCTGAAACACTTAAAGAGGTTGACCCATCAATTGATATTTTATTGTTATCAAAAAAAACTATTAAATTTTTTAATTTTAAATGTCCTGCCAAGCTCATAGCTTCATGGCTAATACCTTCCATAAGATCTCCATCACTAGCTATGACGTAAGTTTTATTATTAATTATGTTTGAGCCAAATTTTTTTTTTAAAACTTCTTCGGCTATCGCCATTCCAACTGCATTACCTAATCCCTGACCTAATGGTCCTGTTGTGGTTTCAATTCCAGTTCCCTTTTTATACTCAGGGTGACCTGCGCAAATTGAATTTATTTTTCTAAAATTTTTTATGTCCTCAATCGAAATACTTTTGTAGCCAGTCAGATGAAGTAGAGAGTAAAGTAGCATTGACCCATGTCCTGCTGATAAAATAAATCTATCTCTATTAATCCAGCTTGGATTTTTTGGATTAAACCTCAGGTGGTATTTAAATAAAGTAGTTGCAACATCTGCCATACCCATAGGCATGCCCGGGTGTCCAGAGTTTGCTTTTTGCACGGCGTCAATTGATAAAAATCTAATTGCGTTGGATAATTGATTAAATTTTACACTCACTTTTAATAACCTATATAGACTTAAACTAATGATATCAATAATATGGTATAAAATTTTATGAGTAATATTGAAAAAAAAGAAAAAAATTTAAATCAACTTATAGACAAATTAAATTCATTATCGCTAAGTTATTCACAGCCTAACTATGAAATTGAAAAAATTAGAACTGAAAAAAAGGAATTATCTAGACAAAAAAACGAAATAGAAAAAAAAAATCAAGAATTACTTAGGGAACACAAATATTTAAAAGAAAAAATAAAAAATTTACAATTAGAGGTTAATAAAAAATCTGAAATAGAAGATAAATTCAATCAAGATATTGAAGAATTAAGTCAGGAGACAGAAAATTTAGTTAGTGAGATAGATAAATGGCAAATGTAAACATCAAATTTAATAACAAAGACTACTTACTTTCCTGTGATGATGGACAAGAAGAGTCTTTAAAAAAATTAACAAAATTTTTAGATAAAAAGTATTCTGAGCTACAGGATAAACTAGGAAATATTGGTGAAAATAAACTTTTATTAATTACCACCATACAATTAATTGATGAGTATTTTGATTTAAAACAAAAGATATCTGATCAGAAGAAAAAATTAGATATAATTTCCAATAAATTTAAGGAAATAAAAACATTAGCTATTAAATATAAGGAAGATAAGGATATTGAGATAAGAAAATTGCATGAAGAATTAGATAACTTCAAAAAAACTATAGAAAAGAGTAATTCTTTATATGAGTCAATGATTGACAAAACAACTGATTCACTAGAGAAAATAATTTCCAATACAGAGTCACTGTCTAAAATACAGTAAATGCGGCAAAAAAAAACAGTAAGGAAAAAATACCATCTTTTAAGAAAAAAGAAATATTACGAAATAAGTAAAAACTTTTTTATACCTTTTTTAGATTTAATAAAACCAAAATTCAAAAAAAAAAAATTCAAATTAGGCATATATTACCCTTCTTCATTTGAAATTAATGTACTCAAGCTATTAGAGTTTAATTATATTTCTAATCAAAATATATTGCTCCCTATTATTAAGGAAAATAACTCAATGAATTTTTTTCCGTGGAAAAAAAATGAAGTTTTACAAGTTAATAAATTTGGAATGTTAGAACCAATTAAATCAAATCTTAATATACCGAACGTTATGTTGGTTCCACTTTTAGTTTTTGATAGTAACAAATATAGATTAGGTTACGGAAAAGGATTTTATGATCGTTATTTAAATAAATATTTGAAAAAATTTAAAAATATTTTAACCATTGGTGTTGCTTTTTCATTTCAAAAACATCATAAACTGCCAATTAATAATGATGATGTAAAATTAAATTACATTCTTACAGAAAAAGGTATCTTTTAATGAAAATATTAATTTTAGGTGACGTGATGGGAATATCAGGAAGAGATGCGTTAAAATATAAATTACCTAAAATCATTGTGGAAAATAAAATTGATTTTGTAATTGTAAATGGAGAAAACGCAGCTGATGATGGCAGAGGTATAACAAAGATCATTGCTGAAGAATTTTTTTCAAAGGGCGTTGATGTAATAACTTCAGGAAATCATATTTGGGATAAAAAAGAAACTACAGATTATATTGATAAAGAAAATAGACTTTTAAGACCTGCAAATTTAGCAGAAGGTTCACCCGGGAAAGGTTATGGAATTTATATTTCAAAAAATAAAAAATATAAAATAGGTGTAATTAATCTAATGGGAAATGTATTTATGAGAAAAACCGATGATGTTTTTCAAACTGCAAAAAGTATTAGTAAAAAGTTAGTTTTAAAAAAAAATATAGATTTTCTAGTTGTTGATTTTCATGGCGAAATTACTAGTGAAAAAATGGCAATGGGCCATTTTTTTGATGGCCTATCAACTTGTGTTGTTGGGACCCACACCCATGTGCCAACCGCAGATACTCGTATTTTAGAAAAAGGAACTGCGTATCAAACTGATATAGGAATGTGTGGAGATTATAATTCTGTAATTGGAATGAATAAAGAAAATTCAATTAAAAGATTCTTTAAAGACAAAGATGCAACCAAACATTTTCCAGCTGAAGGTGATGGAACATTATCAGGCATGGTTATTGAAACAGATTTAGAAACCGGACTAGCAAAAAAAGTTACTAGATTAATTGACGGAGGCAGTTTAGTTAGATAATTATGGCAGGACATTCACATTGGGCTGGAATAAAACATAAAAAAGGTAGAGCAGATAAAGAAAGATCAAAAATATTTTCAAAACTTTCTAGAGAAATTACTGTTGCTGCCAAGTTAGGGGACAAAGATCCAGATATGAACCCAAGATTAAGAACTGCTATTCAAGCAGCAAAGCAATCAAACATGCCTAAAGACAACATTGGGAGAGCTATCAGCAAATCAGAAATGAGTGGTGATAAAAATTATGAGAACTTAAGATACGAAGGCTTCGGTGCATCTAATATTGCTTTTATAATTGAAACTTTAACAGATAATAAAAATAGATCAGCATCTAGCATAAGAACAGTTCTACAAAAAAATGGAGGAACGTTAGGTGAGTCTGGTTCTGCTACACACATGTTTAATAATTATGGAATTATTCAATTTGAAAAGAGTAAAATAGGTGAAGAAGAAGTATTTGAAATTGCAATAAATGCAGGAGCAAAAGATTGTATAAATTTAAAGAATAATTTTGAAATAGTTACTGAGAAAGAGGATTTTTATAAAATTAAGACTGAGCTAGAAAAAAAAATAGATATTTTTTCGTATTCTGCCATAGAATGGAGAGCCCTTAATTATATAGATTTAAATAAAGAGCAAGGTGATAAAATTTTAGATACATTAAGTGCCCTAGAAGAATTAGATGATGTACAGAATATCTTTACCAATGCGAATTTAGAAAAAATAGAAATATGATAATTATAGGAATTGACCCTGGTTTGAGCGGAGGGATAGCTGTATTAGAAAATAATAAAGTTTTAAATATATTTGATATGCCTGTTATGCCTGAAGGAAAAAAAAATAAAAGGCAACTTAATAGCGCTCAACTCGTTTCTTTAATTAAAGAAAATATTAAATCTGATGAAGAAATAGCAGTTATAGTCGAACAAGTGAACGCAATGCCAGGTCAAGGTGTTACTAGTATGTTTAATTTTGGTCAAACTTTTGGAGCAATTAAAGGTGTTTGCGCTGCTTTGGAGTTACCAATTTTTTTTGTCAGACCATCAAAATGGAAAAAACATTTTGAACTCATTAATTCATCAAAAGACTCAAGTAGAACAAAAGTAATAGAAATGTACCCAACACTATCTAATCAGTTAGCTAAAAAAAAAGATGTAAATAAATCCGACGCTATTTTGATAGCTAGATTTTACAGTGATACAAGGTTAATAGACAATAATTAATACTTAAATTAATACTTATTTTATAAAAAACGCCAAATTCATGACACAATCTAAAAGTAATTAAGCATAATGGAACAAGACATAGCATCTCAAGTTGTAGGATTAGGTGGAGCCACAGATTTTTCTTTGTGGAAGCTTTTTTTAAGAGCAGATTTTGTCGTTAAATTTGTAATTATTCTATTAATAGCTGCATCAATTTTTTCGTGGGCACTTATATTCGACAAATTTAAATTATTTAAAAAAATCAATACATCTATGGAAGATTTTGAAAAAAAATTTTGGAAAGCAAAATCTGCCGAGAGCTTTAGCAACAACCTTCCTGTAAACTCGCAAGATCCAGCAATATTAATTTTTAAATCTGGTATGTCAGAACTTATTAAAACAAAAAGACAATCTGCAGCTGTTCAATCTGCAAGAGTAGGAAGAATGTTAGAGATTGCTACAGACAATGAAATAAAAAAAGTTGAAAAAAATTTTACTTTTCTTGCAACAGTGGGATCAACGGCCCCTTTCATAGGTTTATTTGGAACAGTTTGGGGAATAATGAATTCATTTCAATCAATAGCGATTTCAAGAAATACGAGTCTTGCTATTGTTGCCCCAGGAATAGCGGAGGCATTATTTGCAACAGCACTAGGGTTGTTAGCTGCAATTCCAGCAGTTGTTGCGTATAATAAATTTAATAGTGACTCACAAAGATATTTTTCAAAAATAGAAAACTTTTCAAAAAGATTTTTATCTATAATTTAAAAAATGGCTTTTAAATTTAATCGCTCAAAAAAAGAACCAATGAGTGAAATTAATGTGACACCTTTTGTGGATGTAATGTTAGTGCTTTTAATTATCTTTATGGTGACTGCACCCTTATTGACCGTGGGTGTTCAAGTAGATTTACCAGAATCTGCAGCGGACTCTTTGCCAGATGATCAAGAACCATTGACAATAAGCATTAATTCTAAAGGGGAAATATACATACAAGAACATCAAGTAACTTATCAAAAAATGATTCCAAAGCTTTTAGCTATTGCAAAAAATAGAACCGATACAAGAATTTATGTGAGAGGTGATAAAAATATTAATTATGGAAGAGTTCTAGAAGTAATGGGCACTCTCTCAGGATCTGGGTTTTCAAAAGTTGCTCTAATCTCTGAACCTTATAAAAATTAGGATGAATTATGATAAGAAGTTTATTTTACTCTTTAACATTTCACTCAGTGATGATTTTGTTAACTATTTTAAGTTTACCATTTATGCTTAGAGAACCTATAGAATTACCTCCGATAGTTTCAGTAGAGCTTATTCAGATTTCTGACAAGACTAGCATCCCTTTCGCACCTAAGGCTAGAAAAATAATAGAAGAAACTAAAAAAAAAGAACAAGAAAGATTAGTTTCAGAGCAAGCACCGCCAGCAGCAAAAGCCAAAGAAAAACCAGATAGAATTCCTTTGCCAAATGAAAAAAAAGAAGAAAAAAAAATTGTTAAAAAAAAACAAAATCCAGAAGAAATTAAACCAGAAATTAGGCAATCTTCAGAATTTGAAAAAAAAGAAATTGTTGATACGAGTCAAATAGCTGCTTTAATAGATAAAGCTAAAGAGGAGGAGGCAGTAAAACAAAAAAAAACTAGCAAAATTACTCAAAGCAATCAAAAAAATTCATTTGCGACAAGCTTAACACTTTCAGAGGAAGACGCCTTAAGAGCTCAAATATTTGGTTGTTGGAGCGTACCATTAGGGTTACCATATGACGAAGATTTACTTGTTAGAATTAAATTAAATTTAAAAAAAGACGGAACTATTATGAAATCTGAAATTTTGGATCATCAAAGAATGAATAGACCTGGCCAAAAATTTTATAAAGTTTTAGCCGAAAGTGCTCTAAGGGCAGTTAGGTTATGCCAACCATTAAAAGTGCCCCCAACAGGTTACGATAAATGGAAAGAAATACAATTAAACTTTAATCCCACAGAAATGCTAAAAGGTTAGTATGAAAAAATTTATATTAATAATTTTATTTAATCTTTTTTTGATAAATAAATCTTACTCTTTAATAGAAGTTGATATTACCAGAGGAAATCTTGATCCTTTACCGATCGCAGTTTCTCCTTTACATGTAGATATTAAATCAGAGGAACATAAAAATATAAAGATTAAAGAGCTTGGTAATAATATTTCAGAGATTATAGAAAAAAACTTTAAATCAACAGGATTATTTAATCCTTTGAAAAAAGAAGCTTTTGTTCAAAAACCAGATATTGCACATTTAAAACCAAGATTTGAAGATTGGAGACTGATTAAAGCCCAAGCTTTGGTAACTGGAAAAATTTTTATTAAAGATGAAAAATTAAAAGTTGAATTTAGACTATGGGATCTAGCAGCCGCAAAAGAAATGACTGCTTTAGCTTTTACAACTACTCCATCTAACTGGAGAAGAGTTGCTCATATTATCTCTGATAAAATTTATGAAAGATTAACAGGTGAAGAAGGATATTTTGACACAAGAATTATTTATGTAGCTGAAAGTGGTCCTAAAAATGAGCGTGTTAAAAAATTAGCAATCATGGATCAAGATGGTGCTAAAACCAAATATCTGACATTGGGTAATGAATTAGTTTTAACACCAAGATTTAATCCAACCAACCAAATGGTTACTTACATGTCTTACTTTAGAAATATGCCCAGAGTATATTTACTTGATATAGAAACAGGAACTCAAGAAGTTGTTGGAAATTTCCCAGGAATGACTTTTGCACCAAGATTTTCACCAGATGGAAAAAAAATTATAATGAGTTTCGCTAAGGATGGAAATTCAGATATTTTTACAATGAATTTAGAAACTAGAGTTGTTGAAAGGATTACTGATCATTCTTCAATCGACACATCTCCCTCATTTTCTCCAGATGGAAAATTTATTGCATTTAACTCTGACAGAAGTGGTTTACAGCAAATTTACGTTATGAGAAGCGATGGAAGCGGAGTTAAAAGAATAACATTTGGTAATGGTATTTACGGAACACCAGTGTGGTCTCCTCGCGGAGATTTAATAGCTTTCACAAAAATGAGAAAAGGTAAATTTTATATAGGCGTAATGAGAACAGACGGGTCTGGTGAAAGATTGCTTACTGAAAACTTTTATCAAGAGGCACCATCATGGTCTCCAAATGGGAGAGTTATAGTGTTTTATAGAGAGACAAAAGCAGGGTTAAAAGGCGAGGGTTTTACTGCCAAATTATGGTCCATAGATATAACAGGCTACAATGAAAGACAGCTTGAAACCAAAACTGACGCTTCAGACCCATCTTGGTCCTCTTTATTATCTAAATGAGGTTGTATTTTATGTAAAATATACTTGAATAATAATGAATAATTTGAAATAAACCACAATAATAAACCCAGGGGATAAAAATGATATTTAATAAGAATTTAAAAAACGTACTACTAGTAATTTTTACAACTTTATTGCTTAGTGCTTGTTCAACGGCTAAAAAAGCTGGAACAGGAGGAGACGACGCTTACACAGGAAAAGAAACTGTAAAATACTTGGCCTCAGGAGTTCCTGACAGAGTATTTTTTGCAACAAATAAGTCTTCATTAACAACAGCTGCAAGAGCGACTTTAAGAAAACAATCTACATTTTTAAGAAAAAACAAAAAACTTAATGTTACAATTGAAGGTCATGCTGACGAAAGAGGTACAAGAGAATATAACTTAGCATTGGGAGAAAGAAGAGCTAACGCTGCTAGAGATTATTTAATGACGTATGGTATTTCTGGAAAGAGAATTTCAGTAATTAGTTATGGTAAAGAAAAACCAATTAATGCCTCGTCAACTCCTTTAGCTTGGTCTCAAAATAGAAGATCCGTAACAGTTAAAGTTAACTAAGAACCAAATTAATTTTAAAAGACCCTTTAATTTTAACTTATTAAAGGGTCTTTTTTTTGCCATTTTATCTCATTAATATCAAAACATGTTCGCTATAATTAAATTTATAAAATTTTTCTTATTATTATTTCCTATTTTTTTATTTAATTCGATAACCTTAGCAGAAAATGAGGAAGTTTATTTAGAAGCTATCTCTGATCAAATTCAAGTTATTACTAAAGATCTCAAAACTTTAGAAAAAGCAGTTTATCAAAAATCTGACATCACTACACCAAATACCTTAAAGTCAATTAAGTCAGACGGTTTAAATGAAGATATTATGACTAAGCATCTTTTGAAATTAAATGAAATAGAAAATCAATTTAGAGAGTTAACAAACAAATTTGAAGAAGTTAATTTTAAACTAGATAAGCTATCAACACGAGTTACAAAAATTCAATCTGATTCTCAATTAAGATTTTCAGATTTAGAAAATGGAGCAGGAACAAACCCAAAAGAAAAAAAAGTTTCCCTTCCGGGATCAACTAAGCCACAGGATTTTGGAGCAGCACCCGGGTATGAAACAAATAATTTACCAAACAAACAGTCAATAAATTCTATAGAAACAGCAAAAACAGTTATTACTGAAGAACCAGAAAAAAAAGATTCGTTATTGCCAAACAAGCCAGCCGACGAGCAATATGAATTTGCAGTTAGTTTTATGAAAATTGGTGATTATGAAACTGCTGAATTTGCACTAAAAGAATTTATAGAAAAAAATAAAGATCATGATTTAGCAGGCAGTGCACAATATTGGTACGGTGAAACTTTTAGAATAAGACAATTATACTCTGATGCAGCTACCGCATATTTGGACGGGTATCAAAATTATCCAAAGAGTAAAAAGGCCCCAGATAATCTTTTAAAATTAGGCATTACAATGGTTGAACTTGGAGAAAAAGACCAGGGATGCAAAATGATATCAGGATTAAAAAAAGAATATCCAAAAGCAAGTAAGTCTGTGTTACAAAAAGCACAGTATGAGCAAAAAAAATTCAAGTGCAAATCTTAAAAACGGATTTAAAAATTTTAAAGATTTATCAATTGTATTTCTTAATTTTAAAAATAAGTTAGATAATTTAAATAAAAATAGCTACACAGTCGCAGTCTCAGGTGGGCCGGACAGTTTAGCTCTGGTTGCTTTGGCAAAAGCTTATACATATACCAAAAAAACTAAATTTAAGTACGTATTAGTTGATCATAATATTAGAAAAAATTCTGCGCAAGAGGCACGTCAAGTTAAAAATTTATTAAAAAAAAAAAAAATAAATTTAACAATTATTTTAAATAAAAAAAATATTATAAAAAATATTCAAGGTTTAGCTAGAAAAGCAAGATATGAAATTTTGTCTAATTATTGTAGAAAAAATAATGTTAGCACTCTTTTGACAGCTCATAATTTTGAAGATCAAGTTGAGACATTCTTCATTAGACTTTCAAGAGGAAGCGGATTAAAAGGTTTGTCTTCTATGAGCCCATTAAGTAAATTGGGCAATAAAATTGAATTGTACCGGCCTTTACTGGAAACAAAAAAAAAATTTTTAATTAAAATTTCAAAAAATACATTTGGAAAATATTTTAAGGATCCATCAAATAAAAATACAAAATACTTAAGAACAAAAATTAGAAATTTAAAAAAACCACTTGAAGAAAGTGGCATTGAATATAAGCAGATAATTAAATCAATTAATAATTTAGCATTAAGTAAAGCTACACTAGATGGATATTTAAAAAATATTTTTAAAGATATTATAAAAAAAACAGGAAAAGAGATTTTATTAAATTTTAAGAAATTTAAAAAATATAATAGAGAAATTCAAATTGCCTTGATTAATGAGTCCATTAAAAGATTAAAAAATAATTATTATAACCCTCGTTCAAAAAAAGTGGAAAACTTGATAAAAAATTTAGAAAAAAGAAACTTTAATAAATCTACTCTTGGTGGGTGTATTTTTGTTCTTAAAAAAGAAAATTTATGTTTAAAAATTGAAAAAACTTAATTATTTGGAGATTTTTAGATGTTTTTTTGTCTTATTTACACCTCATTAACTAATAAGGTACACTTGATTTGTTAAATTTAATGGTTATTTAAAACATATGAACATCAAAAATCTAGTCATGTGGGTCATCATAGTCTTACTCTCTGTAGGTCTATTCAATATGTTTCAGGACCCTAATAAAATTAATTTAGAAAAAAATTCACTTCCATTTTCAAATTTTTTGAACGAAGTCGATGATGGAAGAGTTGTAGAAGTTCAAATTCAAGGCAATAACATTTCTGGAGTTTTAGCCGATGGAACAAAATTTAAAACTTACTCCCCTAACTATCCTGAGCTTGTAGATAAACTTTCTTCAAAAGGTGTAAGTATAGTTGCAACGCCTAAAGAAGAAAAGATGCCTTCACTTTTAGGAATATTGCTCTCATGGTTCCCGATGCTTTTACTTATTGGTGTTTGGATATTTTTTATGCGACAGATGCAAGGTGGAAAAGGTGGAGCAATGGGCTTCGGCAGATCTAAAGCTAAACTACTTAATGAAGCTCAAGGTAAGGTTACTTTTAATGATGTGGCTGGAGTTGAAGAAGCTAAAGAAGAAGTTGAAGAAATTGTAGAATTTTTAAAAGATCCAAAAAAATTTAGTCGTTTAGGCGGAAAAATACCTAAAGGTGCACTTTTAATAGGCCCACCAGGAACAGGTAAGACTTTGTTAGCTAAAGCAATAGCAGGTGAAGCTAATGTTCCTTTTTTTTCAATCTCAGGATCTGATTTTGTTGAGATGTTTGTAGGTGTTGGAGCTTCAAGAGTTAGAGATATGTTTGAACAAGGAAAAAAACACTCACCTTGTATAATATTTATAGACGAGATAGACGCTGTTGGAAGAAGTAGAGGAGCTGGTTTAGGTGGAGGAAACGATGAAAGAGAACAAACCCTTAATCAACTGCTTGTTGAAATGGATGGCTTCGATACAAATGAAGGAATTATTTTAATAGCAGCAACTAACAGACCAGATGTTTTAGACCCAGCTTTGCTAAGACCAGGAAGATTTGATCGTCAAGTTGTTGTTGGCAATCCAGATATAATAGGCAGGGAAGCAATTTTAAAAGTACATGTGAAAAAAATTAGTACAGGTCCGGATGTGAAATTGAGAACTATTGCAAGGGGTACACCAGGTTTTTCTGGAGCTGACCTAGCAAATTTAATTAATGAGTCCGCTTTACTTGCTGCAAGGAAAAACAAGAGAGTAGTAACAATGTCTGATATTGAAGAAGCTAAAGATAAAGTAATGATGGGTGCAGAGAGACGATCGATGGTTATGTCAGAAGATGAAAAAAAATTAACAGCTTATCACGAGGGCGGTCATGCAATAGTAGCATTAAATGAAAAAGCATCTGATCCAATTCACAAAGCTACGATTATACCTAGAGGAAGAGCACTGGGCATGGTCATGAGATTACCCGAAAGAGACCAGCTATCAATAACTAGGGAAAAAATGTATTCAGATATAGCTGTAGCAATGGGAGGTAGAATTGCAGAGGAGATAATTTTTGGGCATGATAAAGTTACTTCTGGTGCTTCATCAGATATAGATATGGCAACAAAAATGGCAAAAAATATGGTAACAAAATACGGAATGAGTAAAGAGCTAGGGCCTTTAGCTTATGGCGAAAATGAAGAAGAAGTCTTTTTAGGAAGGTCAGTTACCAAACAACAAAATATGTCAGAAGAGACAGCAAAAAAGATTGACTCTGAAGTTAAAAAAATTGTAGAGACCGGTTATGAAAGAGCCAAAAAAGTATTGAACGATAAGATTGACGATTTGCATAAACTAGCAAAAGCTCTTTTGATTTATGAGACTTTATCTGGAGATGAAATCAGAGATTTAATATTGAAAAATATTAAGCCTACCAGATCTTTTAAAGAAGATGATGCAGATGGTGGTAAAAACTCATCAGCATTAGGCTCGATAGGACTTAAACCAAAACCAGCTATATAATAATCATGACTAAATATTACACTCGTGCGTGTAATTTTTATTATGGAGAATTATCAAAAAAGTTAGTTAAAAGCAAAAAAACACTACCGCTTTGTGGAAACAAAGAAATTTCATTTGATAAAATAGAGATATTTTCAAAAAACAAAAAAAAAATATCTTTTAAAACAATAGATATAAAAAAAATTAATTTTTTACCTAAATTAATTAAAATAAAAATTACTAAAGATCTTAAAAAGATTACATCCAAAAAAAAATTTTTACATAAAAAAAAACATATATTAATGGGAATTTTAAATTTAACACCAGATAGTTTTTCTGATGGTGGTAAATACAGTGCTAGTAAAAAAGCATTAAAGAGAATAGAAGAGATGATAAGTTCTGGAGCTGATATAATTGATATTGGCGCAGAATCAACTAGACCTGGATCTAAAATTATAACTCCTAAGAAAGAGTGGCAAAGAGCAGGAAATATAATAAAGAAATTTAAAAGAAAATTTCCTAAAACAATTCTTTCAATTGATACAAGAAAATCATCAGTAATAGAAAATGCTATTAATTATAAAGCAGATATTATCAATGATGTTTCTTGTTTCAAATTCGATGCTCTGTTTTACAGAAAAATTAAAAACAAAAATTTATGGAAAGTCATACATCATATGCAAGGAACACCGCAAACTATGCAAAAAAATCCTAAATACCATCATGTCCTATTAGATATTTACGACTTTTTTGAAAAAGAGATAGATAAAATCAAAAAAGATAAATATTCAAATAAAATTATTTTAGATCCCGGTATAGGTTTTGGAAAAAATTTGAAACATAATTTGATGATTTTAAATAAAATTTCTATATTCCATTCTTTGGGATTTCCTATACTAATTGGAACATCAAGAAAAAAATTTATTAATCAAATTTCTAAAAATTATGATTCAAAGGAAAGACTTGGAGGATCTTTATCATCAGTTTTATTTGCATTATCACAAGGTGTCAAAATTTTTAGGATACACAATGTTGAAGAAATTAAACAAGGAATTTTAGTATTTGAAGCTTTATTAAATAAATGAAAAAAAAATATTTTGGTACAGATGGAATTAGGGGGACCGTAAATACTAGTAATATTAACGGAGAAAAATTTTTTAAGTTTGGTTTAGCCGCAGGGACATATTTTAAGAATTTAAAAAAGAAAAAACAAGTTGCGATTATTGCAAAAGACACAAGGTTGTCAGGATACGCTTTAGAACCAGCTTTAGTTTCAGGCTTAACTTCTGCAGGCATGCATATTTTTACTTTAGGACCATTACCTACAAATGGCTTAGCGATGCTCACAAAAAAAATGAAAGCTAATATGGGAATTATGATTACAGCATCTCATAACCCTTATTATGATAATGGGTTAAAATTGTTTGGACCAGATGGATTGAAATTATCTGATAAAATAGAAAAAAAAATTGAAGATCTAATTGACTCAAAAACTATTAGTCATTTATCAGATCCAAAAATTTTAGGTAGAGTAAAAAGATTAGAAAATGGAAATGAAAGATATTTAAAAATTTTGAGAAAAAATTTTCCAGAAGATTTTAGTTTGAGGGGAATGAAAATTGTAATTGATTGTGCAAATGGTGCTGGTTACAAATCCGCTCCAAAAATACTAACGCAGCTTGGTGCTAAAGTTTTTGCTACAGGAGTAACTCCCAACGGGTTAAATATTAATTATAAGTGTGGATCAACACATCCTGAAATAATTAAAAAATTTGTAAAAAAATATAGAGCAGATATTGGAATTGCACTGGATGGAGATGCTGACAGAGTAATTATGTGTGACGAGAAATCCCAAATAATAGATGGAGATCAAATAATTGCAATGATCGCAAAAAGATGGAAAAGAAAAAAAATTCTTAAAAGAGGCGTTGTTGGAACTTTAATGTCAAATTATGGATTAGAAATTTTTTTTTCAAATGAAAAGATAAATTTTATAAGAGCAAAAGTTGGAGACAGATATGTTAAAGAAATTATGAAAAAAAATAATTACAATTTAGGTGGAGAACAATCTGGACATATTATATTGGGAAATTTTGCTACAACCGGCGATGGCTTATTAGTTGCCCTAGAAGTTTTATTTGCCCTGAGGAAAGGTAAATCTGCAAGTAATACTTTTAAGGTTTACAAGTCTGTACCGCAAAAACTACTTAATATTAAAGTTAAAGATAAGAAAATTATCAATTCCTCCAAATGTAAAAAAGCAATAGAACTTGCCAATAAATTAATAAAAAATAAAGGACGTTTATTAGTAAGACCTTCAGGTACAGAACCCAAAATTAGAATTATGTGTGAGTCTTTCGAGAACAATCTAATTAATAAATGTATAAATATAATAAAAAAAACAATTAAATAACATGCTCCCTAAATCAAAAGTTTTGATCATAGCTGGTTCAGACTCTTCTGGTGGGGCAGGTCTCCAGGCAGATATTAGAACTGTAACCTGCCTAGGATGTTACGCAATGACAGCAGTAACAGCAGTTACAATTCAAAATACTACAGGCGTAAAATCCATTATACCAATTGAACCTAGAGAAATATCTAATCAAATAGAATTTACTGCAAAAGACATTAGACCAAATGCAATTAAAATAGGAATGCTCCACTCAACAAAAGTTATTTTAGCAGTTTTAAGATCATTAAAAAAGATCAATAATAACAAAATAATTCTTGATCCAGTAATGGTATCAAAAGGAGGGGCAAAACTTATTAGCAACAAAGCAATAATAAGTATTAAAAAAAAATTAATAAAAAAAATTTTATTAATCACCCCTAATATTCCTGAAGCAGAAATATTAACTAATACAAAAATTAACTCTACAAATGATATGATTAAAGCAGGTAAATTATTAATTAAAATAGGCGCAAAGAATGTTCTTATTAAAGGAGGTCACTTAAAGTCAAATAAAATGTATGATATTTTTTTAAATAAAAAAACAGTTAAGGTTTTTAAGAGTACAAAATTTAAATCTAAAAATACACATGGAACTGGTTGCACATTATCATCTGCTATTGCTGCTAATTTGTCATGTGGAAAAGATTTGATTAAGTCCTGTGAGCTTGGAATTAAATATGTTAATGAATCAATTAAATCGAATTTAAACTTAGGACAAGGTAACGGTCCGATTAACCATTTAAATTCAATAACTTTAAACAAGAAATTTAAATAATGAAAAATGTAGTAGTAGTAGGTTCGCAGTGGGGAGATGAAGGTAAAGGTAAGATTGTTGATTGGCTTTCTAGCGAAGCTGACGTAGTAGTTCGTTTTCAAGGCGGGCACAATGCAGGTCACACTTTAGTTATAGATAAAAAAGTATTTAAACTCAGATTGTTGCCATCAGGAATAGTAAGAAAAGAAAAAATTTCTATTCTTGGAAACGGTGTAGTAATCGATCCTTGGGCACTTCTTAATGAAATTGAAGAAATTAAAAAACAGGGTGTCGATGTAACGCCTAAAAATTTTATGATTTCAGAATCTGCTTCGCTAATACTTCCATTTCATCAAGAAATGGATGAGATACGAGAAGACGCTGCCGGTAAAGGAAAAATTGGAACCACTCGTAGAGGCATAGGACCTTGTTATGAGGATAAAGTGGGTAGGAGATCTATTAGAGTTATGGATCTAAGATCAGAAAGTAACTTAGATAATAGATTAGAAAATGTTTTGTTGCATCACAACGCAATCAGAAAAGGTTTAAAAAAAAAAATCTATGAAAAAAATGATTTAAAAAAAAAATTACTTAAAATAGCTCCAGATATTTTAAAATTTGCTCAACCAGTTTGGTTAAAATTAGATCAATTTAATAATGAAAGAAAAAAAATTTTATTCGAAGGAGCACAAGGTATACTTTTAGATGTTGACCATGGAACTTATCCTTATGTAACATCATCAAATACTGTTCCAGCTATGGCTGCAACTGGTTCAGGCTCAGGTCCAGATAAAATTAATTATGTTTTAGGAATCACTAAAGCTTATACAACTAGAGTAGGAAGCGGACCATTTCCAACAGAACTTGAAGACGAAATAGGAGAAAATTTAGGAAGAAGAGGAAAAGAATTTGGAACCGTAACTGCTAGAAAAAGAAGATGTGGCTGGTTTGATGGAGTTCTTGTGCGACAAACTATTAAGATTTCAGGAATAAATGGAATTGCTTTAACTAAATTAGATGTATTAGATGAACTTGATGAAATTAAAATGTGCGTAGAGTATGAGTTAAATGGAAAAAAAATAGATTATTTGCCCGCTGCATCTGAAGATCAATTTAATATTAAACCTATTTATAAAAAATTTCCTGGATGGAAAACCAAAACACAAGGTATAAGAAACCTTAAAGACCTACCTGATAATGCTAAAAGATATATTCACGCTTTAGAGGATTTTATTGGTGCAAGAATTTCTAGTATTTCTACCAGCCCTGAAAGAGATGATACAATCTTAGTAGAGGATCCTTTTAATAATTAATTTACAGGAAGTAAATTTTTAGATTTACTTGCATTAATCATAGATTTTTGTAATTTTTCAAAAGCTTTGGTTTCTATTTGTCTAATTCTTTCTCTGCTAATTTTATATTTTTTACTTAATTCTTCCAAAGTCTTTGGGTCATCCGACAATCTTCGAGCATTAATTATTTCTTTTTCTCTTTCGTTTAAAATTTTCATCGCACTAATCAACAACTCTTTTTTTTCATCGTATTCCTGTTTTTGTGAAACTATTAATTCTTGATCTAGGCTATCGTCAACTAACCAATCTTGCCATTCATCTTTTTCACCAGCTTTGATTGGATCATTTAGAGATTTTTCCTGACCCATCAAACGTCTATTCATATTAACTACTTCGTGAGATTGCACATCTAATCTTTTTGAAATTTCTTTAACTTGATCATCTCTTAAATCTCCTTCTTGACCAGCAGCTATTTGATTTTTTATTTTTTTTAAGTTAAAGAATAGTTTTTTTTGAGCGGTTGTTGTTCCCATTTTCACTAAACTCCAGGATCTTAAAACATATTCTTGTATGGCAGCTTTTATCCACCACATAGCATAAGTGGCAAGTCTGAATCCTTTTTCTGGATCAAATTTTTTAACTGCTTGCATTAATCCTAAATTACCTTCTGAGATTAACTCATTTACAGGTAAACCATATCCTCTGTAGCCCATAGCTATTTTAGCAACTAATCTTAAATGGCTTGTAACTAGTTTATGAGCAGATTGTAAATTACCATTCTCCTTCCAATTTTTTGCGAGCATGTACTCTTCCTCAGCATCCAGCATTGGAAATTTTTTTATTTGAGCAAGATAAACTGATAGCCCACCAACAGAAGGTGTTGGAAGATTATTTATCTGATTTTTGCTAGACATAATTTTAAATTATATATTAATTCGCAATTTTCAAGCACTTAGATTATTAAGTAAATCTAATGTTTTTTTAAAGTCCATAGGTAATTTAGACTCAAAATTTACCCATTTTTTTTTGGTAGGATGAATAAACTCCAAAGTTTTAGCATGTAAAGCCTGGCCTTTAAGGTTTGAAAGTTTATTTAAAAAATCCATATTGATTTTTTTAAATTTCATGTTTTTTTTTCCGTATTGTTTATCTCCAAGCAAAGAAGTTCCTTTATATTTTAAGTGAACTCTTATCTGATGTGTTCTACCAGTCTCTAACATACATTCAATAAGACTAATTTTTGGAATATCTTTAATATTAAATACTTTAATTGTTTTGTAATTAGTGACAGCTTTTTTTCCATTCACATCACTCACTGTCATTAATTGTCTATTTTTTTTACTTCTAGATATTAATGTTTCAATCCGGCCATTTAATGGACGAATTACACCCCAAGCTAAGCATTGATATTTTCTTTTAATGCTATGATCACTAAATTGTTTTCCTAAATTAGAGTGTGTAAAATTATTCTTTGCAATAACTAGTAACCCACTAGTTTCTTTATCTATCCTATGAACAATACCAGGTCTTGAAACTCCATTTATATCAGAAAGACCTTTCTTATATTTATATAAAAGTGCATTAACTAATGTGTTATTATAGTTTCCCGCGCCAGGATGGACAACCATGCCTTTTGCTTTGTTTATAACCAAAAGATCTTTATCCTCAAATACAATATCTAGTTTAATTTTACTTTCTTTGATTTTTAGATTTTTTTCTTCAACAATATTGACAAGTATTTTATCATTAGTTTTTACTTTAGTTGAAGGTAAAGTGATTATTAAGTTATTTATCATCACTTTATTTTTTTCTATAAGTTTTTTTAAATAAGATCTTGTTAATTTTGTTATTTCATTCGACAAAAAAACATCTAATCTTTTTCCAGAATTTTTTTCATTTATTAAAAATTTCATTGTTTTATTCATAAATTCATTTAAGTTACATATAGATGCGCCGGTAGCTTCAACTGGATAGAGCGCCGGATTTCGGCTCCGGAGGTTATGGGTTCGACTCCTATCCGGCGCACCATAACTGTTTAAAAATTCTTTTTTATTATATTTAAACTTTTTTTAAATTCATTGAAACGTTTATCATATTGATGGACTAGTAGATATGGATCACCTAATTCATTTATTAGCTTCGAGTCCTTATTGAAATTTATTTCTTTTAAGTAAAATACTGTAGCAATAGGACCTTTACTATTAGAGTAAAATTTTACGTTTTTAATTATTTTGTTATGAACAATATAATTAGCATGACCTTGATCACAACCTCTTCCGTCAGGATCAGTTCGAAAAGTAATTAAATATTTTAGTTTTTTTTTATATTTAAATTTTGATATATGTTTTGTTATAAGCTTTAAATATTCTTGAATTCTCTCAAATTTACCCAGAACCGTTCCAGAGCATAAAATTGTTTTCTTAGAAATTTTTTCAAATTCAGTTTTTCCATATGTTTTAATAATCCAATTAGAATTATAAGGACATTTATTTATTTCATGATCTTCTAAAAAAAAATTAATTGAACCTGCGTAATTATATTTAAACGGATTTTCCTGAAAATATATATCTCTAGCATCGCATAGTAAAATATTGTTATATTCTTTATTATTTATATAATTTAAAAAAAGTTCATACCTTTTAAATTGAATTTTTTTTTTATTAATATTTGTTTTTATTATTTTACAATCGTAAAATTTTAATCCATTCTCTAATTCAATATCTTTTTCACCAATTACAAAGCAAATCTCTTCAAAAAAATATTTTCTTAAAGTTTTGATGAAAAATTCAATTTGTTGAAAATTATATCCTATAGCTGCTGTTAATATTAAATTTTTTTTCATAACCAAAGAAGATTTTAGATAATCCAATCCTTCAATATGTTTTGGTTTTTCACTATATATTCTGGAAAAGACTTATCTATAGAAATTTTTTTTAATTTATACCCTCTCCCAAAAATATCTTGATTACCTTTAATTTTTTCTTTTATTTTTTCTTCATCTGTATTTTCATTTGTATTGAATTCACCATGAGAATACGACTTAATTTTTTTTATAATATCTTTTGGTGTTTGTAGAAATGAAAAATGCCAGCCACCTTTGATAATTTGTAAGTTAAATTTATCTATTCGCCAAAATGGATAATTCTTGAACTTTAGATCTCTGAGTTTCTGTGGTTTTGGAAAATTTTTTTTTAAACAAATTTTTGAACCTATCCAATTGCTTTCATCTAAGTTTTGTAAATTGAGTCTGTACATAAACATCATTTGTGAAAATGCAATAAATTTTGTATTAGGTTTTATTAAACTTAATTTAGTTAAATCTGGTATTTCATCAGAGTCGGAAAGGATAATTAGATCATCATCTTTCGCTTTTTGCAAACCATTTATTAAATTATTTCTCTGATGTTGTTCAATTTTTGATTCACCGCCAGTATGTTTCAAAAAATTTTTTTCTTTATCAAAATCTGCTACCAAGTAAATAATTTTGTGTTCATATTTTTTGAAATTTTTTATATTAAAATTGAGTTTTTTGTCATTCCCTTGATGAGTCTTTGTCGACTCAGATATAACAAAATAATCAACATGCTCATTTAAGATATTCATTCTTAAATCAATCATATGATCTTCATTAAAGTATTGAAAACAATCGTAAATTGCCATTAAAAATTATTTTTTTGTGAAAGTTGTAAGGCCAAGTTTTTTCCCATCAATTACAGATGAAGAGCAGTGAAGATTTGTTCTGTCAAATATTAACATAGAACCAATTTCCCACTCATAAATTAGATCAATTTCAAGACCAGCTAAATTATCAATTTGTTCATGGTTAAGGTATTTTTTATGCATTTCTCTATCAAAAGGCTTGTTATCAAATTTATTTAGATGTTCTGATGATCTTATGTTTTGACCGTATTTTAAATTTTTAATATTTAACTCATTTTCATCAATTGTAAAATTTGTAGATTTACCATAAATCCTATTTTTAAATATTACAGTACTACCAATTGGAGTTAAAGGCACTAGGCTTTGTTTATAAATCAAATTATTAAAATCAAAACCACCATCAATGTGCAATCCAATCGGATTATAACTTTCTTGGAATAAACCAAGTATATCTTTTCCATCTTCAGATTTTAAATTATCGTATTTAAAATCACCAATTTCATTTTTAAGCTTATTATAAAATAATTCCTCTAATTCAGAGCCAAAATTATATAGCCATCTTTTTTTTATAACATTTTGTTTTTTATTATGCACAGTAATGGGCAGCTCATTATATAGATTTATAAATTTTTGAATCTCATCTTTACTAAAAATATTTTTTAATATTTTAGGCTTACCTTCATTTTTTTTTATTTTTTCAATTTGTTTATGCATTAATTATTCACCCATATTTATTAAGGTTCCACGGTCTTTAGCACCATTGTAAGACCAATAAAACACAATAATTCCCAAAGAAAAATATATAAAGGATATTAAAGTAGCTTTTAATATTTGATAATAATTTATAATATCATAAATTAATATATTTCTCATCTCTTCAAAAATGTGAACTAATGGAAGACATTTTGCTATTATTTGGAGCCAATCAGGTAAGATTTCTATTGGATAATAAATACATCCTAATGGCGCTAAGAAAAATAGACTAGCCCAGGCTATATTTTCAAAAGATGGTCCAAACCTAATTAAGCCTGCTGTAACTAGCAGACCAAGAGTTACTCCAAAAATATATAAAGTAATTAAGAGAAAAATTAAAGGAAAACCAATTTTAAAAATAGAAACACCAAATAAAGGAATAGCTATAATTGATGCCGGAAGAAGACCAATTAAAGTCCTAAAAATAGCTGTAAATGTAAGTGCAGAAATTATTTCAGATAATTTAATCGGTGCAATAAACAAGTTAGTAAAATTCCTGCTCCATATTTCTTCAAGAAACATCATATTATAACTAATACTCGAACGAAAAAGAAAATCATAAAGAATTGCTGCACTTAAAATAATACCAACTGTATTTTCATAGTAAGTAGAATTTAAAGTAAAAAATTTTGAAATAAATCCCCACAAAAAAATTTGTATTGTTGGCCAATAGATTAAATCTAAAATTCTTGGAAATGATCCTTTAATTAAATAAATATGCCTTAAGCTTAAAGCAAAAATTTTATTCCAATTCATTTTTATTCCTAGCAATTTTTAAAAAAGTATCCTCTAAATTTTCTCTACCATGTTTTTTTATTAATTCTTCACAAGTTCCTTGGCCCACTATTTGACCTTCTTTCATCATAACAATACTATCACACAGTCTTTTTACTTCCTTCATGTTATGAGAAGCTAAGAGAATAGTAAGTTCATTATTTTTTTTATATTTTTCTAAATATTCTCTAACAAAATCACCTACATCTGGGTCAAGACTAGCTGTGGGTTCATCAAGAAATAATAACTTAGGTTTGTTGATTAAAGATTTTGCTAAAGACACACGATTTTTTTGTCCTGAAGACAATTCACCGGTTTTTTTATTTAAAAAACTTTTTAAATTTAAATTTTCAACCATTTCAGAAATACGGTCAGTAAATTTTTCAACTCCGTAAAGTCTAGCGTAAATTTCAAGGTTTTGTTTCACAGTCAGTTTTTTTGGTAATTCAATATATGGTGATGCAAAATTTATTGAACCTAATAAAGAAATTCTATTTTTAGGTTCGAGAATAATTCCATTCATGAAAATTTTTCCACTAGTGGGAGTAATTAATCCCAGCATCATTCCAATAGAGGTAGTTTTTCCACAACCATTAGGCCCTAAAAGACCTAATGTTTTATTTTTTTCTATTTCAAAACTTATATTATTAACCGCTATAGTAGACTTAAATTTTTTAACTAAATTTTTTACTTCTAATTTCATTTTTTATTTGCTGCTCTTTTTATTCTATCGTTAATAGCTATACCAGAACCTTTCATAGGTATTTTTGCTATTTGAATTTTTTTAAATCTTTTCTTTTTAATTAATCTAAAAGTTTTATATAAATTAGATGCTGCTTCATTTAAATTTGAATTCTTACTCAAACTAAAAAAATTATTCTTATTTTTAAATTTATTACCAAGATAAATAAATGCACTTTTGTTATCTGACTTCTTCTGATTAATTAACATAGGCAATCCTGGTGAGTAGTGTTTTTTTAACATGCCAGGAGATTTAATTACAGATTTATGGGAATTATTTTTAATTTTTAAGTTTAAAATTTTCTCAATTTTGGCAGGAATGATTATTCCTGGTCTCAGTATTTTTGGTATATTTGTTAAATCAATTACCGTTGATTCAATACCAATTTTAGATTGACCACCATCAATAATAAACTTAATTTTTTTTTTAAACTCATCAAATACATCTTGTGCAGAAACTGGACTTACGCCAGATGAAACATTTGCACTAGGCATTGCTAATGGAAAATTAATACTTTTTAGAATTGTTCTCACGATTTTATGCTTTGGAAACCTCACAGCAACAGTGTTTAATTTTGCATTAGCTAAAGGTTGAATTTTAGAATTTGTCTTTTTTTTTAAAATAAAAGTGATTGGTCCAGGACATAACTTTTTGTACAACTTTTTAAAATTATTATTTACAACTACATCATCAAGTACTTTTTCAATATTATAGTAGTGGATTATTAAAGGATTTAATTTAGGCCTTCTTTTTAATTTAAAGATTTTTTTTACTGCTGCACTAGAGTATGCATTCCCTGCAAGACCATATACAGTCTCCGTGGGAAGTGCCGCCAAGCTTCCTTTATCTAGAAGTCTTATGGTTTTATTGAGTATTTTTTTGCTTAGAGTGAATATATTTGAATATCTATTTTTCATAATGTAATTATTTATTAAATGAAAAATGAAAATATTCCAGTAGATATAAAAAGTAAATCACTAAAAGAGGCCAGAGAAGAAATAGATGAGATTTTAACTAAATTAGAAAGTCAAGAAAGTGACTTAAGCAACTCTTTGAGTGATTATGAGCGATTAATTCAATTAAATAAACACGTAGATAGTTTATTTAAAAAAAAATTTAGAGAAATTTCTTCAAATAAAAAATTATAAAAATGATAAAAAAAAAATTATTTACGAATGCAAAAAAAATTGACAAGTTTTTAATCAAATATTTAAAAAGCCAAAACCAGTCATCACTGAGCCAGCCAATGAAATATGGAATTATTTCAGGAGGAAAAAAAATTAGATCAACAGTTATTTTTGATACCGGAAAAATATTTAATATTAATGAAAAAAAATTAATAAATGTATGTGCAGCCGTAGAATGTATCCATTCATACTCACTAATTCATGATGATTTACCTTGTATGGATAATGATGAAACCAGAAGAGGAAAACCTTCAACCCATATTAAATTTGGAGAAGCATCAGCGGTCTTAGCTGGAAGTTCATTATTAACCTTAGCATTCGAAATAATTGCAGACAAAAAATACAAATTAGACTCTAAATTTAAAAATGAAATTATTAAAGCATTAGCTAATTGCTCTGGACACACAGGTATAGCTGGAGGGCAAGAGCAAGATTTAAAATTTGAAAATAAAAATAAAAAGATAAATCAAATTATCGATATGCAAAAGAAAAAAACTGGAAAATTATTTAATTTTTGTTTGTATGCTGTAGGTGTTATTGCAAATAAAAATAATAAAGAAAAAATTTTTTTAAGTAATCTAGGTGAGGAAATTGGATTATTATTCCAACTAGCTGATGATTTTTTAGATATAAAGGGTTCAAAAAAACAAACAGGAAAAAAAGTTAAAAAAGATAGTAAAATAGGAAAGGCTACATTGCTCAACTTAATAGGGGAAAAAAAAGCATACTTATATGCGTTAAATTTAAAGAAAAAAATATTGCTTAAATTAAAAAAACATGGAAAAAAAGCTAGAAGTTTAACTAATACTATTGAATTTATTTTAGGAAGAAATTTTTAATGGGAAGACTAATAAAACAAATAAATTTTCCTGCTGATTTAAGAAAATTTAATAAAAAAGATCTTAAGCAGATATCTGATGAGCTGAGAGATGAGTTGATAGATATTGTCTCTGAAACAGGTGGACATTTAGGAGCTGGATTAGGTGTAGTTGAGTTAACAGTAGCTTTACACTATGTCTTTGACACACCTAAAGATAAATTAGTTTGGGATGTAAGTCATCAATGTTACCCACATAAAATAATTACAGGTCGAAGAGATAGAATAAAAACACTTCGTAAAGGTGGAGGATTATCTGGATTTACCAAGCGAACTGAAAGTGAATATGATCCATTCGGTGCAGCGCATAGCTCAACTTCAATTTCATCAACTTTAGGTATGGCTGTAGCAAAAAAATTATCAAACAATAACAACAATGTAGTTGCTGTTATTGGGGATGGCGCCATGAGTGCAGGAATGGCGTATGAAGCTATGAATAATGCAGGAGCTTTAAAGTCAAAATTAATTGTAATTTTAAATGACAACGATATGTCAATAGCGAGGCCTGTAGGCGCAATGAGTAATTACCTAGCAAAACTATTATCTGGAAAACTATATTTTAATTTTAGAGAAACTATAAAAATGATCATCTCATCATTTTCTAAAAGATTTAGCCAGAAAGCTGGAAAAGCTGAAGACTTATTAAGAAATATTGTGACTGGTGGTACATTATTTAGTGAACTAGGCTTTTATTATGTTGGTCCAGTTGATGGGCACGATGTTAATAATTTAGTTCAAATTCTTGAAAACGTAAAAAATTCTAACCATCAGGGTCCAGTATTAATCCATGTTAGAACTCAAAAAGGTAAAGGATATAAGCCTGCAGAAGACTCAGGTGACAAATACCATGGTGTATCTAAGTTCAATATATCAACTGGTGAACAAATAAAATCAAAATCCAATATTCCTTCCTACACTAAAGTTTTTGCAGAAACCTTAATAAAGCATGCAGAACAAGACACAAAAATTATTGGAATTACTGGTGCAATGCCTTCAGGAACCGGTTTAAATTTATTCGAAAGAAAATTCCCAGATCGAACTTTTGATGTAGGAATAGCCGAGCAACATGCGGTAACATTTGCTGCAGGACTAGCAACAGAAGGATATAAACCCTATGCAGCAATTTATTCTACTTTCTTGCAAAGAGCCTATGATCAAGTAGTCCATGATGTTGCTTTACAATCTCTACCTGTAAGATTTGCTATAGATAGAGCTGGTTTAGTTGGAGCTGATGGACCAACACATGCAGGGTCTTTTGATATCACCTATTTATCAGCCTTACCAAATTTTGTAGTTATGGCTGCTAGCGACGAAGCAGAGCTTGTCAAAATGATAAATACATCAGTCAATATTAATGACCGTCCCTCTGCTTTTAGGTACCCAAGAGGTAATGGAGTTGGCATAGAATTACCTTCTATTAAAGAAACTTTGGAAATAGGAAAAGGAAGGATAATTAAAGAAGGTAAAAAAGCCGCAATTATAAACTTTGGCACAAGATTAGAAGAATGTAAAAAAGCATCAGAAAAACTTTTTAACAAAGGAATTAATTGCACATTAATCGATGCAAGATTTGCTAAACCTTTAGATGAAAAACTAATAATGGAAGTGGCTACTAACCATGAAGTTCTAATTACTATTGAAGAAGGTTCTATCGGTGGTTTTGGTTCTCATGTTATGCAATTACTTTCTGATAGAGGTGTGTTTGATAGAGGTTTAAAATTTAGATCTATGATACTACCAGATATATTTATTGATCAAGACTCACCAGAAAAAATGTATGAGACAGCCGGCTTAGACAGCG
>Ga0233444_10000487_pt1 | contig 52567 bp, 48 predicted proteins | sample SI_124_October20_6_FD_182792 | JGI IMG/M metagenome (GOLD analysis project Ga0233444, IMG submission 182792) | Seawater microbial communities from Saanich Inlet, British Columbia, Canada - SI_124_October2016_10_MG | ecosystem: Environmental > Aquatic > Marine > Inlet | place: Canada: British... | reverse complement strand
GAAATCCGAATCTAGTTTTGATGAAGCAATCACACTGTTCTAATTCTTGCAACCAAACTTGCTCGGAAAACTCTGGAACCATTTGTTTCTCATGAAACTCTCCCAGATCACCTTTTTTCTCAGCAGTTGAACACGATGAATAATCTCGGGCCATCTTTTTGAAAATCTTCAATGGCTTCTTGGCATTTGTAATCTCATTAAGAATCGCCTGTGCCTGTGACTTACTTCCGACCAAAATGTGCCTGGCATGTGCATACCTTCCTGGTCTTCTCATTCAACATCCCTCAGTATTGTTCGGACATGTATTCTGTCCCAATAGTGGGCAACTACGAACATCACCGGAGAGTAAATCCAGCCTGCCATGTATATTGCCCAAGTAAACAGCAATATGATGCTCGGGTTTTTGAGTGTGTTGCGTATTATTCTCATGTGCAACCCTACGAGTAACATTAGCGAAACTCTTGGTAAAAATGTATGAACTTTGATTCCGCTTTTTTGTCCGTCGTAAATGGCACGTACAGGGACATGTGCAATCCTCCAGCCATTTTCAGCCAGATGCATGAGCCACCAGTTGGGGTATCCATATCCTTTCCATGACCTTTTCCAATCCCATTTTCTGAGCACCTTGCTACTTGTTGCAGTATAGCCACATTGTGGGTCGGAAATTGGTTGACCACATGCTAGTGTGGTGAGGATAGATAGTAAGAATGTCCCAAATCTTCTGTAAATCGGCATCTTACCAGCTCTGTCTAATCTTTCTCCCTTGACATGGTGTACTTTTCCTTCGACCACGGGGGAGATTAGGTTCTTCATATCGGCAGGATCCATCTGCCCATCACCTGCAATCACAACAGATACGAATTCATCATCAAATACTGAGATTAGATGTTGGTGGCCTTTGTCGATTGCAGCTCCAACGCCCTCTCCTGAAAGCGTCACTAAGTCTGCATTTGCGACGATACTGCCTGTGCCATCTGTGGACCCGTCGTCGACAACCACTACTTTGTCTACAAACCCGGGAATGGTGGCCAAAACTCCCGGCAAATGGTTTGCCTCGTTACGAGCGGGGATGACTACACCCACCAACATCCCGTCGTACATGATACTCCTAGTAAGATTCGCATCATGAACTTCATGGCTGGACTGGTTCAAACAAATCTTCAAAAGGTTAGATTCTGAAAACAGCACATGCCCACTAGAGCCTACGCCTTTGCTGCTGTACTAGCAATGTTAGTGCTGATTCCTGGTTGTACCTCGCCTCAGAGTGTGGTAGAAGCAGAATCAACCAATGAGGTCCAACTTCCAGAGCATCTAAATTTAATCGCAGATACTGCAGGTCGTGATATCGATCGTGGTGACCAACTCGATATTTTGCAGGATGCTGCTGGTGAGAATACTCTAATCTTGTGGGTGTCCACTGGCTGTACTGGTTGTCATGATTGGACCGAAATGATAGCAGACGAGATGCGCAGTGGGAATCTGTCTAATGATACTAGAATAATTACCGTTCATCGATATCCTTCGTTTGAAAACCGAGAGGAAGTAATTGATGTTTATGCATCTCCTAATAGTTCGACTGAATCACTTTGGCCTGTTCTCATTCCTAATGACGGGCAATCAGCAATCGATGTCGATAGAAACAAATTAACCGATTATGACTACTCCGAGGCTTTTTCTAATCCTGCAACTCCCTCATTGTATGTTCTAAACGGAGATGGTAAAACAATCTGGAAAAACAAAAATTACTGGGCGAATGATACCGTATTAGCTGAAGCATTGAACTTGTTGTAGTTGTTTGGTTAGACTTAGTGACTATCCAAACCGCTTCTGTGTTACCAAATCATCCATGAAGTTCATGACTTAGAAGAATACCCGCAGTATATGGAGTCACTACGTATCGTTCTGATGGGTAGTGACTTTGAGTTGCGATTAGTGTCTCTGGTAGTTAGGGCAAGAGAATTGGCAGATGAAGTGCTTCTCTTGGATTTGGGTAGTCAAGATGGCACTATTGAGTTGGCTAAGAAAATAGATTGTCGAGTGTTAAATCATGATGGAGATACCCACGCTCCTTTGCTTGGGAGTGTATTGCTTGATGACAACCCTTCAGAATTCACCTTACTGGTTCGCATAAATGGTAGGTTCAAATTAAGAGATCTTCCTCTTCTCGTAAATAGAGCTAGAGAGAGATGGGATGTTCACATGTCTTTCATCAGTGAGTCTAGTGACAATTCAAATCCGCAAGAAGTTGTTTATGCCAATGCTCAATTATCGCACCTTGCTGCTTCAATCCCGGGGTTAGAAGCAATTTCGAGATCTGAGAATTCCCAAACCCCACTCGACCTTGACCAGAATTTGAAAGTAAGAGTTTTGCATTCCAAACCATCACCAAAAGTTCAGCAAAGAGAATCGCTTGCAACAGCCTCTAAATTCGCTCAACTATTCTATTGGATGCTAGAATCAAGACATCCTCTTTTGCTATTCGGAATACCAGGCGTAGTGTTATTCTTGGTGGGTTACAATCTTTCAGGAAATGTTCTTGATTCATTTGATGAATGGAACCAGACCAGTGTTGGAGTTGGCCTTGCTGTTATCGGAGTTACTCTGATGGGCCTGTTTGCCATGATGGTTGGGCTCATTCTATACATCATGGGTAAGCAAGTTAAACAGATTCAGGCTCAATACAATCATTGGCCCAAAGAAGAGTAGGTGTTTTCATGAAGTATCTAATTTGTTTTGACATGGACCGCGTATTAGTTGACCACCTTTCTACTTGGCAATTTGTCTATGACAAGTTGGAGATTTCAAACCACGAAGCCTTCGAATTATACAATCAAGGAAAATTGGACGAATGGGATTGGCTGAAGATGGACCTTGCACTCGTTAAAGCAGCTCATGGAGAAGTATCCGATGAGATGATGCGTGAGTTATGTGTCGGAACTCCTCTTATGAATGGAATAAAAGATTGTCTAGATTGGATTATTGCCAATGGCCACGAGGTTGCAATAATTAGTGGGGGTATGCAAGAAACAGCACGCGAAATTGCTTGTATGTATCCTGCTGAAAAGCCTTGGAGAAAGCGTTGGGGTGGAATAAATCGTCATCGTGGATGTGATACTAAATTCCATGTCTTCACAAATGGTTGGCTTGAGAGAAATGATGGTACAATCGGTGATTATGGGCGTTACCAGGTCCAAATGAACGGCAAGGGCTCAATTGTACAAATGCTTCAACGTCGCCTGGATATTCCAAAATCTCGTACTATCTCAATCGGTGACAGCGCAGGAGATATTGGAATGTTTGAAAATAGTGAACTGTCGATATGTTTCAATCCCTGGGATGAGAAACCGGTTGCTGTCGCAAAGATGACCATTAGAAGTCGCAATCTTCTGGATGTCCTTGAAGCGATTAAAAATCAAATCAAGGAGTGACTCTTCTAGAGTCACGTGGGAACGGAATAACTTCTCTGATGTGGTCTGCACCGGACAACCAAGAGCAAACTCTGTCCACTCCAAGGCCAAACCCTCCGTGAGGAACTCCACCGTAAGTTCTGGTGTCGATATAGAACTGGTATGGCTCACGAGGAACCCCTTCATCATCGATTCTTGCAAGAATCTCTTCTTCAGACCAAGTTCTTTCTCCTCCACCCACAATCTCTCCATATCCTTCAGGGGCAAGTAAATCATGGCATAATACATAGTTGTCATCATCGGGATCTACTCGGTGATAGAATGGCTTTGCAATCTTAGGGTAGTGGGTAAGGAAGTGAGGTACGTCAAAATCTTGAGTCAAAATCTTCTCTTTCGAGTAATCTAAATCCTGTCCCCATTCGATTTCAACATTCATTCCTTGAAGTGTTTCCACAGCCTCATCATAACGCATTCTTGGATATGGGTTGTCTGCATATCTAGCAATTAATTCTAGGTCTCTATCGATGCCTGCTAATTCATCTTCTCTCTCTTCAAGTATAGTTCTAGCAATGTGTCTTACCAATCCTTCACCATGAGTCATTATTTCGGCGTTTGAGGCCCAAGCAACTTCCATCTCAGCGTGCCAGAATTCGGTGAGGTGTCTTCGTGTTCTACTTTTTTCAGCACGGAACGATGGAGCGATTGTGTACAGCCTCTCCAATGCAGGCATTGCAGCTTCTGCATAAAGTTGCCAAGACTGAGTAAGATATGCTTTCTTACCAAAATAAGGCACCTCGAACAAAGTCGAACCGCCTTCTACTGCACCTGCTACGAAGTTTGGAGCTTGGTACTCAACGAAATCTTTGTCTCTAAAGTAAGAATGAATAGCACCAAAAATACTCGAACGTATTTTCAGCATATTCGTCATCCTCCCCGTACGCAAATACAGGTGACGATTGTCGAGAAGGAACTCAGTTTCTCCTCCATCGGCTGCAGCCATTGCAGATTCGGTAATTGGGAATGGTGTTTCAGCTCTAACGGCGCCAATCACTTCAGAACTCGATACTACTAGTTCATGGCCGCCTGGTGCTCTTTCGTCAACATTTACAGTACCCTTCAGGATAACAGATGCTTCGATTAGTGCTCCCTTCAAATCCTCAAATGCTTCATCGCCCAGAACATCACGCTTGGCGACACATTGAATCGTTCCTGTTGAGTCTCGCAGTACTACGAATCGTATCTTATTAGAGCCACGCGCTCTTTTGACCCAACCTTTCAATTCAACTTCAGCACCATCGTGGATGCCTGCCTGGACATCACCAATCCAGAACTCTTTCGCCATGTGCTGCCGTGTAAGGCATTGTGCTTGAATGCCTCGCTTGTTTCTAACAAATAAATAGCATTATGATTCTCTTCTGGATACTAACAATGCAGCGCCCAGTAATGCGAAAATTGTGAAGAATGGAGACACCCATGGGACTGATAAGTCCACTTCACCAGCAATTCCGTTCTCATTTGAGATTCCAATTTCATAATCGCTCATTGCGTAGTTATCACAACTTATTGAAAGAACATCACCGCTCGAAATCTCACCCATTGGGGCATTATCTGTGTATGATATTGTACAATTATTATCACCATACCATTCATCAGTGGTCTGAATCAACCCACCCCCGTTAATCGCAGTCTCAATATCTACTTCGAATGCGATGTCAGTAACCTCAATATCATTCTCATAATCATATTCTTCAGTGTAAAGAACTACTTTTGCACCTTCCATGGAGTAGGATGAATTGTACAATGTTTCTATAGTACTACTGTGGTTAGAACTCCAAATGCCAGAATCAATGGTCACTGGCATAGGGGTGTCTGAATTAGCATTCTTTACCCAGCTTGGTTTCGAAAAGGAATCAGATCCAATTTCAACTAGCATTTCAGAACTTGAATTGGTCATTTTAGTTCCTAGTAAATTTCCATCATCGTCAAAGTAAACAGAGATCGTGAATTCATCATTATCTATTACTTGGTCAGTTACAATTTTTACAGCCCTAACTCCCTCTTCATCAGGGAACCTCTCGCCTTCAGATGAGAATGATTGCGATGGGTCGTTTTCCAAACTAGAGGCGATTAATTTGTGCAAGAAACAGTATTCAAGCGGCGCTTCAGTGTTACTAAGTAATTCGAATGCTGGTGATGTGGATAAACTTTCGATAGCAACTCTGCCCGATTCTTCATCAATTATATCCCACGCTATTTGGTTTTCATCCATCCAAATATCATTGCCAAATTTTGAGAAAAAAGCAGACAATTCAGATTTGACTCTTGCAGTGTTTTCAGAGGCGTAAATCGAATAATCACCTCGAATTGTAATCGATTCTCCATCTTCCTCTTCTGTCGACTTAAATTCGATATCACATGTCCAATCGCCGATATTTCCTGACGCAACATCGTCGATAGTGGGTTCATCATTTGCCATTTTTATGAATTCATCTCTTTCGAGGTCGTCAGGGAATAGCATGGGGTCAATAACGAATGAATAGAGTACCCAACTAAGTGCGGTTAGAATGAGTAGTCCTACAATACTCATTGCAATGATCTTTCCTTTACCGCCTTCATCTTGTTTTTCAGAAACAGCATTCCATCCAATTTCTTGTTCTTGTACATCAGTAGTTAGTTGGAATATATTCTGCTCTTGATGAGCGTTATCCTGTTGGATATCATCTGGTGATTCATTAGTATGAGGCAACCATTCTGTACCGTTCCAAATAAAATTGCCATCAGGTGAAATCTCTCCGACCATGATTTTCCGAAAGTCATTGCATGTATCACCTTTTCACCTACGGCTTTTCGCACTAACGCAACAAATTGAGAACATGTGACTCTTCTTTGGGAAAGCATCAAACCTTAGTTTGAAAGTCAACAATTATGTCTCGAACAGTAGTGTACGCTATCGGAGGCAATGCCCTTTCATCGCCTAGTGGTGATGCCGGTGACGAGTCTTCCCTAGTATTGGCGAAAGTGATTAGTGACGTGGTTGATTTATTGGAAGCAGGTTGGAGAGTAATCCTCACCCATGGCAATGGTCCACAAGTAGGCCACCTGATGTCACTTGATTCTTCTCAGCCCATGGATGAGTGGGTTGCTGCAACTCAAGGAATGATCGGCCATTCACTTTCAATTAATCTTGATTCCATCTTACAAAGAAGGAATCGGCCTGAAGCGACAGCCGTTGTGTTGACAAGAGTTGAAGTTGATTCCAATGACGAGGGTTTTAATTTCCCAACCAAGCCTGTAGGTCCAGTATTATCTGATAAACAGGTCATGTCTGAAGATTGGGACATAGCGGAAACCAAGGTGGGCGCTAGAAGGGTAGTCGCTTCTCCAATTCCTTTGCGAATCTTAGATATCGAAGTAATCAAATCTCTAGTCGCGAAAAACGCAATAGTAATTTGTTGCGGAGGCGGAGGAATTCCTGTTGTGCAGAAAGAAGGTCATTACGTAGGCGTTCCAGCGGTTATTGATAAGGATAGATTGAGCACACTTTTAGCAATTGAAATGAATGTCGATGCACTAATAATTTCAACAGCAGTTGATGCAGTAAGAACTGATTTTGGAGGACCGAATGAAAAAGTCCATCATCATTTGAGTATAGCTGAAGCGAACAGGTATTTGGAAAACGGAGAGTTTCCTGCTGGTTCGATGGGTCCCAAAGTTGAGTCTCTTATCGAAGCAGCATCCAAAATAAACGAAGTCAAATCTATTCTGTGCCAGCCAGGCGATGCAATCAAAGCACTACGAGGAGAATGTGGAACAACTATAACAAAGTGAATTCACATTGCAGATTTATACAAATAGTTTAGCTACTAGATTAGATTAAATACGACTTGACGAACCGCAGGATGGGCCTGTAGCTTAGTCAGGTAGAGCGATGGACTCTTAATCCATCGGCCGCGGGTTCGAACCCCGTCAGGCCCGCCAATCTCAAATCAGCCTTCCATTAGGGTTGATAATTGTCTCAACTCCACTTGAGCCGGCCAGTACAACTGCATCGCACATATCATTGAATAATCCGACCTGCACAACTCCTGCAATCATTAAAATCTCAGATTCTGAACTAACAGGATTTGAAAATTTTGGACCAGAATGCGCATCAGCAATCATGTTCCCGTTGTCGGTAATCACTGGTCCGTTTCCTGACATACGAATATTAACCCGACAGTCGAGTAGCCTACTGAGTGCTCTAACCGTTGCTTCATGTGAGAATGGTGTAACCTCTATTGGTAGCGGGAATGCCCCTAATGTTTCCACTTTCTTCCTATCGTCTGCGACAACAACCATAGCAGAACTTTCTTGAGCAACAATTTTCTCTCGAAGAAGTGCAGCACCGCCGCCTTTGATCAACTGGAAATTAGGGTCGTATTCGTCAGCCCCGTCAATAACTATGTCTAATCCATCGATATCGGATAATTCAACCAATGGAATGCCAACCTCTTTTGCGAGTTTTTCAGTTGCAAGACTAGTTGGAACTCCGATTATTTCCAAACCTTCTTCAGAAATTCTTCTTCCTAATTCGATAACCGTATGTTTTACAGTCGAGCCAGTCCCCAGTCCGACTTTCATACCAGTTTTAACGAATTTGCACGCTTCAATTCCTGCCTCTTTCTTGAGTGCCTCAACATCTGCCATGGCACTTCCAGATGGCAGAAGTCAATAATACATGTGAAGCGAATGTCTGAAGTGCTTAGAGTCCATGCCATGTACATGGCGAGGCAAGGTTTGGCACTTTTCCTTGTTACTCTGTTTTGTTTAATGTCCTGTGCGCCGCTAGTAGATGCTTCAGCTCCGTTAAGATCTGTTGACATCGAGATTGGCCTCGGGCCAAACGGTATATCGGAGCAATTTATTGTAGATATTCCTGAAGGTGAAATCATTACAGATTTCAACGTCAAAATTATTGAAGAATCTTGGCCCATAGACGATGTCGTTTCATTAACGGGGAAGCAAGATTGGGCCAATGGTCATGTCATGGATGGCGTCGATTACAATCTGACAGGATTGAGGATTTTGCCGATGAGTCATGAGTGGGATTTCGAGGGTTCAGTGCAGGGTTGGACTTTGTCAACAGGAGGTGGTTGGGCCCATGGTTATGATTCAACTTTAGGAGCAACAGGTGGTGTTCATTCTGGCAATTCTGCACTATACACTTACACTGGTAGTTATCCTAATGGGATGAGTTCAACTTACTGGGCAACATCTCCTACAATCGATTGTTCTTCGTGTTCAGGAACTTGGGACCTAAAGTATTGGAAACGACTTGGAGTTGAATCTTCTTCCTATGACCATGCGTATGTATCCGTAAAAAGTAGTAGCGGAGGTTGGGCTAATGTCTATTCGAATCCATCTGGTTCAACTAATGACGGCTCATTTGTGCAGTCAAGTCACGACATTAGCAGTCACATTAATGGAAACTCAGCATTCCAATTACGATTTGGATTAGGAAGAACAGATAGTTCTGTTACATACACAGGATGGAATGTGGATGATATCACAATCGAGCCTAGGGGTAATACCGGTACAGGTGCCGCTAATTGGACAAGCCAGGCCTTCGGACCTGGAGCATCTGGTGAGATGCGAATGGAGCATGGCCTGATGGCATTAGATGCAGTGGTTCCACAAGGTTCCTTCATGCATTGGAGCCTCGTAGATGCAATGGATGGTACGCTAATTCCTGGCTTTATCGATCGTGATGATCTTAGTGCAGATCTTTCAGTTATAGATACGAAAATTCACCCAAGTATTCAACTGAAGATTCAGATGGAAACAACTAGTGAAAGCCCTGTAATCAATTCGATTAAGTTAGGTGGAGGAATAATAGAATCCTTCGAACAAAACCCTTCATCAAACGGTTGGAGTGGTTATTCATCACATAGCAACGGTGTAGTTTCTGGTTCGGGTGTACTATCATCTCCTCAGTGGCGAGTCACAAACTCGTTCAGTGCACTGGAGATTTCTTGGGATGGAACTGGTAGTGGTAACTTTGAGGCTTGCTTTATGGAAATAAGCGATTGCTCTGGAAACTGGGTTCAAGTCCCATCAGGTGGTAAACTAGCAATGGATTCTCCCAGTGTATTGTTAAATCTCAGATGGGCAGGTTCAGGCTCTTACTCATTGAACAAAATCGAAATTGATTTACATCGGCAATCGTCTCCTCAAGATGCTAGAATTGACATAGGTTTGGACGGTGTTGACGAATGGTCATTCTCTCATGATGAAATCGGTGGATGGGGTTTACAGGACATTTTCACCAATGGTGAAAAAAGTTTCAACCTCTCTACAACTCCCGAATATAGTGGCATAATTTCATTCCAATATCCATTTGGAACCGCAAACCAGACTTATTCATCTACTGGTCCAATGATGTTCTCATTGACTCCACTAAATGGTCCAATAGATGGTGTGGATGTCACGCTGTCTATTGGAGGAAATGAGCTACTTACCGAATCTCTCGGCTTTGTATCAAATCCTACATCACTTGTTCTCACATCTGCGCAAATGCAAAACTTAGAATCCGAATTAAATTCAAGAACTCCTAATTTCAATATAGTGGATCATCTAGATTCCTACGAAATTGAGGTTTCAGTATCTTCCTTGTCGGGAGGAGATTTACTGATTTCGGGATTGTCTATTCCATATCGTTACGATGTTGAAATATCAGGTGAAGATTCACTTTCGATAATTTCTGCCATAAATTCTCAATTATCTAGCACAAGTCCATCTAATGGAGTTCTCCAAGTGCCAGTACCTGTAGTTATGTCAAACCCTGGCAAATTGTCGATATTGGATTATGGCATACAGACTCTAGGTTCTCCAATTCCTGTCTCTTTGAACATGACCAATTATTCAGAGACCCTAGTTGCGGGAAATGATTGGTATGAATTTACCAGTAGATTTGACTTATCTAATCTTGGAGTTAGTGATGCGAGTGAACACTTTGTCTCAGAGAATTGGTCTTCATCACTCACCTTTGGAGGTAGTGAATGGAGCCGTATCGCTTATTGTTCAATTGATTCTAACTCTTGCAACAGTGGTCAAGGAATTATTGTAGATTCGTTTTCACATACCTTCAATGGCTCTTTCGTAGAGTTTCATCATCGTATTGGGCTTTCTTCGATATGGCCGGATGAAGATGCATTGATAGTTTCAAGTTCAATCGATATGAACGGGCCATCTTCTCAGCCAGCACAACTTCGGTTTGGCCTTGGATGGTCGATGGGGGTAGAGCAGGATGTTGATGTCTTGGATTGGCATCTTTCATTCATGAACGGTGCCCAGTCAACATGGGATGCACTGTATCTAGACCCTTCTAATCCCGGAATTGTCGAGGTTGAACTGGCTTTTGAGAATCTAGAGTCTACCCCTCGTTCCTCTGCATTCAGTATTTCACTCTACATGAATGGTGTACTATCTGACACTACTCAAGTCCTTAATGATGGAATTGCATCACTAATGTTCACTCCAGATTCATCTGCTACGGATGTTGAATTAGAGCTAAGCGTTTCCGGACTTTATGGCCAAGAAGTAAATTGGAAAGTCCCAAAGAATGCCACATTCTTGGCAGATGATGTATCTCCTGTTCTTATCTCAACAAATGTCGCACCTTTGGATCATCGAAGTAGCGATTCACCGTTAGAATTGATTTTCCAAATCGGGGATAGACCACTTCTCCCTAGACATTCTTTCCTACATCTACACTCCTCTTGGGATGGCGACCGAATTGTTGAGTTAGACAAGCCTGCAAATTTGAATGGTTTTCAAGGAAATTACTCGAAAGTAATTGATGTCGCAAATGCAAATATTGGAGATACTATTTCTGGCTGGTTGGAAGTTTTTGACCCAGCAGGTCATGCATTACCAGATTCTGGGGCTCCAGAGTCCCCTTTATTCATAATACGATTTGGACCAGATGGTGCACCAATCGTTTTGCAAGATGGGCTTGGTTGGACTCACGAGGATAACTGGTTACACCCTGGTCAAGATTATAGTATGGAAATTCCGATTCAAGATGTAAATGGTTATGGAGACATTCAATCTGTTGAAATCGATATGTCTGCAGATTCTGCTGAGAACCTTGTGATACAATGGTCTTCATTGCACGGATGTTTGACTAGTACTTCTGGAATCACAATTCAAGACTGTCGAATAATTGGTGATGCACATCACTTTGACTCGATTTTCACTCTAGAGGTTGTAATTTCATTCGATTGGGACTTTAACCCAGATTCATCTCTAGAAAGAAAAATACGAATCACTGCTAGTGATGATTCTGGACAATCTCATGGAAGTGACTTGGAAGCTACATGGAGATATTCGAGTGAAATGGAAATCGATTTGTCGAGTTTTGGATTCAACGATGACACTGCATTTGTAGCGCCTGGAAACAATCGTTCAATTTCTGCAGATTTGGTTTGGACTAAAGGTGGACAACCGGTTAATGCTGCAATCGATGTGTCCGCTACAATCGGTGAAGGTCAACAATATGGTGTTTCCATAGGTGGTTTTACTGAGATTGACATCGTTGCCCCTAATGTTACAGGTATACATCCTATCACGATGGATTTAGTTAATCTTCCAATCGGTGCTATTGACCGAACAAATAGTGATGAAGTAGTAGCCTGGTTAGTAGTAGATGGAAATAAGCCCAAAGTATTGCAATTACTCTCTCCTGACCCTCTGGATATTGTGGAAGAAAGAGATTGGAATAATCTCACCTTTGAGATAATGGTCAATGAAAGAGAAGGGTTGTTTTTGGAATCGATGAGAATGCATTGGCTTCTAATCCCTCATGGGATGGCTATTCCAGAGTTGGCTTTACTTGAGGGTAATGTGAGTATGGAGTTAATCGCAGGAACTGGTGCAGGAGAATCAATTCCACTTGCATCTACATTAGATGTGGATTCTCTTATTCCCGAAGTCAGCCGACATAATTCATGGGATCTGTGGGTATGGGTGGAAGGCCACGACCATGCATCACATTACCTCAATTCAACTTTCAATAGTCGGTCATCCCCATTGGCTGTTTTGCAATTAGCAAATCGTGAATCAGACATACAACTTCATTCCGAAGATATTGTTATTACAAATCAATATCCAAGTGTTGATGAAACAATAATGCTGAATTTTACAGTCCACAATTTAGGCCAAGTTGATGGAACATCAAGTTTCAGAATCGAAGTCATCGAGGATGGAAATAATCGCCGGTTAATCGAAATTATCAATGTCGATGTGCCTGCATCTAGTACGGTGTTTTTCGAGGTCAGATGGGTTCCAGAATCTTCGGGAACTGCTTGGGTTGAAGTCTCAACACCTGGTGGGTTGTCTGAAAGAACTGACACTATACAAATTGAAAAAGGCGAAACCACATTTATCATCGAGGGACTTGATGGAGCTAGCAATTCTATGCTAACTGGATTTGGAATTATAGCATTCCTAATGCTTGGTTTACTTGGATATCTAGTCGTTACAGGAAAGAAGGATTCGAATGAAGAATACGATGAAAGCGATTACATTTGATTCCCAATGGTTTGAAATGTGTTCGGCCCCCGCGACAGTATGGAGGATGCAGGAGGACTGCTGACAGACTTCGAGTCTGAGGAAAGTCCCCTCTCCACAGTGCAAGCGGTCGACACAAGTCGAGACACAGAAATGGGTCGGTCAATGGTGCAGAAACGAACGATACGGGGTGTGTACGATGAATCCGGAAGGACGAGATTGCCACGTGGTCGATGAGACGAGCAACCCCGCTGGAGCAAGTCCAAACAGTCCCGCTTATGCGGCACGTTCAGGGACAGGTAGGACGCACAGTTGAATGCAGTCACCGCAAGGGAACAGAAAGGGGCTTACTCCCTGCATTCTCCACTAGTTCATGACTAATTTTTTACCGTTCCAACATTTTGTGTTGCCAGTAAAATGTGGTACGACTGGAATCCATGAGTGTTATTACCTGGTATGGAACATAAAAACTGGGCCATTTTATTCCAATATCGCATCGACAGCATTCATATTATCATCGGTTAGTACTGCTCCCTCTCCAAAGTCAATGAAACTTGATTCTTTCTTAATTCGCCTTCGAATAACTTGATCTGCAGTCAGACATGCAGGGAGTAGGAATACACTGGTCAAGAATGCGAATCCAATTAGTAGCATCATTAGGATGAAGAAATTAACTAGTCCGGGGAATGCCACGAAGAAACCAGCACCTAATCCTGCCACTGTGGTCGCTGTAGTTTCAAAAATAGTCTGGCCAGTCTTTTCTATGGCTTTTGAAATTCCAACAGCGGTTTCACCTTCTTCTTGAATACGGTGCATCACGTGGATTGCATCATCAACCCCAATTCCGAAAACAATTGTCCCAATCATTGCTGTAAATATGTTGACATTGACATCACCAGAGCTCATCAATAGCGGCTGCCACACAATAATAGCCGCTACAGGTACCATTGTATAGATTCCAAGTCTGAATGACCTGAATACCAAACACATTACCAGTGTTAGAATAAGTAGAGTTAGTAATGTGGTGTAATTTTGGGTGTCATGTATTCCTTCATTGATGTCTAGACTTACAGGCAATCCTCCGGTTAATGGAGAAACTCTGATTCCCTGTTCTTCCATAGGCTCATCTAGCATGAAGTCGATATCGTCTCTTAGCATGCTAGCGTTATCGAGGTTCATGTAAGGTTGAGTAACATAGACTAGCGCTTTACTCCCATCGACATTTGTTAACATCCATTGAACTTCCTTCGATAGAGTGTCATATGCAACATTGACCATGTCCTTGCGCAATTCTTCTCTTCCAGTTCCTGGTGGGTTTGAAAGTGCGTCTAGAGGCACCCATGCAGCACAGTCTAGGCTATTCGATTCCCAGCATTCATCATGTAAAAGTCCCCATAAGTTGCCATTGTAAAGAGTGATTCCAGTTTGAGGTTCTGCTAAAGTTACGGGGACTGCTTCCAAGAATGAGATCAAACTAGTGGTATTGGTAAATTCGACCTGTTCAATTTTATTTTCGAGAGCATCCATCGCATCTAGGACTTCCAGAGACCGTATTTTCATATCTTGGTCATTTAGATGCTGGGATGCATCAAAAATAAACAGGGATGTTTGTCCTCCTGAGAATGTACTAGAGTATTCTACCATCGCTTGCATGGATGGGATGTTATCTGGTGTCTGGTCAGAACCAGAAATCGGTTTATCCATTTCGTCAAGGTTAGTGACTCCTGCTAACGTAATTGCCCCTGCAAGTAGCAAGAACACTGCGAAGTGTTTAACTGGTAATTTCGAAATTTGTCCCCACATTGGAGGGTTCGTTCTTTTGTTGAATTTGAGGAGCCAAATCAGAACTGGTACCAAAATCATTGAGAATATTAGAGTTGCTAGAATTCCTGCAACTAGTGTCATTCCAACAGAACGTATAGGGATGATTGGAACGATGTTCGGCAGTATCAGTACTGAGAATCCAATGACAGTAGTTGCAGCTGAAAGGAGAACTGCAATACCGGTCGTCTTCGACATGTCCATTACACAGGATCGGTAGAAATCAGGGTCCCAAATATCTGGGACTTCTTGAGGAACTAACCCTTTACGCCTCCTTCTTTCATTTTCTTCTACTGCAGCATCAACTCTTTTCCGCCGCACTTCTTCAATGCGGTTAACCATGTGCAAGGCATAATCCACTCCCAAGCCAATCAAGATTGGGAATGTTGCGATAATCATCGGAGTAAGGGTCATTTCTAGGAGTACTGCTGCACCAAAAGTGACAGCTAATGCCATAACGATTGGAGTTCCAGATATCACTACAACTTTCCACGAGCGGTGTAGCAGGGTGATGATAAGCACCGTGAAGAATAGCGATAATGGCATCATTCCGAGTAAATCTATGTATATCTTATCGGAAACATCTTCCAATATTTTTGATAGTCCAGTTTGTGTCATATTCGTTTTACGATATTGTGATGGTCTGTTTTCCTCATCGATTACGTCTTCTATGTGTGTGAAGAATTCTTTGTAATCCTCCCATTCACCAGTTTTTTCAATTTGATTAGCAGAAATCATACCTACCAATACTGCAGTAGTGTCCCAAACTCCGTCTCCATTGGTGTCTTTAGCCAAGGCTCCGAGCGAACCATTTGACTGATTAACAATCTCATCAATGCGTTCTTGTTCGTCAGGTATTGCATAAAGTCCGCCGCCACCTCCTGGTAACTGTGATAATGCTTCACAATCAATCAGGTTTGCAGTTAAACGATTACCTGTGTTGTCGCACATAGCGTGGTTAAACCGGCCATCACTGGAATTAATTTCTTTAATTATTTGAGAAATTGATATGATCCAAAGAACTCCATCCGATTCTCCGTGGTCATTCTTGTCCCAATCAAGGCCGTTTTGTTTGAAACCAGGAGCCCTTTTCTCATCATCTCCTTCAATCCAAGAAATTTCGTGCAAAATTTCAACATTAGTGATGTTGTAATCTGCTCCGAAGAAATCTGGGTCGTCAGCGTTTGGTGATTTAATGTAAATGAAACCTACATCTGTAGACCATTCTTCTCTAACTTCTAGTAGTAAGTCGGTAGATTCAGCACCTTCGGGTAAGAATATTTCAACATCATCAACTATCTGATCTTGGAACCCAGTCCCCACATTACCTAACCAAGCCGACAAAATAATTAGCATAACTAGAGTTGTTTTCGGCTGAGCAAGAATCTGGGAATATGCCGAATCGATAGTAGATTCAGTCTTTTCGCGAGCGAGACGCGAAAGTTCAGAGAATCTCTCCGACGCATCTCCCATGTTACGGTGGGTGCGCATCTAATCCATGAAGGCTATGCTAAATTGAGCAATATCAAGCCAGTCCAAATTCCCTAATCAGTAGGTGACGGATGAAGTTTCGAGCTGACTGTAATACTAGCCCAGTTGCCATCATTGCTAATCCAAGTACACCAATCCATATGGCGGTAAGACCTGGGCCTACAAGGGCATCAACAGAACTAGAAATCCCATTGATGGCATTGAATGCCATGGCAGCACCTGCTGCAAATAGGCCGAAACCGGGTAAGCCTAACACAAGCAATGGCTTCTTCTGCGAAAGCGAAAGCATTGCCCACACTAGGACAGTAAACCCGTGGGATATTGCAGTGAAGTTACTACCTTTTGGTACATCATATCTGATCACCGTAGGAACTTCTTCTATTTTCAGATTCTTTTCGTGAGCATCTTCTAGCATCTCCAGTGATAACTCCATTCCTTCTGAATCGAATCTCAATCTGTCAATCGCCAGTTTAGAGAATGCTCTGAATCCGGACTGAGTATCTTGAATCCCCAAATCACTGGATAGGTTAGATGTTGCAGTTATCACTTTGATGCCCAGTCTTCTGTATGCTGGCATATCTTCGCTACCGCCTCCATCGATGAACCTACTTCCGATTACGAAATCGGCTTCACCTGAAAGAATTGGCTCGAGAAGTTTCGGGATATCTGCAGGTTCATGTTGCCCATCACTATCTAGGACAACTAAAGCATCAGCCTTCATTTCTCTAGCCTTGGTAAACAAAGATTTGAGGGCACCTCCATAGCCACGGTTGACTCTATGGCGGTGGATTATAGCACCGCATGATTCAGCAATTCTTGCGCCTGAATCGGAAGATCCATCGTCCACACAGATGACATCATCAACATAGTCCAAAACTTTGGTAACTACAGTCCCAATAGTCTCTTCTTCATTGTACATGGGCAGACCAGCAACAATTGTGAATTGTCCTGTTGGCTCCTCCTCCATAGTTACTACTCGCGACCGAGTCCGATATATGTGATTCGGCTTCAATTCAGTATTATGTCTAATATTGATGAGTTAAGCCCGCTCTACCGTAATATGGCGAATTAACAGTCTTAGAACTTCAATTAATCATTCAACTGATTTATCGATGTCACAGCTCGACTACCTTCAATTACTCCTGATAGTGCATTCAAACTAATAATCAGTTGCACATATGTTTGCCCATCACTGGTTACGTATGTAGCACAGTCCTGAAACGAACTTGTGTTTATTGACAGTTTAACTGCACGCCCTGCGTTAGATTTGCGTACAAACCCAACTAGCATACTGTTTGTGTTTTGTTCATTATCTTGCTCTTTGTTATTATCTACCTTTGGCATTTTTTTCAACTCCTGGAACTTATTTTATCGCTGCACCGCTCCACTTACAACAATTATGATTTATCGCCAAACTACCATATCTTTTTCTCACAGAGGTGCTGTGAAAGTAAATCTAGACGATGATACTGAGTATTAAAATGAAATGATGATGACGACACATACATGCGAGCACTAGTTACTGGGGGAGCGGGATTCATCGGTTCTCACTTAATCGACCGACTTGTCGCTAAAGGTGACAAAGTTTCTGTTGTTGACAATCTATCTTCAGGGGTTATTGAATTCATTCAAGGACACATCGATTCAGGTGCAGTTGAATTCCATAATGTAGACCTCAAGAATTTGGATGACCTAAAGCCACTAATGGAAGGTGTCGAGATGGTATATCACTTGGCAGCAAATCCCGATATTAGACTTGGTACAAGAGTCACAAATACAGACCTTAACGAAGGGACAATCGTAACTTACAATGTTCTAGAAGCAATGCGTCTTGCAGATGTCGGGAAAATTGCTTTTGCATCCTCATCTGTTGTTTATGGGGAAGACGCACCTATGCCTACTCCTGAAAATCACGGTCCATGTCTACCAATTTCACTGTACGGTGCATCAAAGCAAGCAGGTGAAGGTTTAATCGGTTCTTGGGTTGGTACATTCGGATTACAAGCATGGATTTTCAGATTTGCCAACATCATCGGTGAAAGAGGAACACACGGTGTAATCTTTGATTTCATTCACAAACTCAAAGCCGATCCAAGCCGCTTAGAGGTGTTGGGTAATGGGTTACAAGAAAAGTCATACATGGAAGTTGGAGATTGCGTTGATGCAATTCTACATGTGATTGGAAATACTGATGAGAGGATTAATCTGTACAACCTTGGTTCAAATGATACATGCAGTGTCCGTAACATTGCAGCAATTGTCGTCAAAGAAACCGGTTGCGATGGCGCCAGTATCGAATATACTGGCGGCGACCGTGGTTGGGCGGGAGATATCCCTAAGGCCATGCTAGCGATAAATCGCCTCAAGAAATTAGGATTCAAGGTCAACTATGATAGTGAGGAGGCCGTGGCACACACAACCAGGGTCCTAATCAAGGAGATTATGGGGTGAAAAAATGCTACGACGAAATATTTGTAATGAAGCTGGAGCACGTTCCGATGGGCTAATGATTGTGAGTGTAATCTTCATCACCGCATTTACCTACATCGCACTTACTACCAATCCTGTGTACACAGGTATTGGTGTTGGTGACAGAGCCCCTGGTCTTTCCGGCGAAGTTTGGGATGGCACATCTTGGACAGATTTCGACCTTCAAGAAAACATCGACCCTATGTGGAGTGAAGGGGATGAAGGAACCTACTTCATGGTTGAGTTTATGGATACTAATTGTGGCTTCTGTCAGACGTCTGCTAAAGAATACTTGAAGCCAGAACAATCTAGATGGACCGGAGAAAATCCTACTCGTCCAATGGGTGAAAATATCACTGTAGAATTCTTAGCAGTATCTATTGCATTGCATGCTGGAGCAGATGGTTGGGATTATGGACAAGATGAAATCAAAGATTTCCGCACAGAATATGAACACACCTTCAGTTACATGGACGACCAAGAAAATGACAATCGCGACGAATGGGGTATTTCAGGAACTCCTACCTATTTCCTAATTGCACCGAATGGGGTTATCTTGTACGCTACTCCTGATGCTGAGCAGGGAATGACTGTTTGGGATGCAATGGAAGACGAGATTCCAAGAGGTGGACAATGATGGAACTCGATGCTAACACACAGTTAATGTTCCATTGGATTCCAATCGTATTCGGGTTATTCCTAATGTCGCCACTAGGCGAAGGTCTGGGTAAGAGTTTGTCTTCTAAATGGTCGAGTCTTGAAACAGTTAGAGGCAGAACCCTGGGCGGCTTAATGGCTGTAATGTTTGGAGGTTTTACAGTCTCTACTCATACTCTTTGGATTCACAATAAAGCGAGTGAGATGGGCGGCGGACAATTCTGCAGCTCTGATGGTGTTTGGGATTGTTCCAGTGTCATTGGTAACCCTGAATGGAATACAATGCCATTTATCGGTCTACCATGGGGGCTCTTGGGGATGTTTGCATTCGCACTATTCCTGTGGCTGATCATTTCCATCTCTAAGGAACCAACCGCATCCTGGGTTACAACCAATCTGAGCATTGGGCGAAACTTTGGAATCCTAGGTATTTTCATGATATTCTATCTGATATATGCAGAGTATGAAATTGGAAAATTATGCCAGTACTGTACTACTGCACACGTATCTCACGTGATTTCCACTTTCGGATTTTTCCGATTGAGCAGTATGTATGGGGGAAGTGACTGGGCTGGTTCGACTCCAAGTGTTACCGACTCTGGTGGCAAAGAACGTAGAAAGCGCGGCGGCTATGTCGCACCAAAAGTTGCTTCTGAGGAGGAATGATTTTGCAAGAGGGCAGTTGGTGGATGGTCTTCACTGCTCTCTGCCTTGCATCCCTATTCGGCCTTTTGGAATACCAAGGGGTAATCAATCTCATTGATAGTTCAGAAGCGGCTCCACTCGAACAGACCAATACTGCTGATGAAATGCACCCTCTAGGGGAAGGATGCCTAACTACTCATGATGTGGCAATGCATTTCCATCCTTACCTAACCATACTGATTGATGGCGAAGAATATCTAATTCCTGAGAATACAGGAATCTATACCGAAACTTGTCCAGAGGGCATGCACATGACTCATACTCATGATGCATCTGGAAAGATACATGTTGAAGGCCATACAGTCGAAGAAGTCCCTTTGGAAGTGTTCTTTGATGTTTGGGGCAAGCACTTCGATGAAACGGGAATAATGGAATATCGGGATGGGACAGTTGAAATGACAGTTGATGGGCAAATCAGTACTGATTATCAAAACCATATTCTTGCAGATGGTCAAAATATTGTGATCTCGTATACTGCGAACTAAGGTGCATAAATCCCTTCGAAATATAGAGCATCTGTGTTGGTTGTGATCGGTTCGATGCGATGTACTGTAACATCCACCTTTGCGCTTGTCTGGTACGTTTTCCTTAGTTCCTTCAATAAGTGATGATGGACATTTGTTATGTCATCAGCTCTAATCATTGATAGGTGCCGATGACTCTCATCATCTACCTCTACTGTATACTCTACCATCCAAGACTTGACTGTAACCTCCCTGGCTTCTGTTGTGTTGTTATCCGGTTCCATGGTATTACATGGGCACTGAACCTTATCAATAGTTTGGTAAGATGTTCGCAAATTTCTGGAAAATGATAAAATTAACCGTGAAAATGTAAACATATTCACTATTATGTCATTCTTCTTCCGTATTGCGGGGTTTATTGCTTGGTGCGAATACTAACAGTGCTCCAAGGAAAATCGATGTGGCCAAGATAACCATTAGGTGGTCATCATTTTCACCTTCAATTTCTCTATTTGATATCTCAACAACTCCGAATGGCTCTCCGCCTTCTTCGGGCTCGTGTACCAAAATTACTGACCACGACTCGGGTAATTCCATGTCACCATATGTAGAGATATTTCCTGATGAATCTAACACTTTCATTCCAATGAGGACTCGATCTCTATCATCCTCTCCCATATTTTCTACTCCCGGAGGAACTTCTTTCCCATGCTCGAGAATCATAATCGTCAGTTGTCCGAACTCAGGAGTTGGTATTACCACTTCATCATCCACTAAACTCATAGCAATTTCTTCAGGAGCTAATCTTGTGCTTTCCTGAAGTAGTATTCGCTTCTGAACGTCTCCCCAAGCATCATAACCTTCTGCAGTTTTGACACCATCTACAAAGAAAGTAGGTGTTCCGTAAGTAGTGTTATCAGTTTTCATCTGGTAATCTATCCTTGCTAAACTAGCATTGTTTGAAAATGCATCACCGACATGAATGCCAACTATTGCAGTACGTGCACCATGCGATTTTGCGACCATAGTAAGTTCTGGATCTATTTCTGCACAAGATGGGCAATCAATAGCTGTCCTCTCTTCGATTAATATCGAACGCTTCAGCCAATGTTTCTCTACATTTTCTTCGGCGATTGCTGTAGTTGTCGTCGTGAGGCACAAAACCAACACGAGTATGGCCATAATGTGTCTCATCAGTCTCTAGGAGCGGTAACTTGTCCATGAAGTTATCATGGAGATGCTTACCCGAATGGTCTGAGGGTGTGCTATGGTTGACCGCTGGGTTCAGGATCATCAACGTGATGCTTGGCGTAAGCAAGCCAAAGCCAGTGGCTATCGTGCCCGTTCAGCATTCAAACTTAAGCAAATTCAAGACCGTCATAAGATCATCAAATTTGATGACAGTGTTTTGGATGTGGGCTGCCATCCAGGTGGATGGGCTCAGGTTGCAGTTGAGTTAGTTGGCAAGAAAGGGAAAGTAGTGGGTGTTGATCTCAAATCCTGTGTTCCAGTCGAGGGTGCAAATTTGTTAGTTGGCGATATTACCGACCCATTTACTCAACAGGCTGTATTGGATGCTATCGATACTGAAGTCATTGATGTGATTGTCTCTGACATATCTCCACATATTACTGGTAAGTGGGATATTGACCAAGCAGTCTCGTTGATGCTTGTTGCTGATGTATTTGATTTCGCACTACCGTTGCTGAAATACGGTGGTCACTTTGTAACTAAATTATTCCAAGGAGTTGGTGTGGAAGAATTGATAGAATTAGTACGTCCACATTTCCAGACAGTGAAACGTTTCTCTCCAATGGCGAGCAGAAATTCTTCTTCTGAAGTATATCTGGTTTGCAAATTCCACACTCCTAAGCGTGGCCCTGATTGGCAGATTCGCCCTCAGTTTGAGGATGCACTTGAATCTCGAAAAGGTGGCCCTGATCCATTGATCGATGTCGAACCAGTGAAGTCAACTTTCAGAGTGATGAAGAAGCGCCCTCCTGAAGAGTAACAGTTTCATAAAATCAAGTCCCTTGGGGTATCTTTCAATAAGATTAGAGTTATCCAGGCTGTTTATGCAAAGTAAGCATACAGCAAATCAGGACCTAGATACAAGAACGAAAGCCATCTTATCTGACATGAATAATCAGAAGGTTTCTCAAGCAGCCAGTAATACCAGGCAGAAAGTCGAGGATTTGTTGCCAAATCAAGTAATTCAAAGAGTTGAATTGGTGGTTTTACGCAGGTATCCTCGGCGTTTGGTGAACTCTGCGAATTATAGTGGTTCATTAGCCGCCGCATGTGGTCGAGATGAAACCGGATTGGTTGGAATTGTCTTGTGGGGTGAGCAAGTAAATCGGGTGAAAACGGGAGACGTAATACGAATTGAGAATGGTTGGTGCCGCTCTAGAGATGGTGAAATAATTGTGTCTACGGGTAGAAATGGGACCCTAATTATTCTTGACAGATGAATCCTAAGTTCACGCAAGGATAAAGAGGGAGAGGTCGTGGCCGGGCTGCACTGAGGTGTAATATCATGTCTGAGCGAGCAACCGTCTGCACCGCTTCCGGAGTCCCATTAGTGGATAAAGGATCAACAACTTTCCCCTGCCCATCCTGTGGCGAACCAATTGGTCGTAGCCCAAGATGCCGAAACCAAGGCGTTACTTACGTCTGTAACTGCGGATTCCAGGGACCCTGAACTTAATTGGTGATTTCAATGGGAATGGTCGCACTAACCTACAAAGTAATGCCTGATTCAGACGTCGATGACGTCTCTGCTGACGACATTGCTTCACAAATTCAAGCTCTAAAGGACGAAGTTTACGATGTCCAACTCTGTGAAACCAAGCCTCTTGCGTTTGGTCTGAAATTCATCCAAGTCCATGTTGTAATGAACGATGGGTCTGGACTATCAGATGTATTCGAAGACAACATGCGTGCCATCCGTGGCACCGGTGAAATAGAAGTTCTATCAATGGGACTTCTTTGAGCCTTACTTCCAATTATTTTGGAGTAAATCTACAATTGTTGCAACGGCGTACGCATAAACTCTCTGAGTAGAGTTGTAGCGTAACTTCCAGAAGGTAATGTGAATCTGAATCTGATACAAGCGCCTTCAGGATGCCATATGTCTCCTTCTTGGACACCATCTGTCCACTTGTCTCCCATTGTTTCCTCTCCTGCGATTGGAACAGGTTCAAACTGGAATTCACTGAATGCTGTAACCAGTGGTCTTCTCGTTCCTTTGGTAGTTAGCCTTCCAATGTCTTCGACTTTCCATGTTGTATCTGCAAGATCCATTTCTTGGAGCACAGATTTCTCAATTTCTCCAACTAGGCCTTCCGAACGATCTAGTCTTGATCCTGGTAATTGGCCAGTAACTACCAGTCTCCCCATCTTACAATTCCTAGATATGCGATTCAGCGTCCTTTCTTCGACTTTAACCATTGAAGATGTTTCGAGTTGCCCATTCTCATCAACTCTTCCAACAATGTCTCCTTCAACTGGGGATGAAAGTGAAATTTCTGCATTAATTCTAGCTCGAATTGTTTTGTTGAAAGCAACAGATTGCAATGAATGAACGGTCATCAATTGCAGATTATTCGGTAACTTCCTGAATGCACCAAGCCAGTCTTCAGGGTTAGCGACCAAGTGTCGGAGCATGTCCCTTTCAAAACCTAGCCAATGAGGAATTATTTCTAGGGCATCTTCTGTAATCCCGTTGTCTCGAATATGTTTTCTGAAGTTAGCAACATCATCGTTTTCATCGCCTTCCATACTCAAGTATGTCATCACTGCGCTCTTCCAATCGTTTGAAATCACATGTCTGCCTACAATGGGTGTAACTGGACGTCCAGCACCAAACCTCTGTGGTCCAATCCAATTAGGGAACAATCCATTTCCAAGATTCTCCTTCATCCCAATTTCGATTTCTGATATTCTATCCATCGCTTCTGAATCGCTCATAGGGCTACCATCTGGGTGGCAACATCCACGTGCGACTATTGTGAATCGGTTTCCTCGGTGGTTTCCAAACCCTAATTTCTGGTGAGTTCTGCCAATGATTTCAATTTCAACATCAGGTATGCTAACCTGCGCTACCTTTTTTGTAGGTGCATCGATGATGAATACTTGTCTTGTCACCGCTCTCTTATCTTTAGTACCTGCAAAGAAAATACGGTTTCTAGAAATGCCACATGCTTTGGCTAGTTTTCCAATAAAACGATTTGTCTCCCAGTTAGTTAGGGTGACATTGGCTGCTGTAAAGCGACCTTTAGGGTCTAAACTAATCTTTGTCGAAATTTCTTCTACTCTGAAATCAGCAACCCTGGCCTTCAATACTCCACCTATTCCCTCACCCGAAACAGCATAACCTGTTAGGCCAATGGTGTTAGCGAGGCTATCCTCTGAGGACATGTGTTAACACATCTCAAAGTTTTAGGCTAGAGAAATCTCCTTGGATGTCGCCAATGAGTTTCTTTAGAATGTCTGCAGGATCAGTCTTACCCTTTGTACGGATGAAGAATTCAGGTTCATCCAAGTCTGGATGTCCGGGGAAATAGTTGGCATAATCGACACTCTTGTCGCTATTTAGCCTTTCACGGAGAATCTGAAGAGAGGTGTGAGACTCTCCAATAAAGCGAACACGGAGTTCGTTTGCATCGCGGGCGAGTACCTTAACTGGCATAGTGAACGATGCTGGCGTCCAGCCCCGCGTTCATGAACCTTTGGCCTCATACAGGGTAAATCGGGCTCTGAAGGGGGTCTACTAATGAGTAAATTCTTGACTTTTGCACCCTTCTCGCTTTTGTACTGAATCGGGCCCCCGTGTAATGTGAGTGCTGCAGATATCGAGGCGAGAATGCGGAGCCAATCCGCGACTTTCCGCAAGTATTCTTGGCCGATACTAATCGTATCACTTGTTTTGACCGCAGGTTTAGTTGTTGATTTAATCGTGGACACACCCTCATTCCACACTGATCTGGCTGATTTCGCTCCTGACTCGGAATCTGCTGATGCGCATGACAGAATCAGTGAGCACTTCACAGATGAGACTAGACCGTTATTCGTTCATGTGACAAGGGATGATGGTGGTAATGTGCTCGATATCGATTCATTAATTTTGATGAATAGTCACCTTTCAACCGTCGAAGAAGAAAGCGCTAAGATGGGTGATTTAGTTGAAAACTGGATTACAGCACCTTCCATTTTGCAGACCGCATTGGATGAGGAAGCCAATGGCACTGAACTAGCAGATGTTGCCTCTTGGGAAGAGATGCTCAATCTCGTGATTGATGTAAACGAATCTGACTGTCCAGGGGATGTTTCTAAACAAAGGGAAGTTGCTCAGTTTATTCTCGATGGAATGCTGAACAAAGATTTTGATGGCTCAGAGATTTGTCTATGGATTGAAACTAATGGTGAGAGCGGTTCAGCCAGTGTGTCGGCTTCTTCGACTCTGTGGATTTTAGAAGTAGACCCTAGTCTGAGTACTGAAGAGCGTAAGATCAAAGAAGACCAACTAAGGGATTTATTCACTGAATTGAGTGAAAACTCGGACTTGAATTACGGAGTAGCCTCTCTTGACTTAATCTCACATGACATCGATGAAGGTACATTTGACAATCTAGCAACTCTTATCCTACTTGCAGTATTGGTTGTCGTCGTACTACTAGCAATATCCTTCAGAAGTGTTAGAGGCGTAGTTTTCCCACTTGTAGGTCTCTCTTTTGCATTGATATGGACGTATGGTTTACTGAATCTTTCAGGTGCTAGATTCACCGCCCTGGAAGTAGCAGTAGCGCCGCTAGTTCTTGGTCTAGGAATCGATTACTCAATACATCTGCAAAGAAGGTACAATGCCTTCCGTGCTGATTTAGATGACTCAGCAGAATCGTGGCTCGCATCCTGCGCTCGCCTTTCAACACCTCTTGGTCTTGCAGTAATCACCACAGTAACAGCATTCCTTGCGAATATCATCTCACCCCTTCCACCTCTGGAGACTTTTGGAATTGCTTTGGCTGTGGGTGTTATCTCTGCTTTCATCAACGCAACAGTTGTAGTTGGTGCTTTACACGTTGTGCTTGACAAACCCGGGAGTAAAGTACCGGCAGACCCGATTCGTATGCCAAGGTTTTCAAAGAAGTTAGTTGACTTGCAAAAGTCCCAACAAGCAATCGTTTTCATAATAGCGTTAATCATATCAGGGGCATCGATTTTTGGAGCCATGGGACTTGAAACTGAATTTGATTTGACAGATTTCTTAGATGATGAAATGGAAGTAATGGAAGTCAGAGATAATCTTGACTCAAGTTATGAAAGTGCAGGCTGGAAACTAGTTTATGTTCTCATGGAACCTGATAGTTCAATGAGTGAGATTGATTCTGATTTGATCCTTCTGAATGAGATGCGGGGGTTGCATAATGATTTAGCTAACAATCATGATGTTGTTGGAGGGGGAGGTTCTGATGCAAGACCTTCCTATGAGGGTCCATACAAGGTCCTGTACGATGCCGTTGACAATGATGTATTATTCGGCGAAGAATACGGCCTGGTAATCACTGGTGGCGATCTGCGAAGAGGGGTTGCAAGCCAATTCGATTTGGGAGCAGCATTACAAAATCTGTCTGAGAATGATTCGATTGCAGATGTTTTCACTGGCGATTCATGGTCAGATAGAATCGCAAATACCGTTCACCTTGATGGTGATAAAATTATTCACATTAGAATTGAGGTAAGAGTCGATGCATCAACTTCTTCTGAAACGAGCAAAGTAGTAAAATGGTTCGAAGATGAATTGGGTAGCACTGATGATAACGGAAAAATGAGAAGTGAATTATCAGGTGTTGCCCAAATTTATGTCACTGGTGATTTGGTAGCTCTTCAGAATGTTCTGGATGGATTAAATTCATCTCAACTATCTTCTACAGCAATTTCATTCATTGTCTCATTCATTGTACTATTAATTCTCACTCGAAGGGCAGTACCTGCCTTGGTTGTACTAACACCAGTTGTTTTGGCAACATTATGGGTTGTCGGTTCAATGGTCATCCTTTCTTTGAAATGGAATGTTTTGACTGTGATGGTGACGGCTCTATCACTAGGTATTGGCATTGATTACGCAATACATATGTGGAGACGTTTCGAAGCTGAAAGGAGTCGCAGAGATGATGTTTGGGAAGCACTAGAAGAGACCATTTCGACTACAGGGGTTGCTCTGGTACTTTCCGCAGGAACGACTGCTTTAGGCTTCCTAGTCCTGCTGTTTTCTCCAATGCCTGTAGTTCAACAATTTGGATTGGTAACTGCTTTGACAGTAACATTCTCTCTAATTCTGTCCATAATCGTTCTACCAGTACTACTAATGATGGCAGAAAACACTTCAGGAAGTGGAAAGTGAATCGATAATCGCATTCATTTCCAAATCTTGTTCTCTACTAATCAAGCACAATGCTAACCACATTGTACAATATCCTAGAGCGCTGACTTTTCTCTCGGCTCTCCTTGTGACTTCATCTGGGTCGATTTTAGCCATCTTTGCAATATAGCGAATTAATCGTTTTTCGATTTTTGCACGTGGATCCACTTCCAAAATCTCTTGTTTTGGTTTGATTACTGGTTGTGGTTCAATCGGTACTGGTGGCTTCTCAATCGTATGCGATTCATTAACAGCAGGATCGGTTAAACGAGATGGTCTTGGTTGCCATCCAAGAGGTGCTTGGATACCTTTTAGTCCACAATTTGGACTGAGTATTCCATCTTGGTCCCTGATCCAACCTGCGAATGTCAAAGCCTTGATTGCATCATGAGCAGTGTCTGTGTCCATCCACCCCATGTCAAAAGATAGAATCCTTTCGAGGTCATCTGCAGTTTGGTTATCTCCCATCCTGAAACAGATAGTTAGTACCCTCTTGATATCCTCGATTTCACTAGACATTGATATTACTCCTGTTTAGTGAATGATCCATCATCTTCCAGCTTCCACCTTCCAATGTTTTCTCCTGAATAGTACGTTCCTTCTCCGAGATACTCATAATCCCCGCCACCAGGTAGTGACTCAAACGAAGGAACCTTTTCAGGTTGTGGCTCCACATTACCTGGTAATGTAGACAAAGATAACTTTGCCATCGCATTAGTGATGTCAGGTACTGGATTATCAACTGGGACATTTTCGACCTTTCTCTTCGGCGGAGGAGGCCCTTTCTTGGGCTTTGATGACTTGATATCACTTCGCATTGATTGTGGTGGCCCAGTTCTGGGTAAATTTTCCAAGGATGGATTCTTAGATTCCGATAAATCATCGCCGCTCCTTCGACGTAGAATGAATACCAGCAGAAGTAATATACCGACTCCAGAACCTATCCCTGCTATTATCGAGTAACTAAATTCATCTGGCTCTTCAAAGTTCTTTGAAAATGAATTATCGTTTTCATTTAACTCCCATATCTTTTGGTCTTCGTCTACAAATACTTCCAGGGTCCAATCTCCAGTGGGTACTGTCACTCCAACTCTCTTGACTACACCTTGGCCACTGGCGATTTTTGCCTGCGAAAATCTACCTACCAAAGTTCTTTCATCACCCTTGATAGTGTAGACGGTAATATTGAATGAATCTTGTAAACTCTCACCTGAGTTTTTGACGGAGATTTCGACACGAATGTCTTTTCCAGGTTCAGGTTCTCCTACCAATTCCACATCAACCAATTCTATATTTGGCCCAACTGTGGACAATGGCAGGGTAATCCACGGTTCCAATAGTGAGGTGCCGCTCTCGCTTACTAATTCCAATCCTGAATCATCAAAACCTGCAGCCCAACAATCGATATGTGCTTCTGGAGAGAGCAAAGACGGGTCTCCTTGACCTGAGAAGTCGAACTTAAAAGAGAATAATGTCATACTCTGAAACACATTTGAAGGAGGTTGAGATATTGTGATTGGCTCCCAATCGATATCTGTGGAAATAACCTGACATGTAATTCCTAATTCACCAGTCCAAGCGAGGTTTTCATCAACATTTATGCCGATTCCAATATCTTCTAGGTGATAACGGGAATATCCGTCGGGATTCGAATCCAGAATGGTAGGCGGTTGTGAATCTATATCAAAGACCGGGAGATCTAAACTACCAATTGTTTTTGTCTCTAGTGGGTCCATGAATGCAACACTCATATCCAGTATTCCTCCCGTATTAGGCATTGGAATAGAAGCATTGATTTCTCCATTTACTACAGAAACAGTGCTACCTCCGTACCAACTATTTCCTTGTATCAATCCCCACCAAGTCAGGGACAAATCTCCTTGGTAAGGAGTTCCAGATAGTGAGTGTGTCACCATTCCTGTGATTTGTACGATTTCACCAGCAATAACAATACTTTCACCAGTGATGTCGCCGGTAACTGAACCTGTTACATCTTGGACGCTGTATATCGAGAAGTCAAAATCATCTGAAAATAACCACAGCCCCTGGTAAGTGACAGAATTAGTTCCATCAACATCTTCGATTACCAAATCGACTACTCCTTCGTCAAGAACTGAGAGGTCGACTTCCCACCCTGAGAACAGATTGATTGAGACGACCATGTTTTCCCCATCTAATACATGGCTGCAAATTGTTCTATCTGAGTCAATTCGGTAGTCTAGTGATGAGCAAGAATTGTCAGCTGCATTGTAAATGACTCCAAAATCGGAATCATCTCCCAATTCAACTCTCATGGAAATAATATCGTAAATCGAGTTTGAATCACTTAGCGTAATGTCCCAACTAATGTTTCTGGAAACCTCCCAGTATTGGACTTCATTCTCTCTTGAAATCGATTCAATCACTGCATTTTGTGCATCTCTAGTCGTCCACCAAATCGTGTTGTTGATTGTAGAAATACCAACATTATCTTCTGCGATAACCCTGAGGTACACATGCTGGTCATCTGTATTTTCATTATCGGATTGTGTTGCATTAATCCACCAAAAACTATCTTCATTTTCGAGTGAATGATTTATCTCTCTAAATTCCTGCTCCTGTGGTATTCCATCCGGCATACTACCATCGGAGCCATCATCCAATCCTTCCACCCACACTTCTAGACTGATTTCATCAGAAATGAATCCTGAAGTATCAGCAATCATCAGAGATAATTCTCGATTTTCCATGCTATCGATATAGCTTCCAATCGTTGGTATACTAGACATAATTACTGGATTGTCATTGTCTAAGATTAGGTTCCAAGAGTTCGAATTGCTAACCATCTGGAAAGGTTGATCACTTCTTGATTCCAATATCATTTCAACAACTCCTGATACATTACTTGGTAATGTCCAAGCAATGATGTCATTTTGACCAATTGTTAGTTCTGTCCAAGGTGTCGTCTCATTAATCCATCCACCGTTGGTATTTGTTTCCGGATCTAGTATCTGTGTTTGGAATGTGATTCGAGCTTGTATATTGCCACTAGAAAGTGTCATTCCAGTTTCAGGGAATGTGTGATTTATTCCAATTTGAATTGGGTATCCTCCAGTTGTGGCATCTCCAATTGAAAGGTCCTGTATTCCAGTGATATCTACATGTAGTATCCTATCTATTCTGATTGTGGATGTGTAAATATATTCTAAGTCTTGTTCCCCGGATGTGCCAACTTTAACGCACAGATCGGTGATATTGAATTCAGAGGTTCCATTATCGTTAGACAGTACAAGGTCCCCCAAATCAAATGACCAATCAATAAGGGTTTCATCGATTGAAGAACTATTGACAACACCAGAACTTTGCAGCATGATGTTCATAGTGTCATTTTCTGAAAATGTACTTCCATCATATGAGATTCGTGACCATTCACTCCACAATGCTCCGTTGGAGTCACAAGGTGCTAATTCCAGATACATCTCACCAGAAAAAGCATCATGGCTTGTTTGAATTGTTACAGTTTCACCTCTTGGGTGTAGCACAGTGGGTAATAATGAATTGAATGCTGCGTGCTCTGCATGGACTGCCATTGAGTCGAGTTCAGGTTCATCCCAATTTGCTAAGTCGGTTACAGTCATCTTAATTCTGTACTGAACAAAATCCGCATAATCTTCTAATTCAATGTCTGTAATACCGAGTGGGAATGTCGTATTCGAGGTAGAGTCACTACCGATCCAACTGACTGTTGACAACGCTGCAGAAGTAGAGGCTGCACGGTACTGGAAACCAATAACTCCGCCTGGAGTATTGTTACCTTGTAAATCAAATTGGACTGGTGCGGCTCTACCATTCACATTAGGTCTGAGGTCCATAATTGGTGACGTTATCCACCCTGAGTGAGTTTCTGAGACATTTTGGTACTCTGTACTAGTCGAGAACGTTTGTTGCCAATTGCTGTAAGCATACGACGAAACATCTCCCGATGCCCAAACGATACTTCCGTTTATTTCTTCAACGGTTAAATCAAAGTGCCCACTGGTTCCGATATCGATTCCATTGACCCATGTGTCTTCAACTGGATTCCAATGATAAACAGTTTTTTTCAAGCCACCATTGAAACCTCCAACTAATACAATTTCATCATTAAGCACAGTTCCGCCCCATCCAAACATCTTCACTGGCAATGAGGTTAGGTTAGTCCAAGTGTCGGTAGTTGGGTCATAACTTTCGACATAATCTAGCGCCTGCCTATTCCAAGATTGAGTTCCTTGGAACCCACCAATTGCATACAATAGACCATGGAAATTTATCAATTCAAAAGATGCCCTTGGCTGATTCATGTCAGCCATACGCGTCCAATTATCATTGATTGGATCGTATCGGAATGTTTTGTTGGTCGCATCAGTTCCGCTAGGGTTTCTGACTCCTCCTGCATAGTACAGGTAACCGTTTTCTTCCGCCATTCCTCCTAATCCTCGTTCTTGATTTGACGGCATTGGTGTTCCATTATACCAAGTCTCATTGGTTAAGTTGTAAATCTGAACCCTTCCAGATGGATATTCTGTAGGGCTGCTACCTCTGTACCAGTCTCCTACAGTGAAAATTAAGTCTCCTACAATTTCGGCTTCACAATATTGTTGCCTAAATGGCATATTCGTCCCCATAGGTGCCCAAGTTTTGTTGCCATTATCTAAACGTTCAATCATGTTAGTAGGCTCTTCGTCTCCAGTTTGAGATGGATCCGGGTCGAATCTTCCACCCATCAGCCATACTTCATCCGTAGAGTCAACAGCGACCGAACATGCCCCTGATCGCCCGAAAGCTAACGCCTGTGAAGGAGAGGACCATTGGATGCTAGGTCGATTGACGTGATTCTCACCATCGGTGGTTGTGTATGTGTCGTCCTGGACAAATCCGCTTTGGTTGAACTGTTGGTCTTCTTGATAAGTTTTGGAAATTTCAACCTTAGAAAGTTCAGAACCAGAAATTGCCCATGTCTGCATAACGAAAAGGGATACGACAAAACATGCCAAAACCTCCCGTCGCATACCTAGCCGGATGGGTCTGAAGGGTTTCATAATTGTGTTAAAGAAATTATCGTAAAAGGGGAGGGTTCATTTCCTTCGGGGTTATGCCCGGCTCGGAATGTCACGAGAATACATCGCACGCGACCCCCGGACGGGGCGTCCAATCAACGTCGGGCAAGGCCGTCGTAAGACTAAACGTAGCGATTTGAAAGAAGGACCGTGGATGGCAATTCCTCAACAAGCGGTCATCCCACTAGCGACCGGCGAAATTGAAACATATCGCGTGGGCTGGAAGGAAAAAGACTACCACATGACTCGCCTGGATGGAATCAAAGCATTGTCCATACTTTCTGGAGTACTTGCGCATGATGGGCATTCGATACTCATTGACAGTTTGATGCATGATGAACCAGAAGTTCGAATTGCAGGATTATTTGCACTTCCATCTGTTGCGGAAACTTGTCCAGATGAATTGTTCGACCATCTTTCAGTACTACTTGACGACAAAGATTCAACCGTCAGAAGAGCAGCCAGCAACTGTTTGAAATCCGTTGCACCGGTTTTCCCTTCCGCCACAGAGGGTACTTTGGCTTTTGAACTCCGACATGAAATAAAATCCCGTAGGGATGCTGCATTTGCAGGATTAGGAGATTTATGCCAAACCTGGCCTCAAGTTGCTTGTGACCATATTGATGAATTGCTGCAAGAAGACTCATTGGCATTGAGAAGAAGTGCTGCTGGGTTATTACGCAGGGTTCTGTCCAAAGGCGGAGCGGCTGCTTGGGATTTGATTGGTTGGGCTCTCGAGGATGAAGATGTTGAAACTAGACGTCAAGCATCAAAGTGTCTCGTTCCATTGGCTCACAAAGAGCAGAGAATAGCGACAATTTTAGCTGAAAGAGCGATTTTGGATTCTGATTCTAAGGTCATGCTTTCAGCAATCAAGTGTATCGAAGTACTGGATACTGATCATGGAAGAGCCAGAGACCTTGTTCTCGCTGGTTGCTCTCACAAGATATCTGATGTACGCCTCGCTTGTGTGAAGATTCTACCAAGACTGATGGGAGACGATATTCTTCGCAATCACTGTAATGCATTGTTGAGAGAAGAAACCGATGAGAGAATCAGAAAGGAACTCAAGCAGATGTCTTTCGATGCGCAAATTGAAGGTACTGAAGACCAGAAGAATGCCTTCTTGGCTCCTGCTCCAAAGGTGCCAGAGATTGACCGTGAAATAGCAGAGTCACAAGGCAAAATCGTGGGACTGGGTGACCTTCCTCCTCCTGAGGCCGGTGCTGACAAGACACGACATGGTTAAGAGGGGGCTGCCGGTCGGCGAATCGCTTAAGGAGTAGTACTCATGACTGAGAATACGTTCAACGACAAAGAGAAGCAGTTCGATGACCTATGGGACGGGGTCACACCAAAGGGTGTAAACCGTAACAAGTCTCTGAAATTCCGCCAGTACATTCTTGAGCATGTTCGCCAGATGAAGAAGCCACTCAACCGTGAGAACGCATTCAAGTATTGGATGGGTATTCTAAAGGCTGAGGCTAAGGACAGCGAAAACTTCTGATCGTGATACGGGGGTCACCCCCGTCCCGGTGGCCCAATTTGGGAAGGGACGGACCGAGGGATCCAAATGTTCACAACAACACCATTCTCCGCTTGGGGATTGAAAGATGAATTGCAAGCAGGCCTAGTCAGTAATGGTTGGGAGTTCGCCACTCAAGTTCAGAAAGATACCATTCCAATTGCTTTGCTAGGTAAAGATGTCATCGGTCAGGCACGTACTGGGTCTGGAAAGACTGCAGCATTTGGACTTCCTACAATGAATGCATGCCAGCCTACAGGTGAATTGCAAGCTCTGATTCTTACACCAACACGTGAATTAGCGAATCAGGTTGCTGAAGAACTGATGACTATTCAAGGTCAAGCCGGACTCACTATCCTAACCGTTTATGGTGGTACCGATTTAGAGAAGCAAGCACGTGCTCTGAAGAAAGGTGTAGATATCATCGTTGGAACTCCCGGTAGAGTCATGGATATGACCGAAAGAGGGCACATTGATCTTGGTAAGCCAAGTTTCTTTGTCCTTGATGAGGCAGACAGAATGCTAGACATGGGTTTCTTCCCAGACATTATGTGGGTTGTCGAGAAGATGACTGGACGAGAACAAACACTTCTTTTCTCTGCAACTTTCCCTCAGGAAATTATTGATGCTGCAAACGAATTCATGAACGAACCAGATTTCGTTCTAACAAATACTGAGAAATTGGATATTCCTCCAATCGACCAATACAGTGTCAGAATTGGCCGAGCGAACAAATTATGGGTGGTCGGACGCCTCCTTTCACGAATGAGCGAAAGTGACCAAACAATCATTTTCACCAACACAAAGAGAATGGTTGACCTGATTGTTCAACGTCTAAACAAGCACCGTTTTGATGCAGAAGGCCTGCATGGAGATATGTCTCAAAATCAGAGAGAGAAAATTATCTCCAACTTCAAGGATGGAAATTCAAGTGTTGTTGTTGCAACAGATGTTGCAGCTAGGGGGATCGATGTTGATGGAATCACATTAGTCATAAATTACGATGTTCCAGATGATGTTGACAATTACGTCCACCGAATTGGCCGTACTGGCAGAATTGGTCGTAAAGGAGAAGCATGGGTCTTAGTTGGACGAGACGATATTCCTCAACTCAACAAAATCATTGCAACTCACTCATTAGAAATTGCTCCTACTGAAGCACCAGATCTTCCAGAAGGAATGGGTAGAGACCCTGTGAAGAAACAGGAAGATAATGCAGAGGCTGCTGATGTGTTTGGAATGGTTCCTATACGCATACTTACAACTTCAATGTCCAAGTTTGCGATTGTTAATGAAATCACTTCTTCTCTGAAGTGCCCTGAGTTAGCAGTTGGTGACATCGTAATAAACGATGATCACACAGTCGTTGAAGTTCACAACAAACACGCTTCACTAGCGGTTAGGTCATTCAACTCAAAGGATATTGAAGCTTCAATAATCGAATTCTGATTATTCTTCTTCGTCCGATGGTTTGTCTATTGCTATTATAGTGCTAGCAAATCCAAGCATGCCTAGGGTTGCAAGTGACCAGGACGATTGAATTTCTTGTGCCCAGATATCTCTTGCATCTCCGCAATCTCCTGTTACACTAGAATAAAACTCACATGTCTGTACAGTATCTCTTGCTTCCATTGCAGATTCATCAAGCCAGACATTAGCAAATGCGCCAAAGATTAGAACTACGGACATCACCAATGCGGCTTTGTGTAAGTTGTTCCAGTTCTTTCGATAGATAAATTTCCATTTACTGTTATCTGAAGCCTGCTCTTTTCGAATTAGATCTCCTGCATTGACCCATTTGAACCAAGCAAGCCACATCAAAACCAGAACGATTAGGAATCCCCACTGGTAAACAAATGCATGAAAATCATGCATTGGTTGCTCGCAGTTCATCATGTTCGGGTTATCTGCACATCCTGACATTGCTAGTGGGTATAGAGCCACCAGTCTTGCAATATTCAAAATGTATACCAGCACACATGCCACTAATGCACTCTTAATTCGCAGTCTTTGTGGTACACCACTGCTCATCATTATCAAGACTGTAATGAATAGCATTTCATGGACACCAGCACATTCATCCGACACGTATAGCCTGATTTGATCTGCCCAAAAATCAGGGTGTCGCAGTGTCACCAATGTGGTCCAACCGTTGTATTCTGACAGAGTCGCAGAACCAGGGCCATAAATCAATTCGAGTAATTGGTACCAAATCCAAGCTTCAGATTCTTGAATTAAACCCAATGTGTTTGTTGGCTGAGTGATGAACCAGTAGAACATCTCAACAAATAGTAATGCCAATGGAATCCTTAGATACCCTTGAGCCAGTTTTCCAACTTCACCCCAAGAAAGGTCTTCGACCTCCTCGAGAAGTGGCTTGGATTCCTCGGCCATGTGGGTGAATAATTCACCTCATTCATGAAGTCTCACTTGTACGAGGGTTGAAGTTGGCTATCCCCTCGCCCAAATAGTGGAGCCGACTCACAAGTTAGATGTGCTGGGCCACTATTGCCCAGTACCCGTAAGTCAGGCACGAAAGGCGCTAGCAGATTTAATCCAAGGTGATGTTTTGATGGTGATTGCAGATGATCCTGAAACTATGCATGATATGCCAATCCTTGTTGACAGATTAGGCCATCATCTAGTCGATGTCCTAAAATCTGCGGGCGAATTCCGTTTTATCATCGAGGTGAAGGTATGAGCATAGACGAGGTTCCAAGTGAAGCACGATTACCTACTGAACACGGTGAATTCAGAATACAAGTGTTCAATGAATCAGAAACAGGTCTAGACCATGTTGCTCTTTCCATGGGAGATATGACTGGCCCGGACCCTGTACTTGTTCGTGTTCATTCCGAATGCCTCACAGGAGATGCCTTTGGCTCCCTTAGATGTGATTGTGGCCCTCAACTTGATGCTGCTTTGAAAGCCATCTCTGACAGGGGATGGGGAGTAGTTCTTTATCTGCGCCAAGAGGGTCGTGGAATTGGTCTTCATGCAAAGATTCAAGCCTATCATCTGCAAGATAAGGGCGCTGATACTTTGGATGCCAATTTGATGCTTGGATTGCCTGGCGATGCACGCAACTATAGAATTGCAGGAACCATGTTGGAAGCATTAAATGTGACAGATGTTAGCCTTCTTTCTAACAATCCAGATAAGGCTGCGCAACTGGAAACATACGGAATAAATGTTGTCGATAAGGTCCCACTGATTGTTGGAGTCGGAACTGGTAATCGTGGTTATCTTCAGACTAAGGCGGAACGTATGGGTCATGACATCGTACTGGATGGTGAGTAAATGGTAAAGATCGCTGCTACATATGATGGAAACTTACGCTGTACTGCTATCCATGAACCTTCAGGTGCTAAACTGATTACCGACGCACCTGTCGATAACATGGGTAAGGGGGAATCATTTTCTCCAACTGATTTACTAGCAACTTCAATGCTCACATGTGTGATGACAATTGTTGCAATCAGAGCAAATTCTAGAGAAGTTGATGTTACTGGAATGACCGGTAGTGTCGAGAAATCAATGGCAGCTAATCCACGCCGTGTTGCGAAACTTGAGGTTGTAGTAAATCTCCCACCTGGCCTATCTATGGATGATCGAGCCTGGTTGATAACTGAAGGTTGTAATTGTCCTGTCTGTGTATCCGTCAGTGAATCGATGGAAGTCGATGTCACTTTCCAATGAGTTGGTCATATGACAAGTAATACACAACACTGGGATGCAGCATACAATGATGTTGAAGCAACCCAGTTAGGATGGTATCAGAAGGAGCATGCTGTTTCTATGGATCTAATCTCTTCATGTGATGGCAAGAAGATTATCGATGTGGGGGCGGGTGTTACAACTCTTGTCGATACACTTCTCTCGAATGATTATGATGTCACTGTTTTGGATGTTTCATCTGAGGCTCTTCGAATTCTTTCTAAGCGACACGGGAATAATATGGAATATATTCAAGGCGATCTGACAAAAAGTCTCACATTGGGTGCTTTTGATATCTGGCATGATAGAGCAGTGTTGCATTTCCTTCTGAAAGAAAGCGAAAGAAAAACCTATGTGGAAAATTTAGAAGCATCAATAAAAAGTGGAGGTTTTGCAGTGATAGAGACATTTTCTACCGATGGTGCACAGATGTGTTGTGGGCTCGATTTGCACACATATGACGAACAGATGCTGACCGATTTGCTGGGTGAAAATTGGATTCTAGTTGATTCAATTAGACACACACATATCAATCCATTTGGCGGAGAGCGTCCATATGTCTCGACAATTTTTAAGCGAAACTAACCTTAATCAAAGGTGTTGAGTCTATCAGTTGGTGTAATCGAAAGATATGGGCAGAATTTCCGCCAATCAATTGTAGCGATTCTTTTCTTTATACTGCATCTTTTCTGATAATAATTTTCACACTAAGATCCAAAAATGAAGAAAAGTAATCATATGCTTACATTGGGGGCTTCATTCCTCTCGGCCTGAAAATTACCCACTTCATTTGTTTCATGATGTTCCAATAAAACCTGAACGCAATTGCGATTGATTTGAAAGGGTGCCTGATTATGAATAACGGATTTCCCACCCCCTTTAGGGGATACATGAATTGATCAATCATATTCGGTTCAATATGTTCGTCAATTCCGTAAACAGAGGGACGTATGTCTTTGGGCATGTAGTATGTTCCAAAAATTTGGTCCCATAGCGGGATTGCAGCACCGTAATTCGTCCAAACCGCTTCATCTTGATTGCTATGATGCCAATGATGCATTTCCGGTGTACCCAAAAATGGGTGCAGCCATCTTAACCTGAATCTTACATTAGCGTGTAATAGAAGGCCTAGAACAATTTGGAAAATTGCGAATAGTCCAGTAATCTCTGCACTAAAACCTGCTGCAATTAGGAAAGCAAAGGCTGGTGCAATCAGAGTGCCATCAAATGGGTGTGCTCTAAATCCACTAATCCAATCAAGGTGTTCTGTGGAATGATGAACAGCATGGAATTTCCATAATAGTGGTATTTCATGATAAAATCTATGGGTCCAGTATCCAACAAAATCGAATAGCAGAAAACCCACAACTGGTAACCATTGACTAGGTATTTGTGCGACTAATGGTCTAATCAATAATCCCGGAATCCATGCAAAAGAAATCACAGCCACTATTACAGCAGCGATTAACCCAATTAGATTCAACAAGGGAGATGAAAGTGCATAACTCAAATCCAGTTTGTACAACTGGCGTCTAACTTTTTGTCCACGATGTCGAGGAAATATTTTCTCGACGGGAACAACCAGAATGAACAGAACAATAGCAATGAAAATACCTTCAGTGGAATAGTACAAAGCCGCTCCGACTATGATTAGCGAAAGCAATCGAATGATTGCGGCTCCAATCCATCCTCTTTTATTGGCTTGAGAAAGGTTCTCAGGAATAAATTCCATTCTCTCCGGAGGAAGAGGTTCAAACTTTGCCAGCTCTTCCACATATTTTCTTCACCACAGTAGTATTTGTATCTCACCCGAGGTATTTTCCAATGCACACCTTTGAGAAGTGATACCCTATGGGATGGGTATGGCCAAGATACTGATGATTACAGCAACCTCTGATAACAACCTTGCATTAGCAGAAAAGTTTGCTGATGCTGCACGAGAAATGGGACACGAAGCGGATATTGTAGACCTTGTCAAATTAGATATGCCAATGTTTACTGTTGCACGTTCTAAGGAATTAGATGTCGTCCCTGGAATGTCTGAACTGAAAGCGGCTATGTCTTCTGCAGACTCATGGATGATCATTGCACCTGAATACAATGGCTCAATGCCCCCTACACTCAACAATGCTGTTGCTTGGCTTAGCACAGAGTGGCAAGACTTCCGTGCTCTGTTCAACCGTCGCAAGGTAGGTTTAGCTACTCACAGTGGTGGCGGTGGACAGCATGTCATCATAGCAATGCGCCAAATGTTCGCATTCCTTGGATGCATAGTTTTGGGAAGAAATTGTGTTTCCAACAGCAACAAAGAAGCAAATCCTGAGACTATCGAGGATATGCTTAACCAACTTGCAAATTGATTCCTTGTAGCAGAAATTACTATGACATATGTGCCTTCAAGTGGTTTGTATGGAGAATAATGAGTGTTTCATCACCACTATGGGAGATGACTGGGAAAGAATCGAAGATTGCAATGTCCATATGAACGTAAAGCGCAGACTACAGCGTACAGTTATTCGTGGGAATGAAGGAGATGATCTTCTTGATGAAGGTGCAGAGTCCGCAGTTTACACAATTACTGGCAAGATGGATATGGATCAATACAAGAGAATCCTGGTTATTTTCCGAAAGGACCAACCTATTTTCCACGACCCATTCGAAGACCGCCAGATGAAGGCTGTATTTTCAAGCATAGATTATGACAGCAGAACAGGAGAATTTGAGTTCATTCTTGTTGAAGATGCTGAGCAAGACGAAATAATGTCTTGATTAAAGTAGCGGTCCAAAGTGTACGCCCGCTGCAATCACTATGCTAGATGCGATTACAATCAGTACATTGTCATCAATGGGCCCAAACTCATAGCGTTCGACAAATGAAGCAAGAGCACCAGATATTGCTCCCCAAAGAGGAATTGAAGGGTCTGCATTCTTTCCGATTAGGTAGCCTAGAGGAATGCAAAGAATTGCCATTCCAAGATTTCCCCAAGCACTCTTAGTTCGTTTTGCAAACATCTTGTTGCGAATAATTCCAGTAACTCCATCTCCATAGGCCATGAATAGGGCAGGAAGAATTGCCAGCCAGGCCTCATCCAAGTAATGCCATAGTGCGAATACTGAGATCCCTAGCATGAATGCAAATGTAGCGTCGTTCATGTTCTGTTCAGTTTGCATCCACCAGAGGCGTTTATCCATCAAATGAGCCGCAGCTAAGCCAGCAGCGCCTAGAAGCCCTCCTAGAAGTGGGTAAATCGGGTCTGTGAAAACGATTGGACACAAGATTAGCGGAACTCCACCTGCTACCATGTGAGCCACTTTACGGTTGTAGTAAACCGCAACCATGTTCTCGCAACCCTTCGACATCAGGTATGCATGAAACGGCTTTATTGCCATCACTGTGATGAAGGCAAAAGCCCCTAAGCCGAGAAACCATAACAACTGAGAATCAATTCCCATGCCCGTGCGTGTGTGCACGCAGTGCATAATGCTGACTAATCACACTGCGCCTGCAAACATCAACCATCCAATGTTCATGATGATTGCTGGTGCGGTCAGGAACATGATGGTAATCATGATCGGGAATATGCTGACGATGAAAGTCATTAGGAAAATGACTGCCATTACCAGCACAAACTTCACCGCTGTAGCCGAGTTGTTTTTCTTGAAGGTCTTTGCAATTTGTATTTGCTCCATGCACTATCCATAGTCGGTGTAGATATTAAGGCCTGTTTCAGGCTAAGGGTTATACTGAGATATATGGGGTGTATTTATTTACAAATATGTATATTTATTTTGCATGTAAACTAACTTGAGCATGATAACATTGAGCATCCAACTCGGTGTCTTGCCCACTCTGGGCGTTTTTGATACCATTCAGTCTCCTGTTCTTCATGTTCATCATATGGTGACTTCAATAAATCAAATAGCGAATCACAAATTGAATAGTCTTCTTTTTCTGCAGCATCTATTGCTATTTGCGCCATCCAGTTGCGAAGTACATACTTAGGGTTACTTTGGCACATCAGTTCCCGATCCGGATTCGAATCAACCCGATTCCACCATTTCTCAAGCCATAGGTTCCAGTCAGCAACTGGAATAACTTCCTCGTCATAAAATGCGAATTTCAGCTCACTTATGTCTGGTTGCTCAATTTTACATAATTCTCTGAAGAATATTGTCATATCAGTTTCGACTTTCTGCAATAATACATTGAGTTCAGAAATCAAAACGTTGTCAGAATCAACAAACTCTGAGATTCCTAATTTTGCAGCCCACATGCTATCATTGCTTTCCTCGTAACTTGAAATATAGAACTGTAAAACATCTTTCAACCTTTCAGGTCTCTCCATTATTGGTGAAATCGCCTCAAGGAATCTTGCCAAATTCCATGCACCTATTTGTGGTTGGTTGCCATATCGGTATCTTCTGTGAGATGAGTCGGTAGTATTGGGCGTCCATCCCGGATTGTAATCTTCGAGCCATCCATATGGCCCGTAATCGATAGTTAGTCCATGAACTGACATATTGTCAGTATTCATTACTCCATGAACAAATCCAACACGCATCCAGTGAGCAATCATTTCTGCAGTATTCTTTGCGATTACTTTAGCCCACTGAATTATCCCTTCATCAGATTCTACGTTACAACCAGGGAAGTGGTTTTCGATTGTATGTTCGACTAATGTTCGGAGAGTTTCTTTGTCTCCCGTCAATCCATGAATCTGAAAGCTTCCAAATCGGATGAAACTAGGTGCTACGCGACAAACAACCGCACCGGGTTCAAATTCACGATTTCCATCATACATCATGTCTCGCATTACATCTTCACCTGTTGTGACTAGTGATAATGCTCTAGTTGTTGGTACCCCTAGGTGATGCATCGCTTCACTGCAAAGAAATTCTCTAATCGATGATCGTAAAACGGCTTTACCGTCTGCGAAACGTGAATATGGTGTCTTTCCAGCTCCTTTCAATTGTAATTCAAGAACCCCTGAATTAGTTTCAACCTCACCAAGAGTAATCGCTCTTCCATCTCCTAATTGTCCCGCCCAATTACCAAATTGGTGACCTCCATATCTTTGCGCATAAGTTTCCATTCCCACAACAGGTTTTCCTCCTGCTAGTGTCTCATATCCATCTTTGCAAAGATTCAGTGTCTTTGCAATTTCATCAGACCAAAGGCGCAATATTGGACTGGGGGCAGGTGTTGGGATAACTCGTGACCAACATGCGCCTGGAACCTGCCGTGCTGGTCCGCCAATCTGTTTATCTCCTGGCGTTTCTGTAATGAATCGATGGAGCCATTTGAGGGATGACAGTGGCTCCATGGCGTAATGAGGTGCTCTTTAGTTTTGAATATGTGTAATTCCCAATGTTCATGACCTAGAATAATTACCACTTTACATGCGCAACAATGTAAGTAGTATCAAGACGACTTTGCCCATATCTTGGGGGGAGCATGAAGTCATCGCTTTAGGAAAGAAATTACTGGAAAGCGGTGCGGCTTGTGTCCAGCATCACCAAATCACTTCAACCTACAAATGGAAAGATGATGTAAAATCTGAATCTGAATGGTCAATCGAAATCAAAGTTTCACATCAAAATCAAAGATCAATTATCGACTTGTTGCAAATAATTCACCCTTACGAAGTGCCCCAAATAATCTGTTCGGCAGCCACTGCAAATGATGCTTATTCGGAATGGGTTAATTCTCAGTAAGGGTAACTTCTGCTCATGTTTTTGAAGAATGGTTGCAGACATTCAATCCAAAAACGCTTACAAAAACGATATTCTAGTAAAAACAGTTCATGCGATTAGTATTTTAACAACATAAAACGACCCAATATGAGGTGTGAGAAAACCACTCCTAGTTCCCTGGTAATACTGCATGGTTAGTCAATTGAATCTATTGATTTGAGTTTTCTCACAACAAGTGATGGAAAGAGTTTAGTGAATCCTTTCTATGTTAGTGATATGGCCGGAAGCGGAGATGATATGAGCGTGGATGAAATTCTGAAGAAATTAGCTTCTGCTTTGATAGAAAGACAAATCTCAGTAGCAGGTCTATTTTCTAAATTAGATACCGATGATGATGGTCGAATTAATGGACCGGAATTACACAAAGGTATCAAAAATCTAGTTGGAGATTTTCTTTCTCCTGGACAAATTTCCAATCTAATCCAATCATTGGATTCGAATGCAGATAACAGAGTCGATATGTACGAATTACGTGTTGCTTTAGAACGAGTTAAGTGATTCAACACATCTTGCTTACGCAATTTATCCACAATAATAGTGGAGTAAGCGTGTACAAACGGGCGACCCCTCGCCCACCCCGGAAACGCTTACTCCGTTTTCCGGAGCAAATTTTTCACTTTGGCTGCTCTTATTAACCCATTGCGTACAATAACTGTAACTATTCTACGTCGAATAAGGTTACATCATCAATGTCATACCACGGATTACGACCTATGTACGAATAACCGTCATAATGCCCAGTCGCTTCTACAAAGTAGAATTTGGTGTTAGATTCATCATCTAATCCCCAGTAATATGTACCTAAACCTGATTCACCAGGTATATCGACAAGAGCCCAAGCATGTCCGCCCCAATCGTCATCAGAATCAGATTTTACCAATCCGGTGGCCAACATTGCATCATATCCAAGCGCTTCTATCAAAGAGATGTACAATATCGCTGCATCTTCACAATCTCCAGATGCTTCCCACAACATTTCAATTGGATACTTTGGATATTCTGAAACATTGGAGCCTTCTATATCGAGTACATACTGTATGTCTCCAACGAATGCATAAATGAATTCGGCCTTATCAAGATCAGAAGTAAACCCGTTTTGAATTGCCATATTTTCTAGAGTATTTGCGAATGAAACTACGTATTGTTCGTCAGGGGTTGCAAATCTTGCGTAAGTTGAAATATCGTAATAGTCGACAGTATGGTCCATGTTTTTGAAGGTAGAATAATCATTGTAATCGAAATTGTATGTAAGTGAATAATCACTACCTTGAAAGTCCCAGTCAAATTGGTTAAATCTTTGTGCTCGTAGGTCGATCACGGAATAGCTGAATGTCATTTCACCATCATAGCCAACTCCGTCTCCTAGGCCCGATGCAACAAGGGTCTCAGAATAACCAACTTCACTGCTAGTGTTGAAATATAGATTATAGCAATTGTTGGCAGAGTTTGGATTAATATCTATTCTATCATCTTCTGAATAGTCTGAATCCCAAGCGCAAACCTGTATCAAATTGGTTTGTAACTGGTCGTCAATGTCTGCATAGAACTCAGTACCAAGTGAGTAGGAGGTGTAAGTCTGAATGTTCCAGTATTGTCCTTCATTATCTGGGCCACAACCCGAATTGCTAGCCTCTATCCATATGCATGCATACAATTCTGTTGTACTGTCTAAGTAGTCCATGTTAGTATACAACTCGAAATAATCGAAAGTCAAAATAATGCCAACATCTGCAAAATCATTTGCATCATCAATGTCCATGATTCCATCTCCATCGTCATCATCATCAGAATTGTCTCCAATTCCATCACCATCAAAATCTGCCCAATCATCAGCGTCGTAGGGGAATAAATCCTGGTCATCATCAACTCCGTCGTTATCATCATCTGAATCAACAAGGTTGCAAATATTATCATTATCATAATCAGCCGGTCTACTAGCAGAATTGAGTGGATTTGTACTGCACTGCGCCTCTTTTACATCAGACCACCCATCATTATCATCATCGGCATCACCGTCATCATGACACCCGTCTCCATCATTATCTGTGTCGAATGTTGATATCCAGCCAACAACACTTGTGTCGCAACCATCATCAAAATCTAATATTCCGTCATTGTCATCATCCTCATCTTCAATGTCATCACGACAACCATCTCCGTCAAAATCTGAAACTAAGTTTGATTCCCAATTTTCTTGTCCTCCAGCGGGGCAATCATCATTGTCGTCACTTAATCCGTCGTTATCCGTGTCACTAAGTAGAGGGTCAGTCCCTTGTTCTAACTCATCATAATCCGTGATTCCATCCCCATCTGAATCTCTAAATTCATCCAGAGCGCTGATCGCTCCTGGTGATAATAAAGACAACATAACAATCGATGCAATTACTACTGCAGTAGCGCCAGAACCAATGACTAGCCACTTGTTCCTACCCCCCTTGACAATTTCGTTATTCTTTTGGACTGAGAATCTCTCACTAAATCGATTATTCTTGGCTGGATTGGTGTTTTCTACATTACCATGTTCTTCATCGTGCGATTGAGCTCCATTTTGAATCGCTATTTTTTGCTTCTCCGATGGCACCCATTGACCATCCTGTAGTAGCCAATAGCCATCTTCACTAATCTGAGACACACTTGCTGGTCAACATCTAAGGTAATCAATTATTCGCCGGCAAACAATCAAATTTAGCGAGCATAAGTCATCTTACAGTACAAGGTATCAAAGAGGGCATTGTAGTGCACAAGGTATGGCAAACAAACGTGTGTGCGTGATGATACTGTTCATTCTGGTTTTTTACATACCTTCACATGCTGTAGGAAATGATGACAACAATGTCGTACCTCAGTTCGGTGTTAGTTTTGATGAAGTAACTGTTGCTGATTCATCCGATGGTCTTTCCGACCCACGTGACTTGGAGTTCCATCCCGGTCGTGCAAATGAGTTATGGATCGCTAATCGTGCCACAGATAGTATTTCTATAATTCATAACACAGGTCTTGATAACCAGACTTCTGAGAACCGTCAGGACTCTCACAAGAACCACTTCTTGGAAGAGGTAAGTGCAATTGCATTCGGTTCTTATCATCCTGAATTCGATTGGCAATGGGGCTCTGCTCAAGAATCAGTAAACACATACTGTGGGCAAGGCTCACCTAACAATTTCATGGGTCCGACTTTGTGGCCATCATCTCTGAGTCACTTCGCAATGGAGCATCAGAATGACCAGTATCTGGGAAGTCATATCGATATGAACCATGAATCTCCGTTTGGAATGGGGATTGCACACGATTCAGATAATTCATACTGGTACAACGATGGTTACTATGGCGAATTGGTCTACTATGATTTCCAACAAGACCATGACACAGGTATGGACGACCACTCTGATGGGATCGTAAGAAGATATTCTGATATCCAGCTGACACATTCATACGGCACTCCTGGACATATGGTGTTGGATAAGGACTCAGGAATACTATACATTTCTGACCCTGGTGCTAACCGAATAATTTGGGTCAACACTGATGATGCAACTTACAACACCCAGAACATAATGAGTGATTCTTCAAGACTAGAACGTCTTGCAGAATACTCTCGAATCACTGGTATCGAATGGGGGGTACTAGACTCTGGACTTAGCAAACCGTCTGGCATCGCTTTGGATGGTGACCAATTGTTTGTATCCGAAAAGGGTAACAATCGAATAGTTGCATATGATTTGAGTTCTAACGGCAAGAGTGCTTCTGAGGCAGGTTCTATCCAGACCTCAGCATCTGCCATAATGGGCCTGGAAATTGGGCCTGATGGTCACATTTACTACGTGGATAACGGAAATGATGAAGTCGTTAGAATCGACCCTCTTGCAGATGTAGATGATGACGGAGTTATTGACCGAGATGACAATTGTCCACTGGTTGCAAATCCAAACCAGGATAATCATGATAGCGATTTACAAGGCGACGCCTGTGATGATGATGATGATAATGATGGAATCCTAGATCTCTCTGATTCATGTTCTACCGGCGATTTAGATTGGGTGCCTTCAATCACCACGGATTATGATGGTGATGGTTGTAGAGATTATTCTGAAGACTATGACGATGATAACGACGGAGTTATGGACAACTCAGATGGCTGTTCTCTGGGAGAGGTAGATTGGTTATCTACAGATTCAAATGACTATGATGGTGACGGTTGTAAAGACACAAGTGAAGACTTAGACGACGATGGAGATAACATCTGTGATTCGGATTTGGCAGTTGATTCAAACTGCATGGAGTCCACATTAGGTACAGATTTCTGCCCTACAAGTCACCCTACATTTACATCAACACCTTCAACAGATGCTGACCAAGACGGCTGTGAAGATCGCAATGAAGACTTGGATGACGACAATGACAACTATCTCGACGGACAGGACGATTGCCCGATTGAAACAGGGTACAGCAATACTGGAAGACTATTTGGATGCCCAGATGCCGATGGCGATGGCTATGCGGACACTGTAGATGAATTTCCAAGCGAATCAAGTCAATGGTCAGATATTGATGAGGATGGTTTCGGAGACAACTCTGATGGAGTGAATGGTGATGATTGTGTATCGGTATATGGTACCTCAAGTCAAGATCGAGATGGCTGCCTAGATTCAGATGGTGACGGTTACTCAAATGCAGATTCAAGTTGGAGCATTTCTGAAGGTGCAGATGCATTCCCTACCGATTCAACACAGCACTTGGATAGAGATGAAGACGGATATGGCGATGATTCAGAAGGATACCAAGCTGACAACTGTCCAGATTCATATGGTGATTCTTATCAAGACCGGTTCGGTTGTTTGGATTCCGACGGCGATGGTTGGTCAGATGATGGAGATATGCTCCCTCTTGAGATTACACAATATGAAGATCAAGACGGAGACGGTTATGGTGATTCATCACAGGGTAATTATCCTGACAGTTGTGTCGACGTGTACGGCCTCTCAAACATTCAGAGGTATGGTTGCCCAGATTCAGATGGCGACGGTTGGGATGACGAACTCGATGCTTTCCCTGACGATTCCCAATTTTGGTCAGATTCAGATGGAGATTCCTATCCTGACCAAACTGGAACAAAACTCTCAGACGACTGTCCTGATGTTGCTGGAGATTCCTCTGAAGATAGAATCGGATGCTTGGACTCTGATGGAGATGGATGGTCTGACGAAGCAGATTCATTCCCTGAAGATGCATCGAGGCATCTAGAATCAAGTCTTAATTCTACCATTTTGGTAGTAGTTGGAATTGCGGTCATTGGTATCTGTCTTGGATTATTATTCATGCGTAAGAGAAATGCAAGTGTGTTGACACCAGAACCCGGACTGAACACAGTTGCTGCAGTGCACTCTCCAGTTCAAACAGGTCCACAATTGCCTCCTGAAGGTTTACCCCCTGGCTGGACAATGGAGCAATGGGCTTGGTACGGTGAAGATTATCTCAAGAATCGTTAAGGATTAAGATTCTAAATTGTATCACTAATCGAATAACAAACATATCTTCAAAAGTCATTGATGATTTTTTGAGCCATGAACAGACTACCAATGTTCGTTTTACCCATGGTACTACTTCCTGGAGAAGTTCAAGAATTACGGGTATTTGAACCACGTTACCGTCAGATGTTGGATGATTGTTTGCTAGATGGCAATAATTTTGGTTTGGTTCTTAATGATGAATTTCATACTGTAAACGACTGGGATGGTCCACGGCACTATGGTTGTGAAGCTGAAATAATTCATCACGAAACAAAAGGAAGTAATCATTTCCTACAAATTATTGGTCGAAGAAGATTCACCATCAAGAATGTGTTTGAACCGGCTTTACCGCCCTTCAGTCATCCAATGCTAGAACCACTATTAGACCCGGAGGGGGTAGACCCCGACCTTCAAACAATAATCGAGTTCATTCCTGAAGAAGTAGGTCATTCCAAACTTTATATTAGTGCAGAGGTAGAATATATCGAGCCTCAAATTGAATCCACAATCCTTCAACAAAAACAGTTGCAATTACTGGTAGGGGCTGTGCTGAACCGTATTGGTGGGTTACTGAATATTGATGGAGACATGCTGTTTGATTGGGTTAATTCATCTCCAATCATGGATGTGATTGATAACAATCCAAACTCAGTTTATTCAGTGGCTTCGTTGCTAATAGATGATCTCGAATCTAGACAACTAATACTTGGAAGCCCAGACATTGATTCTGCGATATCAGAGTTAAATCTCATGTTTTCATCTTTCGGAGAAGAAGAATAAGTCTAGTAGTTGCTAATTCGATTTGATATCGGTGTCGACAAAATTGAATACTCTACATATCATTAAAGATTGTAAGATCTCATCTGAATAACTAAATGCCCTATGTTGAAACTAGGTCTATGTTCAACCAAGTATCTTGGGACAAGCCCCTACAGTGGCACCTTAACCTTAGGTCAGAGGAATTATCCTTATTGGAAAGAGGAATAACGATTGCATTCTTTTCAGGATTGACAGCACTTTGTGCTCAAATAGCATTCGTTGTGCCATGGACCCCGGTTCCTTACACCTTCCAAACATTCGCAGTTCTAGCAACAGGGATGTACCTACGCCGCAATGATGCCTTTGCATCAGGTTGTTTGTACCTACTAGTTGGAGCATTGGGTGCTCCAGTATTCGCTGATGGAGGCTCCGAACTTGTCATAGACGGTGCTCTAATCGCTTCAGGTGGCTACCTTCTTGCATTCCCATTTGCTTCAGCCATTGTCGCTGAAGGTTTGGACAGATCTAGCAAAAGCGAAACAGCGAATTTCAACTCCCTTCTGATATGCTGGACTTTCGCAATGATTCCCGTATACATTGTTGGGACTCTTTGGTTGGCAGAAGCGTATGGCGTAGGATTAGCTCAAGCATTCGAATGGGGTGTAGAACCATTCTTAATTTGGGACTTTGCTAAGATTTTAGTCATGGCTTTGGTCACAATGAAGTTGTTTCCATACTCATCTGATGACTGGTCCCAGTACGGTAATTAGTTCTAAAAACTTGGAAACGAGATGAGTTTCCATCTTACTTTACGAGCGCTAGTCTTATCCGATTCATACGCCACGAGAGATTGATGCCTCTAACCTTCGAAGAAGTCTCTGCTGCCTACAAAGCAGCTATGAATGACAAAGACAGTGGTCCTTTGAAAAGAATTCTAGCAGATGATTTTCGCTGGAAAATGTTCGCTAGAAAAGATGGTGCTAGTGCTAACAAAGAACAGACGGTATATTGGAATCTTCACACCGATATGACCCAGACGGATTACAAGACGGTTTACAACGGTGAAGATCTGGTGATTGGAACCTTCAATATCTCTGTTGAAGGAGAAGAAGATACGATTGTTGTATCAATTGGACATCTTAGTGATGATGGCACTCAAGTCACTGTTTGTGAGCATTTACGTGGGCCATATACTGGTGGTAAAGATTCCAAGCCTTCTCTAAGTTTCTTCCTCTAATGTTTAGGTTGCAAATATTTGTCAAATCTTTGTACCAAAATTGGATTATACCCTAAGCCGTTGCCAAGCCTGTGTGGACAGATGAGCAATTATTGGGACAAGGCTGGACTAGAGAACAGATTGATGTTCATCGTACTGAGCAGGCAATGACAAGTGAAGTTGTATCCCCAGTTGAAAATGAAATCACTCAAAAATTAGCGCCTGTTGTTGAGTCAATTCCATCTTCGCTTGTTGAAAGCAAAGATGTCGATATTATCTCTGAAAGTACTGGCTTTTCTGGTTTATCCCCGGGTTTATCTGCAATCATGATGGCTGCAATCCTCGTAATAGTACCATTTTCGCTATACAGTATCTCCACCGCCGAAGGTACTCAAGGTGAGGTTGGTAATGATGGAGGGAATGGTGTAAACGGAACAGATGGTTCAAGTTTCCATTTAGTTGAATCAACAAATCAACTTCCAAGTTGTGATTCATCAATCAACAATCAAATTTTCTTCGTTGCATCACAATCTGGATTTCAAATCTGCCAAAATAATGTCTGGTCAATAATTGACCTTACAGGGCCGTCCGGGCTTAATGGAACAGCAGGTACTGATGGTACAAATGGTACAAATGGCACAGATGGTACGAATGGCAACAATGGTCAAAATGGTGCGGACGGAAATAACGGGAATGTTGGTCAAAATGGTTTATCATCTCTAATCGTTTCAAGGATCGAGCCAAATGGAGTGAATTGCCCAACAGGCGGTACACTTATCGAAACAGGAATTGATTACAGTGAAGATAACATTCTTTCACCAGATGAAGTAGAATCATTCATTTTTGTTTGCAATGGCGATGATGGAAATGATGGAAATGATGGAAGTGATGGAAGTGATGGAAGTGATGGTGCTGACGGAGCAAATGGAAGTTCAACCGCTACTATGATGGTCGCACGTCTTTCTATCGCACCATCTAATCTTGGATGCAACGGAACTGGTCAATTATTCCAACAAGGTATCGATAACGGT
>Ga0233444_10000486_pt1 | contig 52609 bp, 28 predicted proteins | sample SI_124_October20_6_FD_182792 | JGI IMG/M metagenome (GOLD analysis project Ga0233444, IMG submission 182792) | Seawater microbial communities from Saanich Inlet, British Columbia, Canada - SI_124_October2016_10_MG | ecosystem: Environmental > Aquatic > Marine > Inlet | place: Canada: British... | reverse complement strand
CCAAATAAATACTTTACTCCTTCTGATGTAAATTACAACGCATTGAGTGGAGATATGGTAGTTACAGTTGGTCAACATGGATTAGGTGTAAATAGAAGTGTAGTATTAGAAAATGAATCTTTTGCTTTCACTTGTGACCAAGATGGAGATTCAACTACACATTCTTACCCAAGAAGTGGTTCTGACCCATACGCCGAACAATCGATACCAATCACATCAGTTGGAACAACATCACATACAGTAACTAACGCACCTTATAATGCATCAACTGGTGATGTAACTATTACAATAACTAATCATGGGTTCTCTAATGGGGATTACATAAAATTAGATGATAACTCTCTAACTTATACTTGTGTATTGGATGGTGATACTGTTGAAAAATCATATCCAAGACCTGGTTATGATTATCCTTCTGGAAGATGGTTGGAGTTATCAAACGTAACAACTGATACATTTGATATTAATATAGGTTCTTCATCTTACACAAACACGCATACATTTATATCAGCAACTTCTGATGGATTAAAGAGACAAGATGGTACATTTACAATCAATGTAGGAGATGGTGGAAGTGCAAGTGGTTCAATACACACATTTGTATCAGCATCAAACAATGCTATAAAACACGAACCACAAACGGTTCACACATTCGTATCAGCATCAAATGGAGCAGTAAAACATTTACCACAATCAGTTCATACTTTTGTTAGAACAGATGAAAATTCAGTAAATATTTTACCTATATTAGATGACAATATTTCGGATTTAATTAAAGTAACTTCTACAAATCAAGTTACCTCATCTATATCAGCAACTAATACTGAAGTTGAATTAGTTAGTTCATCTTATGCAACAATCATTGATGTTCTAAAAAATGGTACAAGTGTATTACCAACCGAAATTCTTAACACATCAGCAAGTATTAAAGTAACTGATACAAACATTTATCAAAATGTTTCAATGAGTGTTAGTAATACTGAAATTGAAAAAGTAAGTTCTTCATTTGCAATTGTATTAGATATAGTTGAAAACGGAACTGGTAGTATTCCTACAATTGTTGAAAATGTAAACGAAAATATTAAAGTTGGAAATGTAGGTCAATATATTTCATCATCTTATAGTGGTTCACTTGAAGATGTTGATTTTGTATCTTCTTCATTTGCAATAGTAACAAGTATTATTACTAATGGATTAAATTCTGCACCAACTCTTGTTGATTATACAACAAGATTGACAACTGAAAATGCAATTGCATCATATGAAATTATAAAAGAAAATATTGATTTTATTCAAGAAGAAACAATTACATATCTAAGTTCATCTTGGTCTACCGCATCTTATGATGAAGAAAAGTGTAGAAGAGATGTTGGATTTATTGTAAGTGGTGCGGCAGAGGATTTAATATACAATGCAAACTCTGCATCGGTTGTTAATGGTAGATTCTATTTTGAAAACCCATCACTTGCAGAAACATCACAAATAAATCAAACTTTAGATGGTATCAATTATGCAAGTAGATTGGCACAAAAACTTATTCAGAACATTGAATTTGTAACTGCATCACAAGAAAGATTAGATACACAAACTTTATTAACTGAAAACACAGAGTTTATTCAGAATGAAACAATTTCTTATTTAAGTTCTTCGTGGTCTACATTTGATTATGTTGAAATTACTTGTAAGAGAGATGTTGGTCACATTATAGATGCTGTAAAAACTGATGTAGTTTATGGTGGTAATGAACGAAGTGTAAATGCTGGTGAGTTCTACTATCTATATCCATCATCTGCAACTGGTTCTCAATTACAACAAACACTCGATGGTATTGATTATGCAAGAAGATTAGCAGATAAAGTAATACAACAAACTACTTTTGTAACTGCATCAAATGAGGTATCTACATCTCATCAATTATTAAGAGATAACAAACAATTTATTCAAGATGAAACTATTGAGTATATCTCTGCAAGTTGGTCTGAATTTGATTATGTAGAATCCACTTGTAAAAGAGATGTGGGATACATCATAGATGCTGTTGCTACTGATGTTCTTTATGGTGGTAATGAAAGAACCATAGAGGCAGCAGACTACTATTTCAGATACCCATCTGATGCTACTGGTTCTCAACTTTCTCAAACAGTTGACGCAATTAATTACGCAAGAAGATTGTCTGAAAATATTGTAGTAAATACACAATTTGCATCTGCACCATTTAGTAGAACAAATGCATATGATTTAATTTTCCAAAATAGAAACTTAATTCAAACTGAAGTTGTAGAATACATTTCTTCATCTTGGGCAGACTTTGAATATGATGATGTTAAATGTGCAAGAGATGTTGGATATATTTTAGATGCAGTTACTACTGACTTACTTTATGGAGGAAACGAAAGAAGTAGAGTAGCAGGTGAGTTCTACTACCTATATCCTTCAGATGCTACTGGTTCACAACTATCTCAAACAGTTGATGGTGTTAAGTGGGCAAAATCAATGTCTGATAACATTTTACAAAATAAATTATTTGTAACATCATCAGAACAAAAATTAAGTGTAGCAAGTTTAATAACTGAAAATAAACAACTAATACAAGATGAGACAATTTCTTATCTATCATCTTCTTGGAGTACATTTGATTACAATGAATCTAAATGTAAAAGAGATGTTGGATATATTTTAGACGCAGTTGTAACTGATTTTGTATATGGTGGAAATGAAAGAGCAGTAAATGCTGGTGAATTCTATTATTTATATCCATCTGACGCTACTGGTTCTCAACTATCACAAACATCAGACGGTATATCGTTTGCGTCAAGACTTGTAAATAAATTAATTACTAACACAACTCTAGTAACTGCTTCTTTAGAAAGACAAGCAACATATGACTTATTATTTGAAAATAAATCATTTATCCAAGATGAAGTTATTTCTTATATTTCATCTTCTTGGAGTGGATTTGAGTATATAGAGTCTAAATGTAGAAGAGATACTGGATATATTATTGATGCAGTTGCAACCGATACACTTTATGGTGGTAATGAAAGAAGTGTAACTGCTGGTGAGTTCTATTACTTATTCCCAAGTGAAGCAACTGGTTCTCAATTACAACAAACTGTTGATGGAGTCAGACACGCAGCTGGGGTTGCAGAAAAACTTATTCAGAATACTATATTTACTACTACTTCTTTAGACAAAAAACAATCATATGATTTAATATTAAATAACAAAGATATTATTCAAGATAATGTTATAGACTTTATAGACCAAACATATCCATATTTTACTTATAATAGAGTTAAATGTAGAAGAGACACTGGGTATATTATAGATGCAGTCATAACTGACCTTTTATATGGTGGTAATCAAAGAAGTGTTGTTGCTGGTATTTACTATTATTTATACCCATCTGAAGCAACTACTGTTCAATTAGAAGAAACTATACAAGCAATAAGATATGCAGATTCTGTTAGTAAAAAACTAGTACAAAGTGAACTATTGACTATTCCTTCTATAATAAAAAATAGTGAAAATAATATTAGATTTACTGATACTACACAATACACTAATTCAATAGCAATAAGTGGAAGTTCAGTATCAGAAATTAGTTCTTCATTTGAGTCAGTTATTGGAATTATAACTGATGGTGTAAAATCATTCACTCCAGAAGACGCAACTTATAATCCAGCTAATGGTGATTTTGTAATGACTATTCCAAATCACACATTAACTAAATTAAATGGTTTATACCTAAGACCAGATTCATTCGTATTCACTTGTGATATGGATGGAAATAGGACTGAACATATATTACCATCGGTTGGTCAACCTGCATATAACAATAGATTACCAATAAAATCAACAACAACAAATACTATAACTGTAAACGTTGGTAAATCAGGTCCTAATATAGAATTTAATCCAACTAACGCAACTTATGACCCATCAAATGGTGAGTTTGTAGTTACAGTTGGAACTCATAGTTTAAGTGTTGGAGAGGGTGTTGTTATGTCACCAGAATCATTCGCATTTACTTGTGATATGGACAATGACCAGTCAACTAAATCTTATCCAAGAGAAGGAATCGACCCATTCGCAGTACGTTCAATTCCAATCACATCGGTAACCGATACTACATTAACATTTAATGTTGGTGCATCTGGTCCGAACAAATACTTTACACCAACCGATGCTAATTATAACGCATCAACTGGTGATATGATTGTAACTGTTGGACAACATGGATTGGGTGTTGGTAGAAGTGTGGTATTAGAAGATGAATCATTCGCATTTACTTGTGACCAAGATAATGATGCTACAACTCATTCTTACCCAAGACCAGGTTCAGACCCATATGCAGGAAAATCAATTGTAATTACTTCAGTTGGTACAACTTCTCATAGTGTAACTAATGCACCATATGATTCGGCAACTGGTGATGTTACTATAACAATCGCATCTCATGGGTTCTCAAATGGAGATTACATCAAATTAGATGATAACTCTCTAACTTATACTTGTGTATTAGATGGTAATACAACTACCAAATCTTACCCAAGACCTAATTACGATTATCCAAGTGGAAGATGGTTAGAAATTTCTAATGTAACTACAAATACATTCGATATTAATATAGGTTCTTCACCATATGTAGGTTCACATACATTTGTATCAGCAACTACTAACGGATTAGAAAGACAAGATGGAACGTTTACAATTAATGTAGGTGATGGTGGAAGTGCAAGTGGTTCAATTCATACATTTGTATCTGCATCTAACAATGCAGTAAAACATGAACCTCAATCAGTTCACACTTTCGTATCAGCTTCGAATGGTGCATTAAAACACCTACCTCAATCTAATCATACGTTTAAGAGAGTAGTAAATAATTCAGTTAGTACTTTACCATTTGAAGTAAAAAATATAGACTCAAAAACTAAAGTAAACAATATAGACCAATTTACTTTATCAACAAGTGGTACTTCTACTGAGGTTGGAATTATATCATCAAGTGTTGATTTAATAAATGATGTTATTAGATTCGGAACTGACAAAATTCCATTTACAATAGCAAAACATTTCCAAACATCAGAACTCGATAATCCACAAAATTTAACTACTAGTTCTTATGTAACAGCAAGTGGTACATATAATGTTACTGATGAGTTAGAAATTGTAAGTTCTTCTGTTAAAATTATAAATGATATCATAGAAAATGGTACTGGTTCACTACCTATTCAAATTTCAAATACATCTAACAATATAAAGGTTGGAAATGTAGAACAATTTATTGGAATATATGGTGGTTCATTAACTGAAATTGATTTAGTTAAAGAAAGAGGAAGTATTATAGAAAATGTAGTCCAAAATGGTACAGGTTCTTTACCAAGTTTAGTTAAAACAAATAGTGATATTAATAATTTAATTAAATACACTAATACTAGTCAAACAATTGGAAGTAGTGGTGATAGAGTTCAAGAAAAAATAATTTCTTCATCATTTGGACTTATTGTTGATATACTAAATAATGGAACAAGTTCATTACCAAATCTTGTTGAATATACTGAAACAATTGATGCTCCAAAAAGTGTCAATGCATATAATTTATTAAAAAATAATATTTCATTTATTCAAGATGAAACAATAGCATTCCTTTCTTCATCTTGGGGTGAATTTGATTATAATGAAACAAAATGTAGAAGAGACCTTGGTTTTATTATCAGTGGAGCAGCCGAAGATTTAATTTGGAACGCAAATTCTGCGTCACTTGTTAATGGAGTATATTACTATGAATATCCATCTCAAGCAACTGGTTCTCAATTACAACAAACACTTGATGGTATTATCTACGCAGGTAATATGGCACAAAATATTGTTAGAGGTAGAACTTATGTAACTGCTTCACAAAATGTTTCTGCGTCATTTGAATTATTGAGTAACAATAGAGATTTCATTAAAGAGGAAACAATCGCATTTGTATCCTCATCTTGGAGTGATTTCTATTACTCAGAATCAAAATGTAGAAGAGACACTGGACATATTGTTGATGCTATTGCAACTGACCTTCTTTATGGTGGAAATCAGAGAAGTATTATTGCGGCAGAATATTACTACAAATACCCATCAGCAGCAATCGTTGGTGGTATACCAAGTGAAAACCAACAAAAAGACCCAACTGTAACTGCAATAAATTATATTAAAGGTTTAGTTGGTGAAATTGTAAGTGGTTCTACTTTTGTAACATCAAGTAATGAAGTTGAATACACTTATGATTCAATTAGAGAAAATAGAGAATTTATTCAAAATGAAACAGTTTCATTTATAAATGCTAAATATCCTAACTTAGTCTACAACGAACAAAGTTGTAGTAGAGATACTGGATTCATTGTAGACGCAATCGCAACTGATTTAAGATGGGGTGGTAATCAAAGAAGTATTACTGCTGGTGAATTCTATTATAGATTCCCATCTAAAGCAATTAGTTATCAACTAGATTCAACAGTTGATGGTATTGTTTACATAAAAGATTTAATAGAAAAAATAGCAAATAAAGAAACACTAGAAATACCACAAAGAACACTTAATACAAATTCTAATATTAAGTTCTTTACACACAATCAGTTTACTGGTTCGTTAAGTGGTAGTTTAGAAAATATAGCATTTGTTTCATCTTCAATTGATTTAGTCACTACGATAATCGCAAATGGAACGGGTTCATATGAAACTGCAAGTTTATATGGAGTACGTTCTACTGACCCGTCTACTCTCGCTGCTTACGAGATTATCAAGGAAAATATTGACTTTATCAAAGATGAAACAATTGCTTACTTATCATCTTCTTGGAGTACATCATCGTACAATGAGGAGAAATGTAAACGAGATGTTGGATTTATTATTAGTGGAGCAGCAGAAGACTTAGTTTATAATAGTTATTCTGCATCAATTGTAAATGGTAAATTCTATTACGAATTCCCATCAGAAGCAAATGGTACAGGTTCACAAATAAATCAAACATTAGATGGAATATTCTACGCAAGTAGAATTACACAAAACTTAATTCAGAACACGGAGTTCGTTACGGCATCTTTAGAAGTATCATCTTCTTATAACTTAATAAGAGAAAATAGAGAATTTATTCAAAGTGAATCTATTTCTTACTTATCATCTTCTTGGAGTTCGTTTGATTATAACGAAGAAAAATGTAAGAGAGATATAACTCATATAATTGATGCAGTTTCAACTGATGTTCTTTATGGTGGAAATGAGAGAAGTATTAATGCAGGAAACTTCTACTACAAGTATCCATCATCTGCAACAAACGCACAAGTTGACCCAACAACAACAGGTATTGAGTATGCTGGTGACTTGATGGAAAACTTAGTTCAAAATAATATATTTGTAACTGCTTCTTCTGAAAGAATAGCAGGTAATAAAACATTATTAGAAAATAGAGAATTTATTCAAAATGAGGTTATAGCATATATTTCTTCATCTTGGAGTAATTTTGACTATAATGAAGCAAGTTGTAGTAGAGATACTGGATACATTCTAGATGCTGTTGCTACTGATTTCTTATATGGTGGTAACGAAAGAAGTAGGACTGGAGGAGAATACTACTATTTATACCCATCAGAGGCAACTACAACTCAAGTAAACCAAACAACTGATGGTATTAAATACGCAAGTGGTATATCACAAAAGTTAGTTCAAAATATTGAATTTGTAACTGCTTCTAACGAGGTATCGGCATCTTGGAATTTATTAAGAGATAATAAAGAGTTTATTCAAAACGAAGTTATTGCTTTTGTATCATCTTCTTGGAGTGGTGTTTACTACGATGAAGACAAGTGTAAAAGAGATGTTGGTCATTTAATTGATGCTACTGCTACTGATTTATTCTATGGTGGTAATGAAAGAAGTGTAACCGCAGGTAGTTACTATTGGAGATATCCATCAAGAGCAACTAATAGTGGAGTTCCTTCTGAAGAAAATCAACTAGACCCAACAATTGATGGAGTTAGATATGCAAAAGGATTATCACAAAAGGTAATTCAAAATGTTGAGTTTACAACACCTTCAAATGCAACACTTGTTGGTGCTGAATTATTGATTGGTAATAAAAATCTAATTCAAACAGAAGTTATTACATTCTTATCTTCATCATGGAGTGAGTTTGAATATAATCAATCAAAATGTTTTAGAGATGTTGGATATATAATTGACGCAGTTAGAACTGACATGGTTTATGGTGGTAATGAGAGAAGTTTACAAGCAGGTAGATTCTACTATTACATACCTTCAGTCGCAATAACTGAACAAAAACCTCAAACAATTGATGGTATTGACTTTGCAAAAGGTCTTTCTGAAAATGTGATTCTTAAAAATCAATTAACAAGACCACCATTCAATACAAGAGTATCAGTTGACTTATTAAAGTCAAGTAAAAAAATATTACAAGGTAAGGCAATTTCGTATACAAATGGAGCATTCCCTAACTTTGTTTATAATGAAGAAAAATGTTATAGAGATACTGGTTTCATCTTAGATGCTATCGCAACCGATTTATTCTATGGTGGAAATGAAAGAAGTATCGAAGCAGCAAAATCATACTACAATGGTGTGTATGGTGATGCTTCCGCAGTAGTAAACGAGCAAAAATATGAAACTGCGGATGCTAATAGATTTTTGAGAACTCAATTCCAGAGAATTGTTAGGAACTCTCCATTAGAAAACTTTGGTTCCTTGATAATTACTACTGGACATGATTTCTCATACTCAGGTGCTGGTGTAACTTATAAAGCATTACCTCCTAACCAAGGTGGTGCAGGTATACCAGACCCAGACAAAGAAATAACCGAAATCGGTGGAGGTAGAGTATTCTTTACTTCGGGTAATGAACTTGGTGACTTTAGAATTGGTGCTGGTCTTGTAATTAATCAAGCAACAGGTACTTTACAAGGTCGAACATTCTCTCGTTCATTGTTCTCGTTAGTAACACCATTCTCACTTGCACTACAAGACTAAAAATAAAAAGATATGGCAGATGTATTTGTACCACTTAACGCATTCAAATCAGTAGTAACTTCATTAACTGGGGAGGAAGATATAGTATATACTACTCCTTCAGGAGTTTCTACCATTTTACTTTCAGCACAAATTACTAATCAAAATGTAGCTGAAAATAATAACGTTACAATTAAATTAGATTCGAACAGAGAAATACCAGTACCACAAATTCAAAATATTGAAAATACTGGTAGTTTTATTAGTTCATCACAATTACTTGAGATAAACAGAACTTTCTTAAAAAAAGAATCAGCGGCTTATGCAAACTTCTTAAATAATTTAGAAGATATTCCATTTGCATTTACTTCATCAAAATATGAGACATATGTAGATGAGACATTAACTGCAGTAAGATTTGATATTGAAAATGGTGGTACATTAAAAACTCAAAAAGAAGCATTATCATATTACGATAAAAATGGTGTTAGATTAGATACAGAATTGTTACAAGTAACAGCATCATATAACACGATAAATTATGTAAATACTTTATCAAAACAAATATTAAATAACGAATCGGTTACGGGTTCTATTGAAGTAGATAGATTATATCAGACAACATTTACTCAGTCTTTTGATACAACACTAACCGCAGAATCTGGTTCTCCTGCTATTATAGAAGATTTGCTAGAAGTAATTGCAAATACAAACTTCTTACCAGTGAGAGCACCACAAGAAAAAATAGAATTAGTTAAAGACTTTCCGATACGAAAGGGAGACTCATTTTCACCAATTACCGCAGGTAAGTTGGTTATGGAAGAGGAGTTCTCGTTGGTAGTTTCTGGGTCAACAGACTTAAAAGTTATACTTTCTATACTTGAAAGTGCAAATGAGTAATATTTACTATTATATACTAGGGTAGATGAGTCAATTATTAAGTGGAAAAGTTAGAGTAGTTAAACCGAGTGATGTTTCGGTTGACAGATACGAGTTTTTAGAACTTGCGGAGGTAGAACCTAATTTAGGTGTACCTATTAGTGGGAGTCTGTCATCTGGTTCTATTGCACTTGTAGCATCTGACGCAGATGGTAATAGACTTTTCGTAACTAAAATCCAATTAGAAGAATTAACGGGTTCTTTTAGTGGTTCATTCGCAGGAGATGGTTCTGAATTAAATAATTTACCCGATACCTCATTATTAAGAAGTGGTTCTGCATCTGCATCAATCGCACCAAATACTGGGTTTTTAGTAAACGTATCATCATCGTTTGATGGAGATATGGATGTTAATGGTGATGTTAGAATTACTGGTGATTTATTAGTAGATAATAGAATTGTAGCAAGAGAGATACTTGTTGAAATTATTTCATCATCAATCGTATTCTCTTCTGGTTCAAATCGATTTGGAAACGATGTAACTGATTTACAAGAATTTACAGGTTCAGTATCCATTTCTGGTTCATATGGTCTTAGAGGTGATGCAAATGTAACTGGTTCAGTCTTTGTTACAAATGATATAGAAGTAAATGCAATTTCTGCATCATTCTTTAGTGGTAGTGGTAGGGATTTATTTGATATTCCACAATCAGCACTTTCAGAAGATGCTTCTTTAATCGCAAGTGGAGCAATTACAGCATCGACAGCAGACAATCAATTTAGAGTTACTTCTATTGAAAGTGGTTCACTTTTCTTTGGTGATGTAAAATTAGATAGTGGTTCTGTATTTAGTGGTAGTGGTAGAGACTTATTTGATATTCCAAGAAGTGCATTAACAGAAGATGCACTATTATCATCTTTCATAGCAAGTGGTTCAGTAACCGCATCAGTTAGTCCAGAGTTTGGATTTAGATTAGAAGGTACTGATAGAGCAGAGTTTAGTTCTTCATTGTTTGTAGAAAGTGGAGTATCGGCATCGGTATTTAGTGGTAGTGGTCAAGGACTTTTTGATATTCCTCGTTCAGCATTAACTGAAGATGCTCTAATTACAAATCAAATTACATCTGGTTCGGTAACCGCATCTGTTTCACCTGATACTGGATTTGTAGTAACTTCAGTTGATAGTGGTTCACTTTTTATTGGAGATGTTAAACTACAAAGTGGTTCGGTATTTAGTGGTAGTGGTAGGGATTTATTTAACATACCTCGTTCAGCACTTACTGAAGATGCTTTATTATCTTCATTTATAGTAAGTGGTTCGGTAACTGCATCGGTTTCTCCAAATGAGGGATTCGTAGTAACTTCATTAACTGGTTCAACATTCTTTGGTGAACTTAGAGTTGCAAGTGGTAGTTCATTTAGTGGTAGTGGTGAAAAGTTATTCGATATTCCTCTAGCAGCACTTTCAGATGAAACACAACAAGCAATAAATGCTGCAATTGCGGCAGAAGCAAAAATATTAACAACTGGTTCGGTAACTGCATCAGTTGACCCAAATGATGGATTCATTGTAACATCAGAAGTGAGTGGTTCTACATTTACTGGAGAACTTAGATTAACTTCTGGTTCTGACTTTAGTGGTAGTGGTGCTAAATTATTCAATATACCAAGAACTGCACTTACACAAGATGCACTAATTTCATCATTTATAGCATCAGGTTCTATAACAGCATCAGTAGACCCTAATAGAGGATTTAGAGTAGAAGATTTTGGAACAGGTATATTAGGAACAAGGTCTGAATTTAGTGGTTCTATTTTTGTGTCTCGAAATGCAACAGTAGGTACTGATGTAACAGCAGGTGGTTCAGTTTCTGCATCATTCTTTAGTGGTAGTGGTAGAGATTTATTTGATATACCTTTATCTGCTTTTGCAGAAGAAGTGGTAGCATCAACGAGAATACAACAAGGTAATGTAACTGCATCCGTTTCTAATGAAGACGGTTTCAAAGTAGAGTCAATAGATAGTGGTTCACAATTTACTGGTTCTATTGATGTACTTGGTGGAGTTTCTATTAGTAGTGGTTCGTTCTTTAGTGGTAGTGGTGAACAATTATTCAATATACCAAGAACTGCATTAACAGATGACGCATTAGAATCAAACGAAATAACAAGTGGTTCAGTAACCGCATCAGTTTCACCAAACGATGGTTTTGTTGTAGAGTCAATAGATAGTGGTTCTACTTTCTTTGGTGAAGTTAGAGTACAATCTGGTTCTGCATTTAGTGGTTCTGGTGAAAAACTATTTAACATACCAGCTGCTGCCATAGCAGATTTAGATACATCAAAAATATTTAGTGGTTCGGTAACTGCATCAACATCACCTGATGATGGTTTTGTAGTAACTTCGGTTGATAGTGGTTCTACTTTCTTTGGTGAAGTTAGAGTACAATCTGGTTCTGCATTTAGTGGTTCTGGTGAAAAATTATTCAATATTCCAAGAAATGCACTAACTGAAGATGCATTGGATTCAAATAGAATAATTAGTGGAGCATTTTCTGCTTCAATTGACCCAACAAGTGGATTTACCGTAAACGCAAGTGCATCAATTGATGGTGACTTAGTAGTAGCAGGTGCAATTGTATCAAATGAACTTTATACAAACTATGTAGAAACTACAATAATTTACTCTTCAGGTTCAAACACATTTGGAAAAACTTTAGCAGATAGACAAGAATTTACAGGTTCGGTATTTGTAACAAATTCACTAGATGTTGATGGTATAATTAGTGGAGATGGTCGAGGATTATTTAATATTCCACAAGCAGCACTATCTGATGATTCTCCAAGAATAGCAACAGGTTCGGTAAGTGCTTCTGTATTTGAATATAGAGAGTTTCTCGTTGCTTCATCGGAAGGTTCAGTTCGTTCTATATTTAGTGGTTCGATAGATACTCAAAATTATATTTCTGCATCTCTTTTCCAAGGTGATGGTAGTGGATTATTTAATATTCCACAATCTGCACTTTCAGAAGACGCATCAAGAATCGCATCTGGTTCAGTAACAGCATCGGTTTCTCCTAATGAAGGATTTATTGTAAATGAATTTGGTAGATTTGAAGATGATTTAAGGGTAAGTGGTAGTTTTATAGTATCTGCCTCAAATCAAATAGTTCCTACGGGTTCTTTAGATACTCATTTCTTTGTATACAATGTTGGTAATACTGCGTACTCAATCGATGGTAGATTGAATCCAGATTTAGTATTAGTTAAAAATCTTGCATACGAATTTGAAATATCAGCATCGGGACATCCTTTTTACTTAAAGACCTCAGCAGGAACGGGAACTGGTAACGCACTTCCATTTACAAATAATGGTGGAACGAGTGGTTCTATTTTCTTCTCTGCATCTGCACAAGGTACATACTACTATAATTGTGAGAATCATGCTGAAATGGCAGGAACAATTTATGTTGTAGATGAATATGTACAAAGTGCTTCAATAGAATTATATAACAATACACTAATACAAGGTAATTTAGACTTAAATGGTGATTTAGATGTTCAAGATAATATTTCTTTTGGAAATACAATTAGTGGAGATAAAATTGTAGTAAATGAAGTTAGTGGAGCATTTAGTGGTAGTGGTAGAGATTTATTTGATATCCCTATTTCAGACAATGCAGAGGATTTTCCATTACAAGCATCAATCGCAACAGGTTCGGTAACGGCATCATTAACACCTGACTTCAGATTTGAAGTGAATGCTACTGCATCTATTAGTGGTGGACTAAATGTTGGTGGAAATGTTAAAACTACTGGTTCTTTATTAGTATCTGCATCATTTGAACCATTCGAAGATATTAAAAGTCTAAATGTAGATGTTCAAGATTTTGATGGTAGTAACAAATATGTTATTAATTCAGAAAGACAACCTACATTACAATTCTTAGTTGGTTCAACTTATACATTTTGGCAAACGGGTAGTAATAATGCTACACATGCTTTAAGATTATCAATTACATCGGATGGTACTCACAATAGTGGTAATGTTTACACTGGTAGTGTGGATACTGGTAGTATTAATGCTGGAGATAGTGGTTCAAGAGTAATTATCGATGTTGATTCTAACACACCAACAACACTTTACTATTATTGTATTAATCACTCTGGAATGGGTGGTCAAATTAATGTATTAAGTGAAGAACCGACTAATGCAAATATTGTATTTGATGGTAGAGTTGATATTAGTGATAATGTAACAGTTGAAAAAACATTAAAGGCAGATAAATTAATTGCCAATGAAATTAGTGGTAACTTTAGTGGTTCTGGTAGAAATTTATTTGATATTCCTCGTTCAGCATTTACAGGTGATGCATTTAGAATAGCATCTGGTTCGGTAACTGCATCTGTAACACCCGATGATGGATTTGTAGTTGAATCTGGTGATAGTGGTTCTAGAATAATAGGTAGTCTACAAATAACTGGTTCAGTTAATATTGACACAAACCTAGAAATACAAAATAATTTAGATGTACAAGGTATAAGTACATTACAAACTTTATCTGCACCAAATAGTAATACATTTGGTTCTACAACAGAATCACTACAACAAATAACAGGTTCAGTTGATACGACTGGTTCAATAAATGTAACTGGTTCAATACTTGCAACTGAATTTGTAGGAGATGGTTCTAAACTAACTGGTGTAATTGCAGAAAGAGCACAAGATACTCCATTGATTGTAAGTGGGGGTGTAACTGCATCAGTATCACCAGAATTTGGATTTAGAGTAGAATCTCAAGTAAGTGGTTCTGAGTTTACTGGTTCAATAGATGTAGATGGAGACCTAAAAATTACGGGTATCTATACTGGTGATGGTAGTGGACTTACAAATATTGATATTGCTAACTTAGCAATTGATTCATCTCGTATCTTTACTGGTTCAATAACAGCATCAGTTGACCCTACTGGATTCTTTAGGGTAGAGGGTGAAGGAGTAAATCCAGTAACCTCTGAATTTAGTGGTTCGGTTCTTGTCAGTGGTTCTATGACTGCTACAACATATTTTGGTGATGGTTCAAATCTACAAAATGTTCAAGCAGCAGCAGCACCAAAAATATCAAGTGGTTCGGTAACTGCTTCGGTATCACCTGTATTTGGATTTAGAGTAGAATCTGAAGATAGTGGTTCTGAATTTACTGGTTCTATTAATATTAGTGGGTCAGTATCTGCATCTCTTTATAGGGGTGATGGTAGTGGTTTATTTAATATTCCTGCTGAATCGTTAACTGACTTAGAATTAGATAGAATTAAATCAGGTTCAGCAGAAGCAATCATTGACCCTAATGAAATGAATGTTAATGTCAGATTATCAGCATCAGTATTTGCTGGTGATGGTTCTGAATTATTTAACATTCCTGCAGAATCCTTAACTGATTTACAATTAGATAGAATCACATCTGGTTCTGCATTCGCAATTATATCACCTGACAAAGGTTTAGAAATATTTACACCTGCTGATAAAGTAGACATTACTGCATCACTTAATGTTAGTGGAGGATTAAATGTACAAGATGGAGACTTAATTGTTGATAGTGGTAGTGTAATTTATGGAGATGGTAGTGGACTTAGAAACATTAATATTGCAAATCTAGCATTTGAAACCAACCTACTTCAGAGTGGGGCATTTACTGCAGAAATTTCACCTGACTTTGGATTTGTTGTAAACGCATCTGCATCTATTAGTGGTAATTTAAGTGTTGAAAATACTGTATTTGCTCCAAGATTTGAAGGTGGTTTATTTAGTGGTTCACTTAAAGGCCCTTATGAGGGAGAAGGTGATGCCGAAGATAGAGAAATTTTAATATTTGATAGTGCAAAAAACAAATTTGTTCCTGTACCAGAATCAACACCAACTACAACTGTACCATTTGACAATGTAACTCAAGTTACTGTTATACATAACTTTGATTTAGATTATCCAATTGTACAAGTTTATGAAACTGGTTCTAACGCACAACTAATACCTGCTTCTATTGAATCATTAGATAACAATAGAGTAAAAATTACGTTTAGTACTTTAACGAGTGGACAAGTAGTTGTTGGTAGTGGTGGTTCAAAAATTAGTGGAGCAATCAGTGGTGACAATGTAATAGGAATAGTTCCTTCTGCATCAAGAGCAATAAGTGCTGAAGTATCAGACTTAGCACAAAACGTTGTAGGTTTAGATTCTGCTTCAATCGCAGCAATTCAAGATTTATCAAACTTTATAAGAAATTCACAAACAGCATCGATGACAGTTCTTTCTGCTTCGTATGCGGTAACTGCATCATTTGCACTCAATGGTGGTGGAGGTGGTGGAGGAGGCGAGTCTTCCGAAACTGCATCTTATGTAACTTCATCTAATGTAGATGGTCCATTTGGAATGGATAGTATTCAAAGTTCTTCATACTCAGTTTACGCAGTATCTGCTTCATACGCACTAAACGCAGTATCTGCTGAAGATTATGTAAGAAATGACCAAACTGCATCAATGAGTGTATTAAGTTCATCGTTTGCTCTAACTGCTTCATTCGCATTAAATGGTGGTGGAGGTGGTAGTGGTGATGGATTCCCATTCTCTGGTTCGGCAGAATTAACTGGTAGTTTGAATATATTAGGTGACTTAATTATCAGTGGTGGTGCATTTGTAGAAACTTTACCAGTAGGTAGTTCATCAACAATTGTATCTTATGACCCAACAACTGGTGCATTAGAGCAACAAAGTATAACTATTGCAAGTGGGACATCTGGTACAGCAGGTACAACTGGTAGTGGAGGTTCTTCTGGTTCTAGTGGAAGTAGTGGAACAAGTGGTACTTCGGGAACATCAGGTACAACTGGTTCTGATGGAACTTCTGGAACAAGTGGAACTTCGGGAACGAGTGGTTCAAGTGGTACAACTGGTACTAGTGGGTCTTCTGGTTCAAGTGGTTCTAGTGGAAGTTCTGGTTCAAGTGGAAGTAGTGGAACGAGTGGTACATCTGGTTCAAGTGGAAGTAGTGGAACGAGTGGAACAAGTGGAAGTAGTGGAACAAGTGGAAGTAGTGGAACGAGTGGAACGAGTGGAACTTCTGGTTCAAGTGGAAGTAGTGGAACATCTGGTTCGAGTGGAAGTAGTGGAACGAGTGGAACGAGTGGTTCAAGTGGCTCAAGTGGTACATCCGCAGAAGACCCTGTAACTGATATTTTTATTGTAACGGCAAATGGTTCTAACTTCTATAATATAGACTCAGTAAGACAACCAACTCTAACACTATTACGAGGATTTACTTACGAATTTGATGAAAGTGATTCTACAAATAGTGGTCATGCGATTGCATTATCAACAACTGCAAATGGTACACATGGTGGAGGTAGTGAATATACAAATGGTGTAATAAGAAGTGGTTCACCTGGTGCAGGTGGAATATTGAGATTCAAAGTACCAGATGATGCTCCAAATACTTTGTACTACTATTGTGTTAGTCATAGTGGTATGGGTGGTACACTTTTAATTGATACACTTTCAAGTGGAACATCTGGTTCAAGTGGAACATCAGGTACATCAGGTACAAGTGGTACAACGGGTAGTGCAGGTTCAAGTGGAACAAGTGGAACATCAGGCACAAACGGTTCTTCTGGTTCTAGTGGAACAAGTGGAAGTAGTGGAAGTAGTGGTACATCTGGTTCAAGTGGAAGTAGTGGTACATCTGGTTCATCTGGTTCCGATGGTTCGAGTGGTACTTCTGGTACAAGTGGTACAACAGGAACAAGTGGTTCAAGTGGTACGGCAGGTTCAAGTGGAACAAGTGGAAGTAGTGGAAGTAGTGGAACAGCAGGAACATCTGGTTCAAGTGGTTCAAGTGGTTCTGGTGGAGAAAGTGGAACAAGTGGAACGAGTGGAACTTCGGGTTCAAGTGGATTAGATGGTGAAGATGGTACAAGTGGTACATCTGGTGTAAGTGGAACATCGGGTACATCTGGTTCTGATGGTGAAGATGGTACAAATGGTACGAGTGGAACAACTGGTACGGCAGGAACAAGTGGTACAACTGGTACTAGTGGAACATCTGGTACAAGTGGTGTAGATGGAACTAGTGGAACATCAGGTACATCAGGTACATCAGGCACATCGGGTACAACTGGTTCAGAAGGTACATCTGGAACAAGTGGAACTAGTGGGTCAAGTGGTACAAGTGGAGACCCTGGTACAAGTGGTACGAGTGGTTCAAGTGGAACATCAGGTACAAGTGGTACAACTGGTTCGGATGGAACGAGTGGAACGAGTGGTTCGAGTGGTACAAGTGGTACTGATGGAACAAGTGGTTCGAGTGGCACAAGTGGAAGTAGTGGAAGTAGTGGTTCAACCGGTACAAGTGGAAGTAGTGGAACTTCTGGAACGAGTGGTACAGATGGAACTTCTGGTACAAACGGTACAAGTGGTTCTAGTGGTTCAACTGGTACAGATGGAACAAGTGGTTCTAGTGGAACAAGTGGAGAAACTGGTACTAGTGGAACATCAGGTACGAGTGGTACAAACGGTACATCTGGTTCTAGTGGTTCAACTGGAACTGACGGAACAAGTGGAAGTAGTGGAAGTAGTGGTTCAACTGGAACAAGTGGAACTAGTGGAACTAGTGGTTCTAGTGGAAGTGCTGGTACATCTGGTTCAAGTGGAAGTAGTGGAACGAGTGGTTCAAGTGGAACATCTGGTCAAGATGGTACTCTATTTGGTTCAAGTGGGTCAAGTGGAACATCTGGTACGAGTGGAACAAGTGGTACTAGTGGAAGTACTGGTACAAGTGGTTCATCAGGTCAAGATGGAACATTCTTTGGAAGTAGTGGAACAAGTGGTTCAACTGGTACATCAGGTACAAGTGGAACATCTGCAACTGCTGGAACATCGGGTACAAGTGGAACGAGTGGGTCAAGTGGACAAGATGGAACATTCTTTGGAAGTAGTGGAACAAGTGGAAGTAGTGGAACGAGTGGAACAACTGGTACGGCAGGAACAAGTGGTACAACCGGTACAAGTGGTACAGCAGGTTCGAGTGGTGTAGATGGAACTTTATTTGGAAGTGCAGGAACTAGTGGAGTAAGTGGTACATCAGGTACAACTGGTACTAGTGGAACATCTGGTACAAGTGGAACGAGTGGTGTAGATGGAACTTTATTTGGTTCATCTGGTTCTAGTGGAACGAGTGGTACAAGTGGTACAACTGGTACTAGTGGAACGAGCGGAACTTCGGGAACGAGTGGTACAAGTGGTTTAGATGGAACTTTATTTGGTTCATCTGGTTCTAGTGGTTCATCAGGAACAAGTGGTACAACTGGTACTAGTGGAACGAGTGGTACTAGTGGAACATCTGGACAAGATGGTACTTTATTTGGAAGTAGTGGTTCAAGTGGTACGGCAGGAACAAGTGGAGAAGATGGTTCAAGTGGAACATCAGGTTCAAGTGGAACTAGTGGAACATCTGGTTCGAGTGGATTAGATGGTACTCTATTCGGTTCAAGTGGAACGAGTGGAACAAGTGGAACAAGTGGTACAAGTGGTACAACGGGTACTAGTGGAACGAGTGGAACATCTGGTCAAGATGGTACTCTATTCGGTTCAAGTGGAACATCAGGTACTAGTGGAACATCAGGCACAAGTGGAACAAGTGGAGAAAGTGGTTCTCAAGGAACAAGTGGTACTTCTGGTCAAGATGGTACTTTATTCGGTTCAAGTGGTACAACTGGTTCGGATGGAACAAGTGGTACTAGTGGGACAACTGGTACATCAGGTGTAAGTGGTTCTCAAGGAACAAGTGGTACATCTGGACAAGATGGTACTTTATTTGGAAGTAGTGGAACAAGTGGTACTAGTGGAACAACTGGTACGAGTGGAACAAGTGGTGTAAGTGGAACTGATGGTACTTCTGGTAGTGGAGGTACTTCTGGACAAGATGGTACTTTATTTGGGTCAAGTGGTTCAAGTGGTACAAGTGGTGCTACGGGTACGGATGGAACAAGTGGTACATCAGGTGGAGGTACAGCTGGAACAAGTGGTACTTCTGGACAAGATGGTACTTTATTTGGAAGTAGTGGAACGAGTGGAGAATCTGGAACGAGTGGTTCAAGTGGAGAAACTGGTTCTAATGGTACAAGTGGTATAAGTGGAACGAGTGGAACATCGTTTGATATAAGTGGTACAACTAATAATGGTGTAACTACCTTCAATAATGCACTTTCTTCTTTAGAGGTAGAGAGTGGGCTTACATACGATGGAAATACATTAAACATAACTGGTACAGTTGATGCATCAACATCAATTCACACAACATTATTTGAAGAATTAGTAAACGCACAAGGAACTGGTGGTAGTGTTACTTTGAATTTAACCTCAGCAAATAACTTTACATATACGGTTAATAACAACGCAACATTCACATTTAGTAACCCACCAAGTAATCCAAAAGCATTAGGATTTACACTACTTTTACAAAATGGTGGTAATTATACAATAGGGTGGCCTGGTTCAGTTCAATGGGCAGGTGGAGTAGCACCCGCACTAACATCAAATGGTTATGATGTATTGGTATTCTATACATTTGATGGTGGAACAAATTATTGGGGATTCCTTAGTGGAGCAGATTTAAGATAAATGATAAGTTATGAATTATGAGTATAGCAAGAAGATTAGTAAGTTCAGGGGGAGGAGGTGCATCAGTGGCATTTAGTTTTAATTTAACTGTTACGGCAGGACAGACATATACCTTACCTCTATTTTCAGTTGGTGGTACACAACCAAGTATTTCGGTATCTTGGGGAGATGCTACTGCCGATTCAATAGTAACATCTACAAACGATGTAAATGGAACACACACTTATTCGAGTGGTGGAACATACACAGTAAATATTTCTGGTTCTTTACCTGGATTTAGGGTGGATAATGATAGTTTTAGATTATTATATTCCGCAATAAATAGTTTTGGGAATGTGGGTATAAGACAGATAAACTTTTATGGTTGTAGTAATATTACAAGTTTAAGTGGTATATCTGACTTAGATGGTTTGGCAAGGGTAACACAATTTAACAATACCTTTAGAGGAACTGGTATTACATCAATACCATCTGGTTTTTTTGATAATGCAACTTCTGCACAAGAATTTACTGATACATTTTCATTTACAGGAATAACATCAGTACCAAATAATTTATTTGATAACGCAGGAAGTGGTGTTGCATCATTTAACTCGTGTTTTTTAGGTTGTTTGTCACTAACAACTGTTCCAACAAATATGTTTCAATATAACACAGCAGTTCTTTCATTCTCATCAACGTTTAGAAATTGTAGAGCATTAACTAATATACCTACATTTGTATATAATTCAAGTGCTACTCTTTTTTCTAACATATTTAATATGAGTTCAACAACAAACGGTTCATCATCTTGGGATTTAGATGAGGCATTGTGGTTAAGAACACCAACACCATTAGGTACAAATGCATATAACAATTGTACAGGTATTGGTACTAACCCATCCTCAATCTATGATTACAATGATATACCATTAAATTGGAAATAATTATGTATATAAAAGTATCAGGTTCAGTAACAACATATCCTTACACTATTCAAAATTTGAAAAGTGACAATCCTAATATTAGTTTTCCTAATATTTTAACGGATTCGGTATTGAATGATTTTAATGTATATTCAGTTGTTCAAGTTGAAAATGGTGGAGATTATACAAAAAATTATGTAGAAGGAACTCCAACTCAATCAGGTTCATTGTATTTACAAAACTGGACAGAATCAGATGCAAGTGGTGAAGATATAGAAACAAGAAAAAATGAAAAATGGGAGGAAGTTAGAGACATTAGAGATAGTTTACTATCTCAATCAGATTGGACACAATTTCAAGATTCACCAATTACTGGTTCTTTACTAACCGATTGGCAAACATATAGACAAGGTTTAAGAGACATAACAACTCAAGATAATCCTTACTCTTTAACTTGGCCCACAAAACCATCTTAACAAAAAGATTAAGTTATATTTATACCTATAAACAATGAGTAGATAAATGAGAATAGACCAACCTAGTTTTTCCGGTTCGATTACACAAGCATCGATTGCGTATGCAGATTTGAGTGGTTCATTTACTGGTGGATTTACTGGTTCATTTACCGGTGATATTACAGTAGAACAAGCAGAATTCACAAATCTTACAGTAAAAGATACACTTAGAGTTGGAACTGAAAACACAAGTGGTACATCTATGATAGTTTCTCAATCTATTGATGTCAGTGGTTCTATAAACTTAGGACCAAATGATTCATACAATGTTGATGGAGTAAATGTTTTAGATTCAGCAATAGCATTTGCAATTGCTTTAGGATAAAAATAATAAAATATGGCAAACACATTTAAGAATAGTATTAAAGGACCTGCAGGAACTGCGGGTTTATCAGTTTATACTTGTCCTTCTGCAACTTCTGCAACAGTGATTGGTGTAAACGTTGCTAATATTGTAACACAAAATATTAATGTAGATGTTCAAATAACTGATAATTCTGCTTCAGTAACTAAATACTTAATAAAAGGTGCAGTGATTCCACAAGGGTCTGCAACTATTTTAGTTGGTGGAGAACAAAAAGTGGTAATGGAAGCAAGTGACTCAATAACAGTTACTTCAGATGTTGATGATTCAGTAGATGTAGTAGTATCAGTATTAGAAATTACATAAATTAGTAATATATGAAGTTCACAGGTATAGACCCAAATGGTATTAATCAAATAAGTCAATCTTTACTATCCATTGATGTAAATGGTGTAGAACAAATGACTATATCAACCGCATCGGTTGGTGTTAATACTTCATTGGATGTAGATAATATTGTAACTGCAAGGGAATTTACAGGTTCTTTTAGTGGTTCTATACAAGGTGATGGAAGTGGACTTACTAACATACCAGTATCCTCTTTAGATGGAGATGTAACAAGAATATCGTTAGGAAATGCAACTGCATCTATCGATGAAACCAAACTTTCAATAAATGTACAAACTGATATAACTGGTGCATTAAATGTAAGTGCATTAGTATCTGCCTCTGCATTCAAGGGAGATGGTTCTCAAATAACAAATATTTCTGCTGGTGCAATTGGTGATATAGATAAATTAAAATCTGGTTCTGCTGAAGCAGTAATTTCTCCAAACTTAGGATTACAAGTTAATGTAAAAACCGATATAGATAGTACATTAGATGTAACTGGAAATACTACATTAGATAGTGATTTAAGTGTTGGAGGAGAAGCAAGTATAACTGGAGACCTAAATGTAACTGGTAGAATAGTAACTACTGAATTACAAACAACATTCATATCTTCATCTGTAATTTATTCATCAGGTTCAAATACTTTTGGAGATGCTAGTGATGATAGACAAGAATTTACAGGTTCAGTTCATATAAAAGATAGTATACAAATACCTTCATATTCATCAGACCCAGTAAGTGGTGAAATTGGAGAAATTTACTACAATACCTCAGATACAAACATTTATAGATACACATCAGAAGGATGGGAACCTGCCGCAGGAACAAGTGGAACAAGTGGAACATCTGGTTCTAGTGGAACAAGTGGAACAAGTGGTTCGAGTGGAACAACTGGTTCTGATGGTACAAGTGGAAGTGGAGGAACATCTGGTTCTAGTGGTACGAGTGGAAGTGGAGGAACATCTGGTTCTAGTGGAACATCTGGTTCTAGTGGTTCTAGTGGAAGTAGTGGAACAAGTGGGTCAAGTGGTTCAAGTGGAAGTAGTGGTTCAAGTGGGTCATCTGGTTCTTCGGGTTCTTCTGGTTCAAGTGGAACAAGTGGTAGTGGAGGTACAAGTGGTCAAGATGGTTCTTCTGGTTCAAGTGGAACAAGTGGAACAAGTGGTTCATCAGGAACTAGTGGGTCAAGTGGAACATCTGGTTCAAGTGGTATAGATGGTGAAAGTGGTTCAAGTGGAGAAGATGGAAACCCAGGTACAAGTGGTTCTAGTGGAACGAGTGGAACGAGTGGTTCAAGTGGGTCATCTGGTTCAAGTGGTATAAGTGGAGGAGCAGGACAAAGTGGTTCTAGTGGTTCTAGTGGAACGAGTGGAACGAGTGGTTCTAGTGGTTCTAGTGGTTTAACTGGAGAGACTGGTTCAAGTGGTTCAAGTGGAACATCAGGTACATCTGGTTCAAGTGGTATAACTGGAGCAGGTGGTGGAGATGGAACATCAGGTTCATCTGGTAGTGGAGGAACAAGTGGTTCTAGTGGTTCTAGTGGAACAAGTGGTACTTCTGCAACTGGTGGTAGTGGTGGTACGGCAGGTACTGCTGGTACATCTGGTTCTAGTGGAAGTAGTGGTTCAAGTGGTTCAAGTGGTTCAAGTGGAGTTGATGGAGAAGATGGAGAGATTGGTTCTTCAGGTTCAGCAGGTTCAAGTGGAACAAGTGGAAGTAGTGGAACAAGTGGTACTTCTGGTTCTAGTGGTGAAAGTGGAAGTTCTGGTTCAAGTGGAACAAGTGGAACTTCTGGAAGTAGTGGAACGAGTGGAGAAGATGGAGACCCAGGTACAAGTGGTTCGAGTGGGTCATCTGGTTCAAGTGGAGAAGACGGAAACCCAGGTACAAGTGGTTCAAGTGGAACTTCTGGTAGTGGTGGTTCGAGTGGTACATCTGGTTCAAGTGGAACTTCTGGTAGTGGTGGTTCAAGTGGTACATCTGGTTCAAGTGGAACGAGTGGAGAAGATGGAGACCCAGGTACAAGTGGTTCAAGTGGAAGTAGTGGAACTTCTGGTTCTGGTGGGACAAGTGGAAGTGGAGGAACTTCTGGTTCTGGTGGAACAAGTGGAACAAGTGGAACAAGTGGAAGTAGTGGAAGTAGTGGATTACTTTCTCTAACTGGTAATACTGATAATGGTGTAATTACATTAAATGGTACTGCACCAAACGCAACTGTTGAAAGTAATCTTACTTTTGATGGTACAACATTAAACATAACAGGTAACTTAAATGTAACGGGTACACAAACAAGTGTAAATACCGAAACAATTTTGTTAGCAGATAATATTATAACTCTTAATTCAAACTTTACATCAGGTACTCCTTCAGAGGATGCTGGTATAGAAGTTTTAAGAGGAGGTTCAACAACTAAAAAATTCTTTTGGGATGAATCAGCAGATAGATGGTATGCCGATGATGGTTTAGAATCAAACAATCTTTATTTAAGTGGAGTAGCAAATCCAACAATCTTTTTCAATGGTTCTTCGGATGCTGGTATTGATATGGCTATCAAAGCAACACCTGAAGGATTGGATTTCTACGAACCAGAAGATGGAAACAAAATACATTTCCAAGTTTTAGATGATACTGGTGTAAATGCAGTGTATGGATATAAACTAAATGGTACAGAGGTAATCGATACTTCTAGAAACTTAGTTAATATTGGTACTATTAATACTGGACAAGGTGCTACTGAAGTTCATTTAATGAACCAAAACATTCGTACTTCTGATTCTCCAACATTTGTTGACTTAAATTTAAGTGGTGGTGGTTTATTATTGTATTCTCCTAATGGAGGTAGATTAAATTGGGATGCAAGAGACCAAGGAGATGGTGCAAGAATTCACAAATGGAATAGAAATTATCAAGATACTGCTTATTTAGCATATTATGAAAATTGGTATGATGGTAATTCTTATCATTCAATTGGTATTGATGGTAATAGATGGAAATTATCGGATGGTTTAGATGTTAGTGGTACATTAACAGCAACTTCAATTGATACTGGTCAAGGTGCAACTGAAGTTTACTTAATGAATCAAAATTTAAGAACATCAGATTCTCCAACTTTTGTTGGATTGACTTTAAGTAGTACATTAGACTTTGGTTCATCAAACGCAAATATTAAATTATCAAGAGGTGGTTTTATTACATTCTATGAAGATGGAAACGCAAGGCATTCAATTGGTAGTAGAAATGCTAGTGGTGCAGAGGCCGATGATTTAAGAATTAACTCATATGGTGCTGTTTATATTAACTTAGATTCTAATAATAATAATACTTCAGGTGCTGATTTTGAAATTGGTAGACATGGTAATGATACTGGTACAATCTCCAACTTATTTACTTTAAGTGGTGAAACTGGTGAGGCAACATTTGCAAATGTAGTAAATGCAACAGCAGTAAATACTGGTCAAGGTGATAATGAGTTGTACGCAATGAATCAAAATGTTCGTACTTCTGACAATGTTACCTTCAACCAAGTAAATGCAACATTTGTAGGTAATGTACAAGGAACTGCTGATAGAGCAGAGGCAGTTGATTCAAATGATACTAGAGGTACAAATGATTTACCAAATAGTAAAGAAAGGGGTGTTTACTTTGATTTCAAAAGTAATGCAACCAATGGATTAAGTGATGGTGGTGCGTATAACGGACAAATGCATTGGAGAAGTTATGGTGGTGGTTCTGATTTAAGTGGTGGTTACCCAATTCAGATTTCATATACTGCTAGTGGTAGATTATGGAGTAGGTTAGGAACTGGTACTACAACTTGGGGTAGTTGGAGACAAATATTAGATAGTGTATCTCAACCATATGCTTATAATATGAACCAAAATGTTCGTACATCTGATTCACCAACATTCTCAAATCTATATATTGATGCATATCTTTATCATAGTGGTGATACCAACACTTACCTACGGATGGTGGGTGGAGATGATATGCAGTTAGTTGCTGGTGGTAGACAAATGTTAAGAATGGATGAGGGTACTAATCCAGATGTTCTTGAATTAGGAGATTCATCTACAATTACTCGTTTCAGTTCTTGGATAGGATATGGTACGGGAATTAGAACTTCTTATTTATATATCAGAGGTGGTGGTAACAACAATGTTGTAAGTAGATTAGTGTACATAAATGGTAGTAATGTTGCTTCAAATAGTAGAGGTTTACAACTAACCATAATTAGAGCATCAGATTTAGCAGTTGTTTCTACTACATCATACGATACCTACGGAAGTTCAACAGCATCAAACAATCTTGCTAACGCAATCAATGGTGTATCGAGAGACCAAATTGGTATTCTGACTTCATATGATGCATGGGAACTTAATGTAACTGGAAATCTTAGAACAGCAGCCTTAAATGTAGGTTTAACAAAACTTGGAGCATATTCCGCAGGTGGTTCTCGTAGACCTTATGCTGCAATATTCCATGGAACAAATGATACTGGTAATGCTACAACAAAAGATGTAATTGAAAGAATGGAGTCTGATGATGCGGATGCAAATACAGCAGCAATTTCAACTACTATTTCAACCGATGGTTCTTATATTTCAATTGGTGGTGTATCATCAACAAATGCTTTATATTCTGCTCAATCAACAACCGAAGACCCAACAGTAATTGTAGATAGTGGTAATAATGTCATAATTGGACAAACTGCAATATCTTACACAAGTTCAGACAACAGTGGTGTAGTATATGGAGGACCAACAAATAATAAACTTCACATTAATGGTTCAATTCAATTAACAGGTAACTCTGATGCTATTGTATTTGGTAGAGGTACTGCAACATTCCTTAAAGATGAAGAACTTGGATTCGGCTGGGGTGGTGGTTGGTATATGCAAGACAGTACTTACCTTAGAGCAAGAAATAATAAAATTATTTATACTACTGGTGAAGTTAGAGGTAGTTTATTTAGAGATGCTTCAAACGATTCTTATTACTTAGACCCAGATAGTTTTTCTCAGTTATATACAGTTAGAGCAGTAGATGCATTCCGAAGTGATAGATATGAAAACACTGTTGGACAATTTCTATTCAGAGATGCTACTAGCTCAGGACCAGGTAGACACTTAAACTTATGGGATTCAACTGGTGACCCATCGCAAGCAGATGGAACTGTGACTGGTATTTCATGGGGTCGTAGAAGTGATAGCCAACCATATTATATGATTTATACCGATAAGGAAAATTATAATGGTAACTATTCTAAATTAAGAATAAACTGGCATACTGGTATTCAAATTGGTGCATCTCAAAGTTATGGTGGTACTCGATTCTATAATGATTCAAGGAGAGGTACTGGAGGAGGTTCAGAAATTTTCTCGGTTGGTAGAGGTGATTCTCATGTAAGAGTAAATCAAAACCTTTATGTATCTACAAACAATACAACAGGTCAAGGTATTTTCCTTGCTGATGATGGTTCGATTGTAGACAACAATGATGCTTATGTAACAATGAGATTTACATATGGTGTTAGAATTACAAATGATAATAACTCTAATACTACAATAACCACATTATCATCTGGTAGAAGTGGTTCATCACATACATATTTCCACTCAGACCAAGCAAGAAATATTGGTTGGGGTACAACAACCCCACAAGCACCAATTCACCTTTATAGAAGTGGATTAGGAGGAAATACGGGTTATACTGATATGTTGAGATTAGAAATTAATAGAAGTGACCATGGAGCAGTTCCATCGGGTCCATCTATTCTTTTCAAAGACCAAGATACTAACAACTCAACTAATGAGGCAAGAATCTCCATGATGACCGTAAATGATTCGGATTATGGAGATAATGATGAAGCGGCATCAAATTTATTGTTTGATACAACTAATGGTGGTTCTTCATCTACTAAGATGATTATAACTGGTAGAGGTAATATTGGTATAAACACTGTTAATCCTGGATATAAATTAGATGTAAATGGTAATGTTAGAGCTGCATACTATGATATTAACAATAGTAGTACACGATTAGAAGAAGGTAGTGGTAATGCTCTAAGAATGAGAACCAACTCTGGATATGTTGATATGGGGCCAATGAATACTTCATACGCACACTTCCAAACTGATAGAGGTAACTTCTATTTCAATCGTAACACTTACATCGATGGAACTCTTTACACTTATAGTGGTAATACAAGAATGGAGAAACAAGCAATTTACTCTCCAATTTACTATGATGTAAATAGTCCTGGATATTATGGTGATTTTGCATCCACTTCAAGAATGAATGTGATTAATGCAAATCAATATCAACTACCACAAAACCCAGTTGGTGTTAATTATGGTAGTGGAGCATCCGCAACACCACCTTATTATATTGGACAACAACGAGGTGATAATGATGCTTGGAAAATATATGGTGAATCACCAGCTGGTTCTAACACAGGTACATTGGTTCTTCAATCTGAAGATGACTATGATAATAATGAAAGAATTGTTCTTAGATTTAAGAGAACTTATAGTGGTTATCCTGCAAATGATACATTAGATGCAAGATACAATGGTGCTTACATTAATGGATTCTTACAAATATCATCTTCCCTTAATGCACCTGGAAATATTTTTATCCAAAATACTTCTCCAACAATTTATTTAAGAGATACTGACCATCGTTCATCGATGATTCACCAAAACTCTAACATATTCTATGTGTTAAGAGGTTCTGGTAATAACTCAACAACTTGGTCAACTTACAATGGATATTGGCCATTAGAACTTAGAATGGATAATAACAATGCTACATTTGGTGGTGCTGTTACTGCAATTTACAATATGGATGCAGAATCATTCCGTGATAGAAACAACACGGGATATTTCTTAAATCCAGCATCGGATAGAAGTTCTAATATCAATGGATTTACTTCAAGAACAAAAGATACATTAGGTATTACAGGCAAATACAATAGACCTCGTTCATCGATTACTGGTGATACTAACTATTGGACTGGTGCTATGGGTTGGGGTCGAGAAGATTTTAACACAGTAATGACTTGGGGTAGTGGTTTCTTTGATACTTGGTCAAATCCAGCAAATGAACCACCTGATACTTCTCACTATGTAGGTGTTCAAGCATATCACTATACAAATGCATATAATAGTGGTTATGGTTGGCAAATGGCAGGTGGTGTAACTGATTCACTTTGGTGGAGACATTCTTGGCCAAACAATAGTGGTTGGTTTAAGATTGCAATGTATGAAAACAATGCATCAACTGGTAACTTCTACGCAACTCGTTACTATGATTCGAATAGTACTTCTTATTATGGTGACTTTGCATCGGTATCATATATGAATGATTTAAGAGTAAATATCATGTATGATAGAGAAAATACTTCATACTATTTTGGTAGTGGTCAAGGTTCTGCAAGAGCAAACACGATGAGAGCATGGGAGTTCTATGCAGACAATTGGTTTAGAAATTATAACAGTGGTGAAGGTTTATATAACCAAGCAACTGCAATGCATTGGTATTCTGATTCAAATCGAAGATGGAGAATGTATTCAACTCAATCTACATCTGAAATTTATATAACAACTTCGGGTAATAATCTAAGAGGTTATGTTTATGCTGATAATAGTAATAACATTGGTTTCTTAGATTCTGATGGAAATTGGGCAGTAAGAGTTGCAAGAGATTCTTATGTAGAATTAAGAGATAACAACGAAGTAACATTCAGAGCTGGTCAAGGTGGTGTAGATGGTAATTATGGTACTGTTCAGACTCATGGTGGAGGTAAAGGTGGTTGGGAAGGATACTCAATCAATGCAAGATATGTGTTCATGTCAGCAGATAGTAGCCAATGTGGTATCTATAATGATATAGATAACGAATGGATGTTCTATGCTGAAAGAAATGGTAACTCTTATATGTACCATAATGGTACTTGGCAATTCTACGCTGCATCATATGGTATGTATGTAAGAGACCAAGTAAGAGCAAATATTTACTATGACCACAACACTTCATATTATATGAATATGGATAGTGTGTCATATGTGAATGACTTTAGACCAAACATTATATATGATAGAAATAATACTGGTTATTATGTAAATGGAGATTCTACTTCAAGAATGTATAGAATTAATGCAAATTATCTATACGCATATGGTTGGGTTTACGCACAGGACAACGTAATTGCATACTATTCTGATGAAAGGTTAAAAGATAAAATTGGTAATATTGAAAATCCATTAGATAAAATTTTATCACTAAATGGATTCTACTATACCAACAATGAGTTAGCAAAATCGGTTGGATATACTAAAGAAGAAAAACAACTTGGTTTATCGGCACAAGAAGTACAAGCAATTTTACCAGAAATTGTACATCTTGCTCCATTTGATACTAAGTTTGATGAAGATGGAAATCCAATAGGGTCTAAATCAGGTGAAAATTATTTAACTATTGACTATGATAAGTTAGTACCATTACTAGTTGAGGGTATTAAGGAACAAAATAGTATAGTAAAATCACAAAATGAAAAAATAGAATATTTATCTAAAGAAGTATCTGAATTAAAGGATATGGTTAATAAATTAATTAATAAATAAAAAATGGCTGTAACTTATAGTTGGAGATTAAAAAGTTTAAGAAAAGCAGATAAACAAACAATGTATTCTGGTTCTCAAGAAACTGTTAATGACTACGTTTTTCAAACTTATTGGTATAAAACTGGAATAGATGATTCTTTTCAAAACCAAGATGGAGATAATATCTCTGCAACATTTGAAGGAGCAACACCATTTACAATTTCTGAAACATACAATCCAGATGCGTATACCTCATATAATGACTTAACACAAAATGAAATTTTAGATTGGGTTTTTGCAGAAATTTCTGGTAGTGAGGGTTATGCAGAACATATTGATGAAAGAATCGAGAGTATGTTAGAAGAACAAAGACAATGGAATGAAGTACGAATCGAAAGTGGTTCATTTCCTTGGGAAGAATAGAAATAACACTTTAATTTGTGTTTTGAAAAAACTAATATATATTTATAAGGAGTAAAGACAAAAAAATGGCATTAATAATTAATACATCAATCGGAACATCTAAAGGTATCACTGATGAAGCATATATTCGTATAGAATCATTTGAGTTTAGAAAAAATTTAGGATATATAAAAGTATTTCCTACATTATATATGAATTCAGGTTCAGCAGCAAGTGCATCATATGAAGAATATGATGATAATAGACCTGATGCTGCAAACGAAGAATTAAAAGCAAAAAATGACAATATAGCAGAAATATATAAATTTGCTGTTACTGAATCAATTACAAGAACAAGAGACTTTTCAAGAACATACTTAGTATCGGAATCAGTGGATGTTATGGTACCAGACCCTTCAAATCCTGGTACTGAGATTACACAATCAAATATTGATTACAGAAATCAAACAATTACCGGTAGTGAGGATTATACAACTGATTTAATTTCAACAAATCCAATATCAGGTATTAGTATCTATGACTTTGCTTATCCTTTATTAAAAGCAAAATTAGAAGAGAGTTTTGGTGACGGTAATGTTATAGATGGATAAATAATTGAAATTACCTTTTGAGGATTTTCTTTATATTTATATGTGTAATTTGATATTAGTCAAATAATAATTTACTTGGAGAAATAATAACATGGCAGAAAGAATCGTATCACCTGGTGTTTTTACAAGAGAGAATGACCTCTCTTTCTTAGCACAGGGCATTGGAGAAATAGGAGCAGCAATCGTAGGACCTTTCAAACAAGGACCTGCATTCGTACCTACAATAGTTCGAACTCAAAGTGAGTTTGAAAATATTTTTGGAACACCCGATGGGACTTACTATACTGAATATGCAGTACAAAACTACCTAAGAGAGGCAGGAGTTGTAACTGTTGTAAGAGTAATGAACGAGGGAGGTTATAATCAGTCAACACCAGTTGGTTTACTAGCATCTGGTTCTGATAATACTACTAAAAAAATAGTAGGTATATTACATTCTACTGAAAACGGAGATGAAGAAGTTGGATTTGGTACATTTACAGTATCACCATCAATAACTACATCTGGTTCATTTGTAGTAAGTGGTAGTGGAATTGGTGAAGTATCTTCATCTATTTTAGAATCAGCAGCAAATGATATTACTGATGTATTTGGTACATCACCTTTAGGTTCTAAAGATGGATATACTTATGCATTCTTTAAGAACGCAGCATCAAATGTTGATTTAGAAGTAGCAGGAGGTGAAGCAATAAATGCAATCGCATTACCAACTCAAGAATTTAATGGAGGAACTTTAAGTGATGGTGTATCAACAACAGGAGCATCAGTCGCAAATACTCCATACATCCAATCACAACTTATATCTGGTGAGAGATACGACTTATTCAGATTCCATACACTTGGATATGGTAACAACGAAAACAAAAGATTTAAGATTTCAATCTCTAATGTAAAAGCAGCAGGTGAAGATGGTGGAACTGATTATTCTACATTCACTGTAACTGTAAGAGGTTTTTCTGATACCGATAAAAGAAAGTCAGTATTAGAAACATATAATAACGTAAACTTAGACCCCGCATCACCTAACTTTATCGCAAGAAGAATCGGTGATAGATTTATGACTATTGATTCTAATGGTAAAATTACTGAATATGGTGATTGGGTAAATAACTCAAAATACATTAGAGTAGAAGTTAAAGAACAAGGATTATATCCAGTATCGGCAGCACCATTCGCACATGGAGCATATACTAACCCTATTAAAACTACAACTGATGCACAATCACTTTGGGTACCAGCAGTAGTATTCAAATCTGGTTCACTTGGTAACACAGCAGGTTCACCTATCAATTACTCTGGTTTCGATTTTGAAACTACTGGTGTAAAATATGATAATGGACACTACTTAAATCCAATTCCAAATGGAGCACAAACTGGTTCAAACACTGCATTTGCATTCGATGGTAATGTAATTGGTGTTGATTATGTAATGAGTGGTTCTGATTCATCTGATATGGTGAAAAGACAATTCTCAATTGGATTCCAAGGTGGATTTGATGGAGGTTCTCCAGCAATCAGTAAAAAATATGGAAGTGATATTACATCTGGAAACTCACAAGGTTTAGATTTATCATCTTCAACCGCAAGTGGTTCAGTTGCTTATTCAAAAGCATTAAACGCAGTTTCTAACCAAGATGAATACGATATCAATATGTTAGTAACACCTGGTGTTGTTAGACAACTACACCCATCGGTAGTAACTAAAGCAATTGATGTTGTTGAAGCAAGGTCTGACGCATTTTATATTTCAGACTTTGGTAAAGCAGACGCAACTATAAACGATATTACAACTCAAGCAAACGCAGTAGACTCTAACTATGTTGGAACTTACTATCCTTGGGTTAAAACAGTAGACACTAACACTAACAAGTTAGTAAGTGTACCACCTTCAGTATTACTACCAGCAGTTTACGCAGCAAACGATGCTATCGCAGCAGAGTGGTTTGCTCCAGCAGGTTTGAATAGAGGTGGAATTACAGGTGCAGCATCGGTATTGAATAGACTGACTCACTCTGAAAGAGATACACTATATGAAAACAAAGTAAATCCAATCGCATCATTCCCTGGACAAGGTATTGTAGCATTTGGACAAAAAACTCTACAAGACAAAGCATCAGCATTAGATAGAATCAACGTAAGAAGATTATTGATTGGTGTTAAGAAGTTTGTAGCAAGTACTTCGAGATACTTAGTATTCGAACAAAATACAGCACAAACAAGAGGTAGATTTATAAACACCGTACAACCTTATTTAGAGGGTATCCAACAAAGACAAGGATTGTACGCGTTCAAAGTAGTTATGGATGAGACTAACAACACACCTGATGTTGTTGATAGAAACATATTAGCTGGACAGATTTTCCTACAACCTGCTAAGACCGCTGAATTCATTGTAATTGATTTCAACATCTTACCAACTGGAGCATCTTTCTCAGCATAAAATAAAAAAGTGAATAACTAATATTTATTAGTATAAAGGAGAAAATAAAAAAATGGCAGAAGTATTAGAATTTAACGAAATGTTCTTTACCAACTTTGAACCGAAGATGAAGAACAGATATATCATGGAGATTGATGGAATTCAATCTTACTTGATAAAAACAGCTAACAGACCATCTATCAACTTTGAAACTGTGAAGTTAGACCATATCAACACATACAGAAAATTACAAGGTAAAGGTGAATGGCAAGACTTAGAGATTACTCTATATGACCCAATTGTTCCAAGTGGAGCACAACAAGTGATGGAATGGGTAAGATTAGGGTATGAATCAATTACTGGTAGAAAAGGATATGCAGATTTCTACAAAAAGGATATTGATTTCTATATGTTAGGACCTGTTGGAGATAAAATCGAACAATGGAAGTTAAAGGGAGCATTTATAACTGCTGCAAACTTCAATGATTTAGATTTTTCATCTAATGACCCTGCTGATATTTCGTTAACTTTAGCATACGATTACGCAATATTAGAATACTAAAAATTTAATCCACTACTATTAATAAGGGGAAATTCTTTTCGTAAGAATATCTCCTTTTTTTTGACTTTTTTATTTTTATATATTTATATACACAATTAAACAATAAAAGTTATGAGTGAAAAACAATTTGACTTCCCAACGGAAGTTATTGACCTACCTTCTGAGGGTAAAGTGTACCCATCAGATAATCCTCTATCTTCTGGTAAAGTAACATTAAAGTATATGACTGCCAAAGAAGAGGACATATTATCTTCTCAGAATCTTATTAAAAAGGGTGTTGTATTAGATAAATTATTTGAATCTATTGTAGTTGATGATGTAAATCTTGATGATATTACAATTGGTGATAAAAATGCTATCATACTTGCAACTAGAGTATTAGGATATGGACCTGAATACCCAATGAAATTTTATTCTACTCATTTAGATGATGAGGTAGAAGGATTAGTGAATTTGGGTAAAGTAAAAACAAAGGAAGTAGATTTATCTTCATTTAATAATAAAAATGAACATGAATTTACAATTCCAACCGGTAAAAATAAGTTAACATTCAAATTATTAACACACGGTGATGAAAAAGCAATTGAAAAAGATATCGCAGCATTAGAAAAGTTTAACAAAGATGCATCCTTTGATATTACTACTCGATTAAGATATATGATTAAATCTGTTGATGGAAACGAAGATGTAGGTTTCATTAATAAATTTGTATCAAATATGTTGGTTAGAGACAGTAGAGCATTTAGGAACTATGTCAAGAAAATCCAGCCTGACATGGATATGGTTTATACCCATGAGCACGAAGACGGTGAAAGGGAGGAAGTGCCTATTCAGTTAGGCGTCAACTTTTTTTGGCCTGGGGAAGACGCATAGTGCACAAATGCACAACCAAATATTTGAGTTGTGTCATTATGGTAATGGATTTATTCAATCAGATGTTTATCGTTTGCCAACCTACCTTAGAAACTTCTACTACAATAAATTAATAGAAGCAAAGAAAAAGGAAAAACAAGAATACGATAAAGTAAATAAAAATACTAAACCACCTTCTAAAGTTAGGGTAAGGAAGTAATACCTTTCTATCCTAACTTTTTTTGTATTCCGATATTTATATACGGATAACTAAATTATATAATCATGGCAAGATATAAGATTTCAAAAGAAAATATTAATGAGTTCTTCGGTTTGTTTGGTAAAAAGAAAAAACCAGAAGAACTAAAGAAGATTATTCAAAATGACCCTACTTTACAAAAATTGGACAAAGAAATTGGTGATATAAATGCTAAATATTCTAAATCCATAAAAGGTAATAAAACGTTTATGGCACTCGCTAAGAAATATGGTGTTGAAGTAAAGTAGGATTATTAAATGGAGGGAAATTCACTAGAAAGACAACAAAAACTTCTACTAATTGAAAAGGAGAAGGAACAACTGGTTAAGAAACTTACTAAAAATAAGCAAAAACTTAATTCAGAAGAAAAAAAACTGCTCGAAAGTGAAGAAAAAAAGTTAAAAACAGTAAAGAAAAGACTAGGTGTAGAAAACGCCTATATAAAATCTACCTCCTCATTTCTTAGAGATTATAAAAAACTTAATGGGGATATACAAAAACAATTAGAGGGTCAAAAATCGAGTAGTAGTGGATTGTTTAAGCTTAACGAACAAATAGCAAAAGAAAAGGCTAAAGAAGCAAGGTATTCAGACCCTCAAACAAAATCTGCAAAAGAACACAAATATATAGTTCAAGAAAGACTTAGTATTTTAGGGGATGTTGATAAAAACTTAATGTCTCAAGCTAAAGCAACACAAGATGCTCAAGATGATTTATTGGGTATGACCCAAATTCAAAAAGATTTAAGAGACTTAAAAGCAAAAGAACATCTTTTAACAAAAGAACAATATAAACTAGTAGAAGATACTATAAAACAAACAGATTTACTTAGACAAAAAGAAAAAAGACTAGTTGAAATAAAACAAGAGCAAAGTAACTTATTTAGTGCATTACCTGATTCTATACAAAGTATGGTTGGTGGTGCTAAAAAGTTTGGAGGAGCATTAACAGGTGCAGTAGCACCATTAGTATTAATTTCTGCAATTGCAATAGCAGCTTTATCATCTTTTACTAAGTTAGATGAAGCAGCAGAAAGTTTCAGAAATGAAACAGGAATGACTAATTCTCAAATGGGAGAATTAAAATCTGATGCGAATGACCTTGTTTATTCTTTTTCTAATTTAGGTGTTGAAGCAAAGGATGTCTTTGATTCGGTAAGTGCACTTAGGTCAGAATTTAGTGATATAGTAAAACCAAGTAAAGAAGTAGTTAGTTCTATGGTGGTTCTCTCCAAAAACTTTGGAGTATCTGCTGCAACTGGTGCAAAAGTACAAGGTATATTTGAACAAATCGGAGGTTTCTCTTCAGAAACAGCTGCAAGTATTCAAATGCAAGTTGTTCAAATGGCAAAACTTGCTGGTGTTGCTCCTGCCAAAATAATGGAAGATATTGCTGAAAATGCTGAAATTGCATCAACTTTATTCAAAGGAGATGTTGAATCACTTACACAAGCAGCAATAGAAGCAAGAAGATTAGGTACTAATCTTAAATCAGTAGCAACAACAACCGAACACTTATTAGACTTCCAAGGAAATATTGGAGATGAGTTGGTAGCAGCGACATTCGTTGGTGGACAATTTAATTTAACACAAGCCCGTTCACTCGCAGCAGCAGGTAAAACGGTTGAAGCACAACGAGAGGTTCTTAAACAACTTGAAAGAGGAGGTAAGTTCAGAGATAAAGACTACTTTACACAACAACAACTTGCTAAAGCAGCAGGTATGAGTGTTGAAGAAATTAATAAACAATTAAATGCTCAAGAAAAATTAAACTCATTAACATCAGAACAACGAACTATTGCAGATAAAGCAATTAAACAAGGATTGGATATAAGTAATATAAGTAAAGAAGATTTAGCAAACCAAGTTCAATCTTTTGCAACACAACAAGAAATGCAAGGTAATCTTACTCAAATGAAAAATACATTTACAGCAATTGCAGCATCGGTAGGTAGTATATTCTTACCAATACTTCAATCAGTTGCAGATGTAATGAGTTTTCTTACTTCAAATGCTGACGCATTACGAGTTTTCTTTGGTAGTCTTGCTGCTCTAACGTTAGTAATTTATGCAAATAAATTAAAAACATACGCACTAGCAAAAAAAGAACTTATATTACAAGCTATATCAAATAGAAAAAGTATGGTTGGGGCAATTAGTAGTATATTTCAAGGTCAAGGTAAATTACCAATTGTTGGTGCTATAATAGCAGCAGCGATGGTTGCTGGTTTATTCGCTGCGATTAGTAAAGGAAAAGCTAAATCGGTTGGTGACCTTTCTATAAATCCAAATGGTGGACCAGTTGTAATGTCCCCAAGAGAAGGTGGTTTATATCAAGGTACTGCTAATGATGCACTAACAATGGCTCCCCCAGGAGCAATGGGTGGTGGTGGTATGACTGCTTCTCAAGCAGAACGATTAATACGAGGGGTTGAAAAACAAAAAGAAACTTACTTAGATGGAAGAAGGGTTACTTCGAACATTGGTAGAGCAGTTGAAAAGTCTACCATGAATAATTTTGCAATAGGAACATAAGATGGCACAGACTTTAGAAGAATTATTTAATAATGGTACATTACAAAGAGGACCTTATGCAGGACAAACTCCTAAAGACGCATTTACTCCGAGAAATGGTAATAAGATTCCATTATCATCTAACTCACCTGTAATTAATGCTACCACTATGAAGTTGGTAAATAAACTTAGGAGTGGTAATGGTAGTACTTTACAAGAAACGGTCTTAGAACAAGAGACAACAGGTATTAGAGTATTAGGAACACTTTCACAACCTTTATTATATGGTGCAGAGTTAGGTAGAATCACTTTAAGAGAAACTGCACCTTTAGCAGAAATGAAAATCGAAACAAGTGGTTTGGTTCCATCAGGTCCAATTGGTAAAGCATTTAAGTCAGTTAGAACATTTGCTACAAAAACATTGGGTATACCAACATTAGCAACACCTACATTCGCAAATAACTTTTCAGACCCAGTAAAAGGTAGTTTAGAAGGAACTACTAATATTCAAAAACAATATCCAAAATTATTGGGTGGTATAAAAGATAGTGCCAATGGTACATTATTTGGTAGATTACTAAAAGGTGGATTGGGTTCATTGACTGACACAGACCAATTAAAAGCAAAAGTAATTGGAGAAGCATTAAAATTCGGAAAGGGATTACTTAGAGAAAAATTAATAGGAGGTGGGAGAAAACCATCAGCAAACCCATATGATTGGGCATCAATGCCGATTAGTGAAGCAAAGTTTGCAAAACCTACACAAAATTATGGAAAGAGAATAAATTCTAGTGCACCACTTTTACTTGATGCATTTGGTACAACTTATCAAAGTAATATAAAAGTTACCGTACAAGATAAGATAGATACTTATGAAAAATTTGTAAGTAGTACAAATAGAGAAACTCCTATCTTTACGAAAAAAACTAAACAAGAAAGAAAAGAAGAAGGTGGAATACTTGCAAAAATACCATTTCCTAAATTAGACTTAAATAAAGAAATTAGTAAACCAAAAAGAACTTCAAAAATAAGTGATTTAGAAAAGACAAAGAAAAACACAACTTCTACTTACAATAAGATAGAATCAAAATATGGTGAATCATCGTTTGGTAATATTATAAACCAAACTGGTGTTTATATTATAGGTGAAGAACCAAAAAAAGATGATAAAACACCCGATGAACTAGACACAATAGTTTTGAAATTTGAATCAGTAAAACAAAATAAAGCAGTTAACTTTCTTTCAACCATTTCAGGTTTATCTGAAACTATGTCACCATCTTGGGACTCTGCTAAGTTTATTGGAAATCCATTTAGTTTTTACACATATAGTGGTATGGAAAGGAGTGTAGGTTTCTCATTCAAAGTATTTTCATTAAATCCAGAAGAACACAAAATTTGTTGGAATAAATTAAATTTTTTAACATCACTTACTTATCCACAAGATTACGAAGGAGAATCGGGATATATTACACCTCCATTTTTAAGATTAACAATTGGGGATATGTATAAGAGAAAAGAAGGTTTTTTAAGTAGTTTATCATATACAATTGATGATGGTTCACCTTGGGAAATTGGAAATTTATCTGGTGAAGATGGTAATGGTTCATCAATGATTGCATCTCTAAAAGGTGATGTATCTATTGAAAACTATAAATTACCAAGAATAGTTAACGTTCAAACTGAATTTAGGTTTATAGAACAAAGAAATAGTTTAGAAGGACATAGATATTATCCATTTATTCCTATAACTGAAACAACAACGTAATAATGGCAAGTAGATACGAAAATAATCAGACCAAAAAAGTAAATGATGGTAGGACCGTATATCGTTCTAAGATATATCCAAGAATTCCACTAAGAGATAGTGACATTTATGTTGCTAGTGAAACTGGTGATAGATTAGATACATTAGCAAATCAATACTATAACGATTCTTCTTTATGGTGGATTATTGCATCTGCTAATAATTTACATAATGCTCCATTTGGATTAACCGATGGAACTATTCTTAGAATACCAACAAACTATATTGAAATATTAAATAATTTCACTGAATAATGTGGCCAAAGTTATCAACAATAAACGAAAAGGTATATAAAACTATTACTGAAATAGACAACCAAAAAGCAAGTCAATTAAATATTTGGGTTAGACTATTCAGTGGTGTAGGTAATGGATTGATTATGGTATCAAATCCAGACACTAAACTATTTGCCGCAGCAGGTGAAGGTGGTATCTATGGATTTGCTGGAAATGAAAAAGAATCAGGATATAGTGGTACTCTTGGAACTGATTGGAACGGTAATCCAATAAATCCATTAAATGGTAGAAGTTTAAGACCATCACCAATAGTAACTAATTTAGAGTTCACTGAAGGAGAAGACCAAATATCAAGAACTGGTAAAATTAATTTAACTTGTTATTCATTAGAACAGTTAGAAGCAATTCAACAATACTTTATGGAACCTGGTTTTCATTTATTTGTTGATTGGGGTTGGAATACAAATGATGGAGCAAGAGGACTTACACGAGTAAAGACTAAAGATGCAGATGGTAATCCATTAACAGCTTCCCAAATTGTTGCTGCCGCATCAAATGATAATCTCCGTCAATCCAGTATGATAGCTAAAAAAACTACCACCAATGGTCAGTATGATTCTTTTCTTGGATTTATAGTTGGTGGAACTGTAAGTGGTGGAGGTCAATCTTTTGAAGTTTCGATAGAACTTAGGGGAACACCACAACTACCAACTTATTTTCAATCACATGAAGTAAACTATAAAAAAAATAAAGAGAATGATGATATATTGGCAGAACAAATTTCTGTACCATATCCTCCATCGAGTTTAGAACAAGAAGCAGAAAATGGAGATACATCAGATGATATGGTAAGAAATCGTAGATTCTCTCTCATGTATAATGAATTACCATCAAAAAGACAATTAAAATCAGTCAAAGACTTAAAAAGTACATTCAAATATACTGATTTTATTAACTTTGATAGTGTTGTTTCAAAAAGTATAAATTCATATACTAAAAATGGATTTTGGGCAACTATTGCAAATTTTTCAACTTCTGCAGAAGAAACAGTTGAGGTTAAGGTTGATGGGGTAGAAAAAGATTTTACAATTGATAGAGCAAAATTATTTTCATTTCAAAAATACATTAAGTTTGATAAAGCTATTGATATATTAAATAAAAATGGAGGATTATCTCACTTTAAGATAGGAGACCGAGAAGTTGAAGTAACATTAGATATCAGTAATGTAAAAGTAGGTTCATTCCCTCTTATATTTTCAACAAAAAAAGAAGTTATGATAATACCAGGTAGGATTCCTGATTTTTCTAAACTAGCATTTAATGATGGTGGTCTAGATTACAATAATCCACAAACGATTGATAATTCTATTGATGGTGTTAGTTTTACTCAAAATTTCGAACTAGATGAAGGAACTTTATCAGATTCAAAAAATTATTGGGGGTATTTGAAAAATCTGTATATTAATACTGATATGTTTGAAAAAAAAATAACACAATCTCAAAAAAATATAAGAGAAGTTATATTAGACATATTAAATGAAATGTCATCTGCTGTAAATGGTTTTTGGGACTTTCAAATAGTAGAAGGTGAAAGTAAAGGTGGTGATATTACATTTACCATCATAGATAGAAATTGGATAGGAAAATCTGACAATACCAAAGTTAGAACATTTGTTCATGATGGAGAAAAAAGTAGATTTTTAGACGCAACTCTTGATATAGATATACCAGGTGAAATGGCAAATCAAATTATATCTAAAAGACTTAATATATCTCCTGGTGGACAACAACCAGAACTTAAAATAAATACCTTTTTTGCAAAGGGGGTGGATAAGTTTATGAAAAAAGCAAATTTCAAAGGAGTAGAATTAAGTGGAGAAGATGAAGATACAGACTCAGGTACTCCAATCGAAGAAGGTTCTGTTGCAGAAAAAGAAAAAGAAATTTCAGATTTAGATAGTAATATAAAATCTAGAAATCAACAAATTGAAAACAAAGAAGCTCTTAGAAGTAAACTATTCGCGTATACCAAAAAACCAGGTAAGAACAGTGAAAAATATCCTGTTACAATAAATGGTGTTACTTACAACAGTACTAATGAAATTAATAAAGAAAGAAAGAAAATCTTCTTTGAGATTGGAAAAGATATCACTGCTAATAGGGCGGATAATACAGAAAAGATAAATGCCCAAAAGGAATTAACTAATCAGAAGATAGATGAAAAAATATCGGCAATAGAAGAAAATATAAAAAAAATAGAAATATTACCAAATCCAGAATTAAAAAGTGAAATAAATGTGGAGGATAAGTCACTAGCTGAGTTATTAATAAGTCCACCAACCACAGATGGTTCTGAAGATTTGTTTAGAAAATCTTTTAGAATATATTGTTTGAATGATACTAACTTCTTAGATATTCTAAAAAAGAAAAAACTAGCTCTACCAAAGGACAGATTATCACATCCTCTTCCAATTAAATATTCATTTACTATTTTAGGGAATAGTGGTCTTCAACGAGGAGATACTTTTAATATCATAGGTATTCCAAAAAAATATAGAAACAATGGGTTATTTCAAATAAATGAATTAACACATACTATAACTGGTATGACTTGGAAAACAAGAGTACAAGGATTATATAGACAAACACAATAAGATGAGTTTATTAAGATATAACATATTATTAAAAAAACAAAAAAAATCAGTAGGTGTTCCTTCTATAAAAACTCATTTACCTAATCCAACAGACGGTGATTATAATAAGGGATACATAAAAAGATACTTTGTACAAAAAGCAAACGATAAGGATTCTCAAATTTTTGAAGTTAGTCAAGTTCAGTACTCTTCATATTCAAACCTTTCTTACTACCTTTTAGTATCTATTGATTGGAGAGTACGGGGAAACGTAGAGGAAGTTAAGTATTCAAATAAAGAATCTATTAAAATTGTTTATGGTAAAATACCTAAACTGTCTCTTTACTTACCAAACTTATTACAATTTTATCGAAAATAATTTGGTAATCTGAATATTTTTTGTTATATTTGGATAAGCAAAAATACATTTATAAAACAATGAAGGTTACTATTGTAGTTAGAACTTATAAAAGACCTCTATTCTTAAAAGAGGCATTGGCATCAATACATCTACAAACTCATAAAGATTGGGAAGTGTTGATTTTTGATGATGGTGGATTATCTGAAACATTTTCTATTTACAAAAACTTCAAAAAAGAAAATAAAGATAAAAGAATTTTATTTTTTTCATCAAATCAACCATATTATTATTTCAAAGAAAGTTGGAAAATAGCACCTAAAATTTCAGAAGGAGAAATTATGGTTAGATTAGATGATGATGACTTACTGAGTGTAGACTCATTAGAGTATTTATCAAATACATACACAGAACATAAAGATTTAGATTTTTCATATGGTTCAACTATTTTCTTTGAAGGTAATGAATTAAAAAACAAAGTAATTACTCAGACTCCTTTAGAACCACCAAAAACGAAAGATATTTGGGAAGGTTATTTGGAAGGTCATCCTTGGAATAAACCATGGAGATTCAAAATGAACCATTATGAAGAACCAAAAAATTATACATCAATAGTTCATTGTAGTAAAGCAAATATAATGTGTATCTATCACACTTATGTTATGAGAACTTCATCAATTTTGAAAGTATTGGACAAATTTGATGTAACTTCTAATTTTGTAGATGATTTAGAGGTTATGGGTAGTTTAGATTATTTAGGTCTAAAACATACTGCAATAAAAAGAACTCTGACTTATTGTAGAATTCATAATGATGGTAGAGTAACTGATAAACAAAATGAAGTTGAAGGTCAAACCCTATGGAATAATATATTATGGATTCGTGATAAAGTTGATTTTTTAAGAAAAGAAGGGTTCGAATCTACTATTTACTTAAATACCATAGAAAACAACAAAAATCAACAAGAAATACATCCAACCGAGCAATTAAACTTTAAGGAATATACACATGATATTCAATCAAAGTCAGAATTATTTGGATAATTGAAATAATTTTTGTATATTTGTAAGTTCAAATGGTTATAGTAGAAAGTAATAAAGAAAAAGAAGAGTTTTTACAATTGTGGGAGAATAATCCTTCCATTGTAATTCCTATATGGTGTGATTTGGATAAACATCCAATGAACAATGAACTTGCGTTCTTATTCGTAAGGTTGGTAAATACTGACTTTATACTCATATACAATCATATTGATGGTAAATCCCATCATTTAGACCTTTCAACATCAACACAACCCAAATGGGTATGGAATAAGAAAGGTTTATTACAAACCGATACCAATATTCAAAATATATTTGATATATCCAACTACACCTTCTTTGAAGATGGTAAACTTATACCCGATGAGGTACAAAATCAATCATTTATATCACATTATACCCGAATGGGTATACGAGAGAATTTAGGAAAGATAGCACCTATAATGAAATGGAGTGAATATCTAAAATCATTTATAAGTAAGTTTAATCTTCCTACTCCTTCTAAAAGTTGGATTGATAATACGATGATTCCTCTTTTATCTCAGATTGAACGATATGGGGTTGGGGTCGATAGTGAAAAATTTTTTGATAGATACCCAAATGCCACCAAACACTTATCTAATAATACCCTTTATACCGAATACAATCCATACACGATTACATCAAGACCTTCCAATAGATTTGGTGGTATTAACTTTTCTGCACTAAACAAAAAAGATGGTACAAGAGAAGTTTTTATCCCAAAACCAAATCATATATTCCTTCAAATGGATTATGATGCTTATCATCCACGAATTATTGGTAAGTTGATTGATTACGAATTACCCGATACTTCGGTTCACCAATGGTTAGCAGACCAATATGGTGTTGATTATGGAGAATCCAAAGGAATTACATTCCAACTCCTTTATGGTGGTATACCCGAAGAGTTCGATTCTATTCCTTATTATAAGAAGGTTAGAGAGTACATCGATGAAATGTGGGGTAAGGCATCGAAAAAAGGTTATGTATCGACTTACAATCGAAATATACCTCTTAGTTCGATAGAAGGTTTGAATCCTCAAAAAGTATTTAACTATTTACTACAAGCAACTGAAACTGAGTTGAATATGGACACAATGGGGAAAGTGTTGGAGTTTATTGAACAAACCGACATTGAGTTAAGTTTATATACTTATGATTCGTTCTTATTTTCATTTCCACTCGATACTCCAAAAGAACATGCTCTTAAACTAAAAGAAATAGTAGAAAGTAATGGGTTTCCTATAAACGCAACTTGGGGAACGGATTACTCAAAACTTTAATATTTATATAATATAGGAAGATTTAAGTATGGATTATTTTAAGCAATTAATAAGTGATATAATAACCGAGGTTTCTTACAGAACTAAAGAAGGTGTTTTGGATTTTGATAATCCATCTCATATTAATATTTTTTCTGAGGTATTGGATGAATTTGGGTTGGGTGAAATCAAACACCAATTAATTCAAAATATTTTTGAAGTAAACGAAGAACCTGACTCGGATGAAAAAGATGAAATCGAAGAACTAATATCAGAAGCAAGTATTTTGGACCCTAAATATAAACCAGGTCATCAAGTTGTTGTAAAAGATAAAGTAACTTTTGCTAAACAATTAAAAGTAGGAGATGTAGTTACCATTGTAACAAATAAAGAAGGTGAACCAGATTATGGTTCTGGTGATTTTGAAAAAACATTAAAATTTCCAGATGGTAAAGAGTTCAAAATTGCATCAAATAATAAAGGATATGGTTCTACTATGTTTAATCATCTTAAATCTGGTAAATCAATGCCAAGTGGTGAAGATTGGGAATCATTAATTATTGTAGCATTTAATGAAAAATATGAAGGTTACGAATGGGAAAGAGCAGAAAAGTTTTGGTCAGATTATGGTGAAGATGCAAAAAAAGTTGCTGATTCATTTAGAAAAGTAATTAAATCAAAAAATTTATCTCAATTAGGTGCTTCTACTGCTGCATTAAATTCTAATTGGGGTGGTTCAAATAAAACACCTAAAACCGACATTTTAGGGGATACTGATGAAAGAATATCACTAAAAAAAGCAGGTGGTTCACAATTAATGAGTGGAGGACCTGAAGAAGCACTTGCAACATTTGATGCGGCAATGCAGATGGTTGGTCAAAATAAACCAAAAGTATTAGATTCATTCTTAAATACGTTAGAAGAAAAAATGGGTAGAATGAGTCAATCAGGTACTATCACTGCACTTCAAAAATTAAGAGATAGTGGTGAACAACTAACTAAAGACCAAGAAAAACAAATTGCAGAGATGGAAAAACTCCAACTAAATGCAAAAGAAATAAATTTGGATATGTCTTCAGTGTTTAAGGATATTTACTTCAAAAGTTGTTTTTGTTTTGAAGCAGCAACTGGTACTACTAAGTTTGCTGATAAAAAAGCAGTAGCAAATGAATTGATTGAGTTTAATCCAGGTAGTGGAGAAATTACTGCACATTTACCTATGAAAAAAATTGAAGATGCAAAAGTACTTGCAAACTCTAACTCATTTTATGTATCATTCAAGACGGGTGGTGGAGGTTCTAAACCATATCTTGCGTTGAGAACAAAAAAAATGAGTAAAAAACAAATGTTAGGTGAAGATATAGAAACATTTAGAGATATTGTAGTAGAAGAGTTTTCAAAATCAGACTATGGTATGAATTTCTTAAATGAAGCAAATGAAGAACAACTTAATGAGTTTCAAATCTTCAATAAATTATCAAAGGGTATTAAAAATGTATCATCCAAGATAAAAGACCAAGCAAAAAAAATATTAGATGGGATTCTAAAAAGAATCAAATTAGCGTTTGATTCTATAAAAAGAATGGGTCGTAAGATGTTTGATAGTATTATGTACTTTTTGGGTATGAAAGTAGAATCTGTTAAGATTTCAAGTGGTGGCAAGTTTCCATTAGTCTAATTACCCCCAAATTAATTATTTGATATTTATAGGTAATTGATTAATATATAAAAAATTTATGAAAACACAATTATTGTGTACATTTACTTCAAAGGATGGGTTACAAAAGACTCTACAAGATATTAGAGAGACTTATGTGATAGTGTATAACTATATCTATATCTTACAGAATAAGTCAAACTTAGATGAACTTTACGTTACCTATAATATTAATACGGAGTTCAAACCACCACAACCTTTAGAAGATACAATACTAATACACAGAAAAAAAGAATCAAATACTTTGTACACCATTAATGCATTAAACCAATTAGTGAGAGAAGAAAATGGTGGGGTATTAGATAAGACATTCGTAATAGATTGGCAAAAATTTAGAAATTCAATAATACTTACAAATACTGAGGGTACGAAACGTATTCAGACTCGTATCTTTGAGGTTATAGAATTTAATCAGAACTAAATAAATAAGAAATGGCAAAATTCACAAGAGAACAAATAGAAGAAACGTTAAAGGGTAAAGGATATAAATACTTTACAAGTGATAAAGGATTTGATGTTAACATTGTTGGTATAAGAAATTCGGATACACATGGTGAAGTAACAAATAAATTTGATGATACTTTAACAATATCTTATAAAGATTCAGATGGAAAGTGGATTTATAATGAATATAAAGCAACAACTGACCCTGGTTCACATTGGGAAAAGAACTTATTGAACAAAGATGGTGTAGCAATTCTAAAACCAGGTCAATATAGAGGTTCTCATAAACTTGGATTACACCAAGGTAAGTATGAGGCACTAAGACAGAAGTCACCTGTTAAAGTTTATAGAGATAATAACAAAGATGGTAAATATGATATGATTGAAGAAAATGTACATGAAGGTATATTTGGAATCAACATTCATAAGGCTGGAAAGTTTGTAAATGGTTCAACTCAGATTGATAAATGGTCTGCAGGTTGCCAAGTATTCTCTAAAGAATCTGATTTCAACGAATTTATGGATGTTTGTAGAAAGGCAAGTGATGTATGGGGAAACTCTTTCACATACACACTAATAGAATCGAAAGATATTTCGTAAAACAAAATGAGGTTATATGGCACAAGAATTATCGAAAGTAGTAAACGCAGCATTTCAAGGTGAACCAGAACACATTGTGTTTCAAATACAATCTACAAAGGAAAAGATAGAACCAACTGACATTCTTAAAGTTGTTGATAGTGGAGTAGAACGAGATTCCAATATGCCTACTGATATGTGGGAGGTGGTTAATAGAAATAATAATCACGAATGTAATATAGATTTAGAAACCAAAACCCTTTATTATATTTAGTTATGCCTATAACAACATCAGGAATTGTAAGAGCTTCGGATATAAATTCCGAATTTAGAAGGGGGAGTCGTTCATATATGTCCATATGGCATGCTAGAAATGGTTATTATGGTGGTGTTAATACACGAAGGGATAGAAATCCACTTGGTGTTGGCCAAACCAATTCAGGTTATGCTTATTCGGATTGGAGAGGATATCACCACCAAGCATCATTCGCACAAATTTATTTGAATCAACGAGAAGCAGATGCAGATGTAGATACTAGAGTAATAAATTATCATTGGCAAGGTTCATACATAACTCAAAGATGGCAGTGGGGAACTACAAATTTAAGATGGATAGGAGATGAACCATATGGTAGAAGATACAATGTTTTATTTGATAATAATGTTCAATGGGGTTCTGCTTGGTCACTTACTAGTAGAAGAATATATTCAAATCAAAGAGGATACTTATTAAATGTCCAAGAACGAGTTAGGGATTTTAGATTCTATGATTACTTTACAACAAATAATGGAGAAAATATTTATATTACAAATACTTGTCCATGAAGATTAGTATATAAAACAAAAAACAAATTATGGCAACAAGATATTATAAAACAGTAGATACATATTTCAAAATTGATGATGGAACAAATGAAGTAATAAGTGTAACCACAAATAGTGATAACAAATGTATAGCTATGAGTATTGATAATAGTGGTTCACCATATACACCAATTCAAGAATTTGATTCATATGTTGAAAGAGGAGAAGCTGAACTTATTAGTTCTTCTTTATATGAAGAGAAAAAAATTGAGGTAAAACAATATATAAGTGATAATTTATAATGAGTACTCATTACATAAAATCACTTGACAATTATTTCAAATTAGTTGATGAGACACTTCAGATAACTAGTTTAGTTACTTCATCTTACTCGAATGATAGTGGAAGTACTGAAGTAAGTGCTATTACAATATCAAGTATAAATGATTCCTCACGATATGAAGGTATAAAAGAGGGATTTTTAACAAGTTCAATGAGTGGTTCATCTGCCCCTCAAATCATTACTCAAGTAGAGTATGAATCAGTAAAAGAAGAAATTAAAAGTTATTATTTAGAAATTATATAGAATGAAAATTGTTATAGTAGGTGGAGGAACCGCAGGTTGGTTATCTTCACTATTCCTTGCCAACATCAATAGGAGAGATGAAAAAAATCCCTTATACGATATTACAGTAGTAGAAAGTGAAGACATTCCAATCATAGGTGCGGGTGAAGGTTCAACTGGTGCTATGGCTCTTGCACTCATAAATACACTAAAAGATTTAGAAGGATTAAGTGAACAAACTTTTTTTGAAGAATGTAGTACTACTTTTAAGTTAGGTATTGAGTGTAAAGATTGGAATGGTATAGGTGATTCTTATTTTGAACCAATACAACCAACAAAAACATGGGAACTACCAATTGATGTAGATTTTTGTATTTCTAAAAAATATAAAGATGCTTCATATGGAACTTTTAACAGAGTTTTGTGGGACAATAATTTATCTGCATTTTCAAAAGATGGAACTGTTGGTGATGAGGGGTATGCTTATCATTTTGATGCACATAAAGTTGGAGAATACTTCAAAAAAGTTGCATTAAAAAATGGAATAAAATTACAAAAAGGTACAGTATCTAATACCAACATAAACCCTCAGAATGGTGAATTACAAAAAGTAAAACTTTCAGATGGTACTGAAATAGAATCCGATTTTTGGATTGATTGTACTGGATTCAATAGAGTTCTTATAAATTCAGTAGGTTATGAATGGGTTTCTTATTCAGATTATCTTCCTGTAAATTCAGCACTTGTTTACACTCATGAAATAAATGAAAATGAAATTATTAAACCATCAACTTTAGCATGGGCAATGCCAAATGGTTGGATGTGGCAAATACCAACACAAGAAAGATATGGTTGTGGATATTGTTATTCTGATAAGTTTGTATCTGAGGAACAAGCTCTGAAAGAACTACAAGAAGTTACTGGTAGAAAGATAACACCACTTAGAAATATAAAGTTCGATAGTGGAAGATTGAAAGAAGTTTGGAAAAAGAATGTACTTTCAGTAGGATTATCATCTTCCTTCTTAGAACCATTAGAAGCAACATCAATTCATTCATCTATTATTCAGTTAGTTAATTTTACACAACATAAATTATCACACATTAAAGAAAACTTACTTAGAGAGTCCAATATAAAATCATATAATACTGATTTTAATAGAATGGTAGATGATTTTAGAGACCTTGTTCAAATCCATTATATGGTAGAAAGAGAAGACACACCATTTTGGAAATATATAAAAAACGATTTGAAACGAGGTGATTTGGTAAAGAAAATCTTAGAACTATGTGAATATAGAGTTCCAAATTCTTGGGATTTTCATAATTACAATGGTTCTGCTGGTTGGGCAGTTTGGTCTTTTATTCTAGCAGGTAATAAATTAATTTCAGATAAGGTTTTAGATAACACTATGAAATCACAGGGAATTCACATTATGGGTCCTGATACATATCAAAAACTAGAAGAGTATTGGAAAAAGAATAGTGAAAATTACTTACACCACACGGAATTTATCCAAGCTATCAAAAATTTTAATAAAAATAAATCAAAAAATTTGGAATTGTCATAAATTTGTCTTATATTTGTGACAATATATGAAGAAATACACCTCCGAAAAAAAAATTACAAAACATTTGGAATTGTTAAAAACTTTTCGTATATTTGTATAAATAAATGGAGATAGACCCTCTTAAAATTGGGTTTTTTGATATTTATATAAGGTGTAGGAAAGACACCAAAATAAAACCTAAATAATAAATTATAAACATTAAAACTTAAAATTATGGCACTAGATTTGAATGCAATCAGAGGTAGACTGAACAAACTACAAAACACTTCAAACCGCAAAGATAATTTGTGGAAACCTACTCCAGGTAAACATCAAGTAAGAATCGTTCCTTATTCATTTTCTCCTGAAAATCCTTTCATCGAACTATTTTTCCATTACAACATCAACAACAAAACGTACTTGTCTCCAAGTTCATTTGGAAGACCAGACCCAATCGTTGAGTTTGCTGAAAAGTTGAAAAGAATGGGTGATAAAGAAGATTGGAAAGCAGCGAAAAAAATGGAACCAAAATTAAGAACATTCGTTCCTGTCATCGTAAGAGGTGAAGAGAATGAAGGTGTAAGATTTTGGGGATTCGGTAAAACTGTTTACCAAGAATTATTAGGATATATCGCAGACCCTGATTATGGTGATATTACTGACCCAAATGGTGGTAGAGATATTACTATCGAGTATACATCAGCAGATGAC